>Ga0172380_10005202_pt1 | contig 16003 bp, 6 predicted proteins | sample Leawe162metaG_FD_119747 | JGI IMG/M metagenome (GOLD analysis project Ga0172380, IMG submission 119747) | Leachate microbial communities from a municipal landfill in Southern Ontario, Canada - Leachate well 162 metaG | ecosystem: Engineered > Solid waste > Landfill > Unclassified | place...
GCCCAACGGGTAGAATTGGTTGAGTCGCCGAGAATTCTGCCTGAAGCTGCTGACCATTGATATTCAAGCTCCAAGCCTTCCGGGTCTTCAGCTTCACAGACGATAGACATCGTATCCTGAACTTCAACGGAATCGCCGGGTGAAGTGACGATGGAGAGAATTTCGGGCTTCAAATTGTTATAGACCGGCGAAATGGTTTCCGTCGTGCAACTTGTGAAAAAAGCCAGGGCTGTCAATATAATGAAAAGCCCGGAGAATATCTGCCTTGAAGGGTTAATCTTTCCTCTCATTTCGACTCCTCACGCTTTTCATCGTCGGTTGCCGCATCGAGGAAGATAACGGCATTCATACCTGCGGTAACTTCCGGAAGTGCAAAACTGAACAATCCTGTCCTTCTATTCCATGTGATGTTTGTCGGTCGCAAGCCCAATACTTGCGAAGTAACTTCCACCGAGGCAATCACATCGGGAGTGAAGTAAACGTCCAATTTGACGTCGGTCATAGTCACGTCACTCTCATTGGAGAGTTGTACTTGTAGCCGCTTTGGAGTCACCTCCATCGTTCCAACTCGCAAACCACGCCAACCACTGAATCGATCCATTACTTCGCCGATTGATCCCCGCCAGACTCCACTTGAGTCCATGTATGCTGCCAGTTTAGCGCCAAGCCCCGTTGCCTCTTCGGCTTCGAGAGTGTTTGGATCGAGGATACCGATGTACATGCCACCGAACTTACGGATATGCCTAATGTTGTTGCTCATGGCAGAGTAGAGGCCGGCAGCGCCTTTTATCCTGCCGTAATCGACCCACTCATCAGACGATACTTGCGATTTGGGTAAGGTTGCCAGTTGTACCTTGTCGGAGAAAATCCACCAACCGTGCGGACGGAGCAGACTTTCGGTAGGACCATAAAAACGTGGATTGGGCGAGCACATGACGAAACGCATTTTCTCGGTAGCAGCGCCAACTGCGGCGAATTCGCTATAGTCCCAATTCGGTGGAAATAACCCGCGAGGGCGCTTGCCAGTGATTGTTTCGATTCGAGTAGAACTGGATGCAAGCCAGTCGAAAATATCGCGGGGGTTCAGGCTGTTGAAGAGAGCAGTATCAGCAGAACCGATGATTACGTCACCCCAACGCGGCCCATAAAAATCGACGATATCGGGTACATTATCAGGATCGATGATAACGTCGAGTGGTTTTTGATCGACGTCTATCGAATTTTGAATTTGAGCAATTGTACCGGGAGTGCCCTCGCCGTTCACGACCAACGATCCACCAGCCGAATATCCGGGGGGCCAGACACTGATGTCGATCAGAGGTTTACCTGCCAACCAGTTGACAGCGTTAAGCGCGAGCCGTTCCATCATGGCGTTGTTATCTTTGTGAGGCTGCATGGCGTCGGGGGTAAACGAGAACCAGACAAACTTCCCGGCGACATAAGTACCGTGTGCGGCCATAGCGGGGTGGAAAGCTCCGGCAGTTTTGCCACCGTTGTGCCAGTATGACTCGAATTGCCAGGCGTCCGCAGTGGTACGAGGCTCGCGAATATTCAGCTCGATGTTACCGTTCCACGTGAAGAACTCAAGATGCAACCCCGGTGGGATCATTGCAGTGATAGGTCCTGCTCCATTAAGCATGATTGTCTCGCCACCGGTTGGATCCTGTACCAGTCCGGCGAGGGTTCCCCCAACGATTTGCTCAAGGAACGTATAGCCTGTCCAGTTACCATTCTCATCCCTACAACCCGGAGACCAACAGAAGAGCAGTTTTCCGCCTTCAACCAGAAAGTCCTTAACGCCTTTTCTTTCGTCAGCGGAAAGTAGTAAACATCCGGGGAGGATCACCATGTTGACGCCGTCCGGTATCGCAGCTAAAGCAGGCTCAGGTTCGAGGGTAAAAGCGATTTTTTTACGGAACAGTAGTTCCTTCCACGGATCGGCAAGACCGGCTTGTTTAAAATCATCGGTTCCAAGCAGATCCCAAGCCTCAAAACCCTCCCGACTATGGTGGGGGATACCGGGAGCATACCAAAGCGTATCGAGTAATGGCCATTCGTCGAATCGTTCCTGATAAGGCCAAATCGTGTCATGCCTCGCGGTATCGGGGCGAAGGAACTCTTCGGTACGGATGGGATCGATCAACAAGACATTTGGTGCGCCATAAAGTGAAGCACCGGCAGATTCCCAGTCGAGAACGTCAAACCTGCCCAGAACTTGCTTCATTACCTGCGTGTAGCCCCACCAACCAAAAGCCGTTAAAAACAACGCCAGCGTTAGTAACTGAAATAGGAACCCCCCGACGTGTTTCTTCAGCTTCTCGATCCTCGAATCGCGTTTTTTAGGTGGCGGACCCGAGGGAGGAGGTGATCCGGCGGGTAGATTTACCGGCAGTTTGACCGTTGGTTTGCCGGGGGCATTCTTGCCTTTAGAGGAGAATAAACCACTAAAAATCGATGAAGAGCCGCCAGACGCCTGTTTAGGCTTTTGGGTTGGATTCGCAGGAGCTACCGGTTTCGGGGCATGACCGGGTGAAGTGTTTCCGCTTGTTGCCAATTAGCGCCACTCCTTATCGCCTGATGCTTTCTGTAGTCGCTTACGCATTATGTCTGCCGAAGTTCTGACCAGACCGGATTGCGGATTTGAGTCTGGTGGTTCGAATCCATCCGAGCCCGGTGAATCGTTTTGAGTTCCGGTGGCTTGTGTTTTAGGAGTGAATGACTTTGGTAGAGCGGCGGTTGATCTGCTCCCGAAATTGGTCCGAAAGGTTTGAGAACCGTTGTTTTCCGGTTTTGGAGGAGCCGTCATATTAACCTGTTTGGGCTGAGCCATGACCGGTTGAGGGATTGCGGATTTGGGTGCGACGGAAGGCGGTGAATGTAAAATCACTTCTGAATTCGGAATAGAATGCCGGGCGAGGTCAGGCGCTTTCGTTTCTATCGTTGGGGCTATCAACTGTGGTTTCTGGAGCGGGATAAATTCTATCGGGTTCGATTCTAAAGGAGCTTTTGCAGTTGTGCCAGTGTTCGCCTGTCTCTGCGAGTTTCGTTCGGTGGAGCCTATACCAGCAGATCGATTTTCCTCGTTTACGGTGAGCGGTTTCATCACGACCGGCAAAGAGGGGGCTTTGGCTTTTCTGGCGTAGTTAGTACCTGCAGAGGAACTTGATTCTACCGAATGATTGATCGACGGGGAAATGCGGTCAGGTGAAACTGTGAGCGTTCCGACGATTTCAGGCACGGACCTGGATGGATTTGCAGGCTTATTAGTCGATATTTCGGGAATAACCGGAAAGATATGGCTTACGGGGCTCAACTTGAACTCAGTCGTTCCGAAATTGGTGCCTGCTTCAGGCGTAACAGGTTGTGGAACATCCGGGGTAAACTGACCTTTTGCTTCCAGTTTGCGGTAAAATTCTGCTTCTTTCGACTCACCACTTTTAGCTTGCAGGACACTTTGTTTTGAGATTTTTTTACCTGAAAATGCAAGGTACATCACAAACCAGAGGATAAAAATCGCCCCAAGCGCTCCCAAGGCTTTGAGACCTGTGAACAACATTTCTTTGTTGACGAGGCTGAGAGCATTACCTTCACCTGCGCCTAACTCCATTTTGAAGATCGAACCAGGTTTCATTGGCGGAAGGCTGACAAACAACACGCCATTTTTCACATCGTATTCGCAGTTTTCGCTTACTTTTCGTGGAGTCAGCAATTCGGCTGGCACGTTTTGGGGCGGTAAAACGCGCAAAACCACATTTCGCGCAACTTCTGCCGAAGTGTTTGTGAGAGTGAGATTGACCGTCGAGCTTGAGGAACTCGACATTAGCAATAACTTACTGCGTAGTCTTGTCCATGACGCAATAGAGCTCGCGTGAGTCAACCAGACGTTATTATGTTTTTTTATTTCCTTTAATGTCATATCAATAGCATTGTAGAGTTCATCGTCACGGAGGTATTGCGTGTGGAAATTGAGTTTGTAGAGCCCACCGAGGTCTTCGATGATACGAAAATCTCCGATAAGGCAATTCGCCTTCTGATCGTGAGTCGATGCGTGAACAACTTCAACGAAATCGTAGTCATCAAGTTCGCTTTTGGGGAAGAAGACCAAGCCGGATTCAGCGGAACGGTCACGAGGTTCGAAGTAAGTGTAATCTCTATCCGGCCTCTGGAAGGCGGTGAAATTGGTGTAGCCAACTTCCTTGCAAGCCCGGAGAGTGTTCTCGTCATAGCTGAGGAACGGCGGGCGAAAAGTGATCGGCTGAGGCCCATAGAGAGTTATAAATGCAGTGGCAGTACGGAGTCGTTCGATCTGTTTTTCGAGTGGTTGACCTGCGAAGTCTTCATGATTATCGCCGTGGACCGCAAGCTCGGCTTTGGTGCGAAGGATTTGCTCCATAGCTTCGGGGTATTTGGCGCACTCATTGGTTAAGATGTTATAAGTTACCGGGACGTCATATTTAATAAACAACTCTGTCGTGCGTGCAATTGTATAGAAATGGTCTTCGATGTCGCCGTGAATCAGCACGGCGCTCTGGTTGCCGTCAGGCCAGGCGTCAACCGCGGGGATCGCCTTGCCTTCGAGCCATGCAAGCATCTCGCCAAGCATTTTAATGGTGAGGTCGCGATTGACCGGATCGAGGTGGATGCCTTCGATCCCGGTACCGATCCAGATAATTCTTCCTCCACTCAAAGTAGTTTTAACTACAAAACCGGCTTCACGCGGGATAGAATCGGGTATTTCGAGCTGGTAAGAATGGCGCGCCCAAAAACCGGCGATCTCTGCGGGAGTTTTAGTTCTCAAGAGGAGCGGGCGTTTGGAAGTATTCAGACGCCAGCGGTAGCCAGGCGGGGCGACAGATGTGCCCGGCAGACCGAACCGCAGATGGAGTGAAACGGGTTGTGCGCCGGCGAATATGGAAGAATCAATTTCACCGCCGAGGATATTTTGCAGGAAATCCCAGCCTCGTACGCCACCCATTTCGCTCCGGGAGCCGAAACCGCCGGTAATGAAGAGAGAATTTCCCTGATCGAGGTGTTCCTGAATTGCCTTGCGTTGAGCATCGGACAAGCACTCGGCCCCGAGCAAAATCATCGTTGAACGGGGATTAGGCGAGGTTATGAATGCTTCGTTTTCTACTGCGATGGTATTGCCCGTTTCGCGGAAAAGCACGAGAGGATTTGAAGTCCAACTCTCCAGAAGCTTTTCCGAGCTGTCGGGCTGGTAGAATTTGGCAGTCGATTGTGGTTTGACAAGCACGACCTGAGCGAGAACCTGAGTGAGGTTGAACGCCAAGCCGAGCATTATTGTCAATAGGAGACGCATCAGATTACTTCCATGCCGGAGAGTCGTCGGAGTTGGACGGCGGCTGTTGCTGACGCGGTTTCTGCTCAGGTGGCGTAAAGCGCCGCATCGACGATTGCTGTCCATACTCCCCACCTTGCTGTTGCTGGCGATTGTCTTCGGGCATGGGTGGTTGATCCCCGCCAAAGCCTTTCATGAAAGCAGCTTGAGCACCACTGTACTGGGGAGCTCTCTGTGTTGGGGCGTAGCCCTGAAACGGCACACCGTAGGGATCCTGATAGGGTGGAGGCATGTTCCCCGCCTGTTGGTGCTGAGGGAATTGCGACGGTGACCCGGGCGAGCCATTGTTGTAGGGCATCTGCTGCTGTTGCGGATGTTGTTGGTGCTGTTGCTGTGCCTGTTGTTGCTGTTGTTGCTGTGGAGGCTGTGATTCAGCCTGATTCATTTGCTGTGGAGCGGATACAACCACAGGCGGCGATACTACGACGGTTGTCGAAGGAGCCGGTGCAGCAGTCGGAGGCGTAACGATCACCAGTGGCATCGATGTTGTCGGCGCTATGCTCTCGACCGGAGTTGAATCTTGTAGCTCGGCGAGATCTGCGGAGAAGACTTCGGAGAATTCGGCCATCGCGGCTTGCTTCTTCTTCTCTTTGATTCTGAAAGTCATATACGAGGCGATTGCGACAATAAGCGTTATAAGTGTCGAGATCAGAATGATTGTTGAAAGTATCGGAACAATGTCCATTTACTTCTCCGTTACGGTTGTTTGCATTCTACGTGCGGCGAGCGCGCTTTGCGCGGTGGGGCCGCCGAGTCGTCCCTGACGTTCCATATGCCCCCAGCTCATTTCCACTCCCATAAGTTCTTCAAACGTTGCGAGGAGCTTCGCGACATCGACAAGCTGTATAAAGAAAGCCCGGTAAAGCACTGCGTAAGGCACCAGTTTGATGCTTTCGCGCTCAATGGCTACTGTGTGCATTGCGGCGATGGTGTCGAGGATCGTAAGCTGAACCCACCAGAAGACGATCAGCGGTGACATACCAAAGATGAAAGCAACCAACAGGAAGAGCAGATTGGCGACAACATTCATCAGCGGCCAGAGGACGCTTTCGAAGACCATTTGCCACATTACAAGAACTACGCGCCAACCAGCGATTGGATTGATGAGATGGATCGCATTCTTACGCATTGCCTGAAGAATACCTCGTGTCCAGCGATAACGCTGTTTCAGCAATTGCAGCAGCTTTTCAGGCGCTTCGGTGTAGCTGATGGCTCCCGGTTCGTAGTCGATTTTGTAGCCTTTGGTGAGCACTTTCAGCGTGAGGTCGCAATCCTCGGCGTAGGTATCGTCGTCCCAGCCACCTACTTCGAGGATGACTGACCTTCTGAAAAAACCGCAGGGACCAGGGACAATGTTGACAGCTTGCATCAGCGCTTGAGCACGACGGACAAGATTTAAGCCTTCTATATACTCGAGCGCCTGGAGGTTGGTCATCAGATTACGGCGGTTGATGACCTTGACATTTCCTGCAACGGAACCGAGCTTGGGATCGGTGAAGTGTCTCATGCCGAGTTTAAGGGTCAGGGGGTGGAGTTTTGAGTCTCCATCCACGCAGAGGATCACATCTCCGGTTGCTACGCTGGTTCCGTAGTTCAACGCGTTCGACTTACCGCTGTTCTTCTGAGAAATGACTTTGATCAGTACATTTCCGTGCCAGCCTTCGTGTCTTCTGGCAATTTCAAGCGTGTCATCCTTGGATCCGTCGTTGATGACAATTACTTCGAAGTTGTCGTACTCCTGCTCAAGCATACTTAAGATGGAGTCTTCGATACCTTTGCCTTCATTGTAGGCAGGGATAAGGATCGAAACCTTCAACTGCTGGGCGACTTCGTCGAATTCCTCTTCCTTGCTGCGATTCAGGTGGAGAAACGACATGTAGATCAGCGAGATGTAACGGGCTACAAGGATAAAAAGAAAGAACAGTAGCGATACAATAGAGACATTTACCACGACCGTAGGGATCGAAACTTTCGAGTTTAGCAAGACAAGATAAGTTCCAATTGAGATCGATCCAAAAATTGTTATCAGAATTGCAATGATGAAGCCGTAACCCCACTGCTTGGCTCCACGCTTTTTCTGTGAGAGCCACGGGATCTTCGGGACCTGATAATCTTCGGCTCTCCGTACAGTCTTCTTTGGCGGGGTGGAGGCGGCTTTGGTTTCAGTCTTAACCTGCTCGGCAACAGGAATCGACACGACGGCGACTTCGGGAAGCGTTTCGACATCAGCCCGGATAATCTCAATGTCTTCGACACTCGATTCAGGGGAGTGAGTTACGGTTTTGAAACCGTTGGACGCATGCGGATCGTGTCCTGCCCAGAAGTCGAAATTATCTTCTTCACCGAACGACACTGGATCAGGAAAATTATCAACATCGAATAAATCTTCTTTTTGGTTTTGTGATTGTCCTGTCAATGATGAGAGATGCCGAGTTGGCTGTTGAGGCTCATTTTCGACTTCCGGGGCGGGGCCATCTGTCCAGCTCCAGATTTGCTCTATCGTGCGGGGTTTATCTTTGGTATCGTGTTGATTCATCGGAGTCGAAACCTATCGTTGAAGAGTTATCGACGCCGAAACGCCGCGATACTTGTACTGTCCGTCCACTCGTGTGGTTGCGAGGTCGAGCAAGCCTCCTGAAAAATAGATTGAGGGCGAAATTCGCCATTGAATCTGGGCGCTGAAGTTTCGGAGAGCATCGTTGGTGCTTAGGACTCTACCGACACCTCCGTGAATTTCATAACTCCACCTATTGAAGCTATTTTGCATTTGAGCGACGACGCTGATCGTTTGGTAAGTAGCGGGCGACCAGTATTGTGGAGCTACGCGCTTGGCGGAGATGTTCTCATACCGTCCACCGATCTGGATCAGTTTGCTGAATACTCGACGCCATTCGCCCCAAATGTCGGTACGCGTGTTGCCGTCAGAAACCGAAATCAACGCTACCTCGCCTTCGCCGACCCATTTCGGCGAATATACGTAAGAGACGACTCCACCCAGTTTTTCAGATGTTAATTTTTCAGTCCACGACATCAGGTTTTTGCTGGATGCAAGATCGAGCACGGCTTCCTGAGAGGTATAGTATGCCGTTCCGATCATCCCCACGAGCGAGGGGAAGTCTTTGAAATCATGTTCTATTTCGAGCCTTAACCCCCGGCTTTTCTTAAGAGCATAGGTGTAGTACTTCAGTTGGCCTGAAGCACGGGTAAGTGGATCGATACGGTAGTCGAGTTGACCGAACAGAAACCAACCGGTTTCGCTGTAGAGAGCTTGAGTAGCTCCATCAGTCTGCTCGAAGTGAATCCTGCCGACGCCGCCCTGAGCGATCATCCGGAGGGAGAGGTTGACAGATAATGAGGCGCGAGTCTCACGCATTTTGAAACGCTCGCTGTCCTCTGCTTCCTGCAACGATCCTTGAACACCTCTTACCAAAGTGCCTTTAAGGGCATCGATCGATTTACGAGCCGCGGTGTTGCTCGGATTTTGTGCGAGGATACGGCTGTACATATCGTAGGCAGTGTAAGGATCGCCTTTCCAACGGGCGATATCGGCAATAGCGATCTGGCATTCAATGGAATTGGGGTTAATTCTCATTGCCGCTTCGTATTCGTTCATCGCGGCTTCGTAGTCACCCATCCAACTAAGTACTTGTGCAAGCCTGAAGCGAAATTCAAAATTACCGGGGTTGTTATCGGCGAGATCCCGCAGGACAATCACAGCTTCCTTCATCTTGCCCTGGGCGAGGTGAATCTCAACGATTTTCAGTTTGAATTCGTTGTTCTCAGGCTGTTGCTGTGACAGCATGTTGTAATGGAAGAGGGCTTCTTCATGTCTGCCAACGCCGGCGAGTTCTTCAGCGAGACTGATCCGCAGCTCGGTGTTCTCCGGTTGTGCAGCAACGTCTCGCTGGAGGCTGTCAAGTGCTGCGGAGCGGAAGGCTTTGGATCGGGCTTTGATGTCTGCCAAAAATGACTGTAGTTGCTTGTCATTGGGATTTTCCTCAAGCAAAATCACTACCTGTTGTTCGGCATCCCAGTAGCGCCATGTGTCGTAATAGAGACCAGCCAGTCTTCTTCGGGATTTGGCGTCCGTGGGGTTGTCGGCGACTTCCTTTTCAAGCCGACGCAAGACAGGAGATAAGTCGCGATTGATCCAATCGAGGCCAATAATTGCCCGCTCGTTATCAGGCTCTTTTGCGAGTACTGCTTTGTATTGATCCTGTGCTTCCTCGTACCGTCCCTGCTTACGGAGTGCATCGGCATAGCCAATTCTCGGGCGAATCGAGTCGGGGTGTACGGTTAGTTCTCTGCGGAAGATATTCTCAGCTTCTTCCATATTGACGTCATTCATCACCAGACAGTCGGCTAATGATAGTGAAGCTTCGATATTGTCCGGTTGAGCGACGCTTATGACACGGGATTCCGCGGCTGCTTCCCCGGATCTGCCATTCCACATCAAGACTTTGGCGCGCTCCATTCTGATGCCATAGATCGAAGGATAAAGCTTCATAAAGCGGTCATAGATTCCGAGCGCTGAGTCGAGGTTGGGAACCGAAACATAGTACCTCGCCAAAGCCAACAGAAGAGTCGTGTCACGCGGGGCGACGGATAGCTTGTTTTGATAGTCTTTAATCTGTTTGGCGTAGCGTTCTTGCTTTTTACGTTCGACATCCTGGAGAAGTTTGATTGCATCGGGATCTTCGGGGACCTTGGCAAGTCTTCTCCGCACCAAAGAATCTGCTTCCCATTCCCGATTGTGATCGAGGTAGTACTTTGCAAGATCAAGGGAGACTTTGGAGTCGGGTTCTTTGGTCAGCGTCTCAACCATCTTTCTTTCGCGGTATCCGGGAGCATCGACAATCTTACTTATTTTCTCCTTAACTTCCTTGTTATTCGAAGCGTTGCGGAGTGCACGCTGGTATGATGCAAGCGCCGCATCTTCTTTACCGAGCCAATAGTTCAGATCACCCTGGAGGATGTTTGCCTCGACATGATCAGGTTTCAGGTTTACCGCAGCGTTTGCGTGCCTTAAAGCATCCTGAGTCTGTTTGGTCCAAGTATAACGCCTTGAGAGGTTGAGTTGGGCATCGAAGTCGCCCGGTTTCAATTCGAGGTATTTTCTCAACATCTCGCGTGATCCTTTTTCGTCATCCCTTCCCGAGAGAAATTTGGAGTATTCGAGATATGTCGAAGCGGTAGCCTTACCGGACTTAATTAATTCTTTGAATTCCTTGTCTTTTGCTTCTTCGACATTTAATCGATAATCGTCTTCGATTGCGTAGAAGTTGGAATAATTCTGGTTAGCGGGGTCGAGCTTTCTCAAAATCGCGATGTGAGGAATTGCTTCCTGTCGCTTGTCTATCTTCAATAGTAGTCCGACCAGTCGACCTCTCGCAGCCGCGTCGCCGGGTTCCTTTTTGAGATAATCTTCGTAAGTCGTTAGCGCTTCCATGATTACTCCGCTTTGTTCGAGAGCGATTGCTCGATTGAGCATTTCGCGACTCTGTTTTTGGGCGAAGTTTGGTGAAGCGTCGAGTAACGTTACCAGAACAGTCAATATGAGTAAAGAAAACCTCACTTAGGCAACCGTCTTCAAGAAGTTGCGGGGTACGTCGGTGACTTCGGTGATAAGATCATTGACATTGTCGGCGTCTTCCGGGTAAACTCCGATGGCGGTCAGAATGTTGACATGTTTATCGACCTGGATATTCAACTTTTCGAGCAATCCGGATTTCAATTCATTCACCGCTCTGCGTGCGAAAGCTTGAGCACCTTTGCGGTCGGAATCTTCAAGGACGACTACGACCTTGTCCATGTAGCGTGAAGTATTGTCCGATACGCCACGCAGACAGGAAGAGATAATTTGGGCTACCTTTAAGACGAGCTCCAAACCTTGCGGTAGATTGGGAGTTTTAGGTAATTCGCCTGTGTAAACAATTTTGAAGGAAACCAATGCGCAGCGTGATTTGTTCTGATTCGACTTCCAAATCTGGCGATGAACTAATTCCCGGAAAGCTGAAGGAGTCAACAGTGCTGGTCCAGCAGCCGACTCTCGTCCTCTACCTCCGTCGTGATCCATGAAATCTTCTGGTAGATCGTTAGACGAGAGAGACTGATTGCGTCGGACAGCGAGTTCCTCAAAGGTTCCAAAGGTGCGCAACGATTTTTCTAATGCACGGACGAGGTCATTGGGAACGAAGGGTTTGAAAAAGAGTGCGTCTGCGCCAGCCAGCTTTGCTTGCTGATAAGTGAAGCGGAGGTTACGTTCTTCGCTGAAAAGGAAAATCGGCATCTTCGGGTAAGATTCGCGGAGCAATTTCAGGGCACGCTGCCAATGAAATCCTGATCGGGAAATGTTGAGGAAGAATAGATCACAATCAAGTCCCAACATCTGGGTTGCGAGATCTTCCACAGTCTCAAAGGGGTAGATCTGGCTGCCTTTGGCGAAAATCTCTTCAAGTTGAATTTGAGTATCTTCATCACCGTCGAGCACGCCTACGTGGACCGGGATCTCGTTTATCGAGAGGTTGGAGGAAGGCGCTATCTGAACGGTATCATCCGATTGAATATCCTGGAGCAGACCGCCACCGTATTCGAGCTTGATTCTGAAGGTCATCGGCGGGGTGAACTTGTCAACGAGTTTGTTTATAGAGAAGAAGCGCTGCATACCCTGTCTGGTATCGACTCGTGAAAGCGCAAAGGAGCCTACGCTTGCGTCTTCGATCAATTGGGTGATGCGCTGGGCGGTAGGGCTGTTTGGTTCACCCGTAGAGACGAGGACAGTGACGCCAAGGGCTTCGAGCGAGTTCATCAGCGAGTAGATATAGTTCACGAGGTGCGGCTCACGCGCCATGGTCAGCAATGGCAGGAGAGTGTCGAATGCGAGTCGTGCACAATTGTAGTGTTGAATGTACTGCTCGAATTCGCCAAGGAGTTGAACGATAGTCCCGTAGTGGAAACGCCCGCTGAGGATTTCTTTGGGATATTCCATCAGTACAAGTCGGTTGGCAATCAAATGCGATTCCAATGGGAGGCCGATCGTCTCAGCTTTAAGAATCACGTTTTCAATTCGGTCGCTTGATATAAGGATTCCGTTTTCGCCATTCTCGATGCCTGCAAGCAGAAACTGAAGAACCGCAGTGGTTCTTCCAGACTGTGAAGGGCCGTGGAGCAGGTAAGAGCGCTTGGAATAGATGCCGCCTGTTGCGGCGTCGAGGAAATCAAGTCCTGAGCTGACTCGTGAGTATAACATTGTGTGTCCTTGGGTCCGGTTGTCTTTAATGAAACTTACGGGGGATAATTTAATCGGCAGTGTTTGTATGGAAGTGAAAGCAGCGTTTAGTCTCCGTTTTAATTTTGCAGAAATGAAAATTCTTCAAAAATTATAAATTTTCATTTTGGGGACATGAACATCCGTGCTTAATGCTGGCAGACGAAGGGATAAAGGCCACCTATGATTGGCGCTGGCAGGCAAGGGTGTTCGTTAATGGATAGAGAGTCTGGAACGACTGAAAGGAAGCTACCGCCGTCTTGGCATGCGTGTCAGTTATGACTGGTTGGATGAATATGAACGAACTATTTTGGAATAAACGGTTTGATTTGCTATATTTTACCGAAATGGATCAGATCAAAACTTTGAAAAATACCGCCTCCTCTTCCAGTATTTCTCTGTCAGTCGAACTACTTGGAGGAGTTAAACTTAGGCGTGGTCGCCGGACACTTAGTGGTTTTGCCACTCAGAAGGTTGTCGGGCTTCTCTGCTTTCTGCTCGATACAGGCAGGCAGGCAATTTCCCGTGAAAAGCTCATAACGATGTTTTGGGCGGAATCCCCCGAAGATCAAGCGAGATATAATCTTCGTTATGCGCTTTGGAATATTCGAAAAGTCTTCAATGAGAGCGAAGACGATCCTGATTTATTGATTACCAACCGCTCTACTTGCCAGTTAAATCCCGAAATTCCAATTACTATTGACTGTAACGAATTCGAACGCCTAAATTCGAGCCAGAATCCACCTGACCGTATGGTCGATCGAATTCAAGCACTTGAATTGTACAAAGGGCCGTTCCTTGACGGGTTTAGTCTGCGCAATGTACCGGAGTGGGAGGAGTGGCTTTATCATCGACGTGAATCACTGCATCAGGCGTTTCTCAATTCATCTGAAGAGGTTGGAGAGTATTGCCTCCAGACCGGTCGGGCACAGCTTGCTTCGACTATTTACCTAAGATCCCTTTCTTTTGCTCCTAATGATGAGCGTGCTCATTCCGGATTGATCCGGGCATATGCCGACATGGGGCGGGTATCCAATGCAATTCGTCAGTACCAGATTTATTCCCAACTGATGAAGCGTGAGTTCAACGCTCCGGCAGCACCTCAATTGGTTCGATTGATCGAGGCGTTGCAGAGTGGTACTTATGTCAGCACGCCTCCGACGCAACAGGAAGAGATACTCCAGCCGGTCACGATTGAACCGAATCTATTGCTTGAAAATACAAAACCAAATCAGGCACTTCCACCCAGTCAAGTTCAGGATGAGTTGTTTCCCGTTCCATCGGGGAAGCCCGAAGTTCCCTTTATTGGCAGAATCGAAGAACTTCGTGATCTAAAGAATTTAATCGGCGAAGTGCAATCGGGGCAGGGTTTGGTACTGATAGTCTCAGGAGAGATGGGAATTGGTAAAACGAGGCTTCTCAGTGAATTTGTAAGATCACTACCGCCGGAGTTTATTCTTGGGATTGGTGAGTCGCGCGAGATTGAATCGACGAGGCCGCTGGAAGACTTGATGCAGGTTCTGGAATCGATCGGGCGCGATCCTCGTCTTTCGGACGCGGCAAGGGCGGAGTTGCAGGAATTGTTTGAGTTGCAGGAGCAAGTCATTCAACAACAGGAGGGTTCTACCGAACCTCATTTGTTGGAAGGCATTCGTCGCTGGATCGTCTCGCTGGCGAAGCAGCAACCTGTGCTTGTGGCGCTTGACGACATGCATTGGGCCGGGGAAGCCTTGCACAAAGTATTTTCGACTTTAGCCCAGGAAGTGAAACGGTTGCCACTTCTGCTGATTGGAATATTCCGTACGTTTGAGGAGAACTCTGAAGATACAATAGCCTCAGCGTTGATTTCGATCGCCCGTACCGGGCGGTTGCGCAGGATCGAATTAGGCAGCCTGCCTTATGAGAATATTCTTGAGATCTTCCGCAAAAAAGCTCCCGAAATCATGAGTAATCTGTCGGAAGAGGAAGTCGAACGTATCTATCGTTACTCATCCGGCATACCGCTCTACGCGATTGAGCTGACTAACTCTCTGCTTGCAGGTCAAACCGATTTTATTCGCAGTCCCGCATTGATCGACCAACCGGATTTTACGCCGAGTTCGGAGCGAAAGCTCGTGCCGCCTCTGATGGTGAAAATCTCTAATTTCCGTCTTTCGCAGCTTCCACCAGATTACGTTCGCCTGCTTAAGCCAGGTTCCTTGATATTGGGGGATTTCAGCGTTGAGCTTGCACAAGCCTTGTTAGGCCTCGACCGTGATACAGTCGAAGACATGATGGTTGACCTTGAAGATCGTAACCTGTTGCATAATCTTGATCGTGGAGGGAGGCTCTCGTTCGGTTTTAATCATCAGATGATTAAACTGGCTATCGCCGAAACTATCACCACTATTGAAAGACAACGGCTCTTCAGGGATATTCTCAAAGCAATCGAACTTTCGAATGAGCCGATAAGTAATGATGCGCGCGCCTATTATCTCTATAACTCAGGAAATCGAGCCGAGGCAATACCTTCACTAATGGCTTCTGCCCGGTTTTGGTTCGGTTACGGGGATCGTAACAGCGGGCTTCGATATGCGAAGGTAGCATACGAGTCAGCCTTGGAGCGCCTTCATGAAGAGCCTAACAAGATGCTCGAAGTCATAGTTGAATATAGTGACTTCCTGATACAACTTGGAGCGATCAAGCCGGCGATCGACGTGCTCACCAACGCCCTCAATAAGATTTCCAGCGGATCGGGAAACCAATCAAATCTTCTGAACCGCCGAGCACAGCTTACGCAGTTGCTCAAGAACGAGACATCACCTTCACACGGACAAACGAGACAACCTTTGGCAATTATAACGGCCAAACGCGCAATCGCCGATGTGAAGTTACTTCAAGGCGATTTTGACGGCTCGGAGAAACTTATTACCGAAGTTGAGTCGTCGCTCGAGAACCTGCCCGACTCTGATGAGACTCTTCGGGCAACCGGACTCCTATTCCTCGTGAAAGCAAAGCTTTTCCTAAAACGAAACGAATCGGCCAGGGCAATACCTTTACTTGAATCAGCCGCCGAGCTACTCCGAAATCACGGCACTCGACTTGAGTTGGCTGAAACTTATCGTTTGACTTCGCGAGCGCACCGCTTCGAGAAAGAGATGAACAAGGCGGCGGACGCTCTCGCAGACTGCTATATTATGTGTCAAGGCGAGGATAGCCCTGAAGATTGGATCAGTTATCACCATGAGATGGGACTGGTTATGTTCGATCAGGAGAATTACGATGAAGCCGAGACGCATTTCAATCAAGCTATTGAAATCTGTCGTATCAACAATAACGTTTCGATCAATCAACCTGAGCTGTTGCGAGACTTTGCCCGGATACTGGCAACCAGAGGC
>Ga0172380_10005203_pt1 | contig 16000 bp, 11 predicted proteins | sample Leawe162metaG_FD_119747 | JGI IMG/M metagenome (GOLD analysis project Ga0172380, IMG submission 119747) | Leachate microbial communities from a municipal landfill in Southern Ontario, Canada - Leachate well 162 metaG | ecosystem: Engineered > Solid waste > Landfill > Unclassified | place...
CGACATGCTGCGGCAGACCGCCCTGCTCGGGGCGCGACACACAAGCATTGCCGCGGGGAGCGATGCGGCAATCCAGAATCAAGCCGGGGCGGCATTGGGCGATCCGGAATCGCGGATCAGCGTGATTCATTTACCAGGCGACCCCCGCCCCGACTGGCTTGCCGGCGATCTGACCGCCGGCTTCCACACACTGCATAGCAACGGCGAGCGCCTGAGGGTGTTCGTGAAGGATGGCCCGCCGGGGAAGACCACGGTGGTGTCTCAGTCGACCGATACGCGCGACGAACTCGCGATGAACAGCGCAATACACACGCTTATTCCTCTGCTGCTGCTTCTCCCGGTGATGGCCTGGCTGATCGTATGGATTGTGCGAAGCGAACTGGCGCCGGTCAGCCATCTTGCCAGACATATGGATGCGCAACCCGCAGATCGGCCTCGCCCCCTTTCGGACGAAGGCGTCCCGGACGAAATAGCACCCTTTGTGCTCGCCATTAACCGTCTGCTGAAACGGGTCAACAACCTGATGGGGCAACAGCGACGATTTGTTGCCGATGCCGCCCACGAACTTCGCAGTCCACTAACCGCACTATCGATACAGGTCGAAAACCTGAAACAAGCGGGATCCCTGGAGGCCGTGCGGGAGCGCATCCTGCCCCTGCAGGCCGGCATCGAGCGGGCACGAAAACTCACGGAACAACTCTTGAGTCTGGCCAGAACCCAGACGGAGACAATGGCAGCCACGGAGGTGGACGTTTCGGCGATGGCCCTGGAACTGATCGCGGAATACTTGCCGATGGCCGAGGCAAAAGGCATAGACCTTGGACTCGCCGAAGCATTTCCACTCACCCTGAACGCGGCGCCGGAAGTCCTGCGCCTGATGCTCGGGAATGCGCTGGAGAATGCCCTGAAATATGTACCGGAAGGCGGCGAGGTGACTCTCCGACTCGCTGCCGATGACGCCAGCGCCGTGATTGAAATCGTCGATAACGGCCCGGGTATTGCAAACTCCGAGAAAGTGCGCGTGTTCGATCCATTTTATCGAATGCCGGGAACAAGCGGTGAGGGTAGCGGACTGGGACTTGCCATAGCGAGAGATGCCGCCGCCAAACTGCACGGAAAGCTCAGCCTGCTCGACCGGGAAGAAGGCCCCGGACTGATCTTCCGCTATCGGCAAAGCCGGGGATCATGATCGCTACGCTGGTCACAAGCTATGGCTATTTCGCAGTCTTCGCCGGCACATTGCTGGAAGGGGAGACCCTCCTGATCGCTGCCGGTTTTGCCGCACACCGCGGCCTGCTGGCCTGGCCGTTAGTTGTTCTCGTCGCCATTGCCGGTGCAACGCTGGGGGACCTGTCGGCGTTCCTGATCGGACGATGGAAAGGCGATGTCCTGATCGCGCGCTTTCCCTCCTTGCTGCAACGAAAACCGAAAATCCATGCACTCCTCGAGCGCTACGATTGGCTCTTTATCCTGGCTTTTCGATTCATGTACGGGATGCGGATCGCCGGGCCCTTGATCCTCGGTTCGAGTCAGGTGAGCTTGCTGCGTTTCATGGTGTTCAACATGCTGGGTGCGACGCTGTGGGCGATGCTCGTATCGGGCGCAGGATACGGCTTCGCTCTCGTCATCAATGCCATGATCGGTGACGTAAAAAGGCTTGAAGAGATCGTGTTATTGGTCATCCTGGCGCTCGGTGCATCCCTCTGGCTGTGGCGATGGTCTCGCGCCAAATTGAGCAGCCATGAAAGGGAGGGGAAGTAATGTCTTGGCAATTATTCGCGCTCGGCTCGGCTTTTTTTGCGGGCTTGACAGCCATCTTCGGGAAACTCGGGGTGGAGGGACTGAACTCCAATCTGGCGACGCTGATACGAACCGTGGTCATTTTGATGATGACGGCGGGCATCGTGTCTTATCGCGGCGAATGGCAGGGGCCCCGGGCGTTTGAACTCCGCCCCATGGTATTTCTGATCCTGTCCGGTGTGGCGACGGGTCTTTCCTGGCTTCTCTACTACCGGGCGCTGCAACTCGCGCCAGCCTCCTTGGTGGCCCCCATCGACAAGCTGAGCGTGGCATTTGCCATCGTGCTGAGCGTCGTTTTTCTTGGCGAAGCGCTTACCCTGAAACTGGTACTCGGAGGAATGCTCATTCTGTCCGGGGTGCTGATACTCGCCTGGCCGTGAAGAATCCCCATTTAGCCGCCCAGGTTCACCACAGAGGACGGCGACTTACCTTACGGTAGAAAGGCTAGAGGTTCGTGGCCATCTTGCCATCAAACAGCGATGGCTGTCGATCTGCTCGGAAGGAGCCATCGGCCTTGCGAGAAAAACGACCTATCTTTATTTGTAAACTGCAATAAATCCCATTGTGTGGTGTAGCGCACCGATAAACGTCGTTCGCAAGCCTATCTTAGCGTTGCACAACACGACGCTTCGTTCAGGCCAATGCCTTTCGCAGACAAGCCATAGTTAAATAACAGCAAAAAGCCCGGCAATCATTGCACATCCAAATCACTGCATGAGCATCACCGGCTTCGCCTTATTACAGGAGACAACAATGAATTCGATTTTGAGAACCGCATTGGCCGTGGCTGGCCTGAGCATCGCCACGCAAGCAGCTGCACAGATTACCTTTTACGAACATGATCGTTTTGCAGGCCGATATTTCACCACTGACAAATCGGTCGGCAACTTCGGGCGCTATGGCTTCAACGACCGTGCCTCCTCGGCCGTGGTTCTCGGCGACCGCTGGGAGGTATGCGAAGACGCGCGCTTCAACGGTCGCTGCGTCGTGTTGCGTCCGGGAAGCTATCCGTCGCTGGCCGCAATGGGCCTGAATGACCGTATTTCATCGGTGCGGGAAGTGCGCAGGGAGACACGCCGCGGTGACGATCATTATGCGACCGACGACTATCGCCGACGCAACAGCGAGCGCCTGTACGAGGCCGACGTTACTTCAGTCCACGCCGTGCTAGGACCACCCGAACAACGCTGCTGGGTCGAACGCGAACAAGTCGCACAGGAGCGAGGCAACGCCAACGTTCCCGGGGCGATTGCCGGTGCTGTCATCGGTGGCATTCTCGGGCACCAGATCGGTAACGGACGCGGCAATGATCTCGCCACTGTCGGCGGCGCTGTCGCGGGGGCGGCAGTTGGCTCCAACGTCGGTCGCAGCGGTGAACAGCAGGTATCTACCCGGGACGTCAAGCGTTGCGAAAACGTACCCGGCCACGCCAAACCCGATCACTGGGATGTCACCTACACTTTCCACGGCCAGGCACATCGCGTCCAGTTGGCAACGCCTCCCGGCCGGACGATTACCGTGAACGAGCGGGGTGAACCGCGGGATTAACATAGCGACGCTGCACGCAGAACAAGACGGCCCTTCGGGGCCGTCTTGCATTGGTGTCTTGAGTGCTGCGTTTTCTAGGGCGCTTCAGACTTCTACGTACTGCTTCGGACTATGGGATGGTGGGTGCTGAGGGGCTCGAACCCCCGACATTCGCCTTGTAAGGGCGACGCTCTACCAACTGAGCTAAGCACCCGATTTTCACCGGTCGCGGCTGGGCCACCGGCGGAAATGGACATTAATTGACTGCGTCCTTGAGGGCCTTGCCGGCGCGGAATTTCGGCGTTTTTGCGGCCTTGATCTTGATTGCTTCGCCGGTGCGGGGGTTGCGGCCGGTGCGCGCGGCGCGCTTGCCGACATAGAAAGTGCCAAAGCCCACGAGCGTCACCATCTGGTTCTTTTTCAGCGAAGTCTTGACAGCGGTTATCGTGGCATCGAGTGCGCGACCTGCGGCTGCTTTGGAAATATCAGCGGATTTTGCGATTTGATCGATCAATTCGGATTTATTCACTTAAGTCCCCTCTGGCGTGATGAGTGTCGGGAAAACCGTGTTCATGTCTCGTGACTGGCGAGGATGTCGAACCGGTCAGCGCATTTTATAACAAGCCGGAAAAGCTTGTGTCAAGCGGATTCGCAGTTATCCGCCCAGCCGGTAAGGCCGCACACGCCGCAGTGGCGTGTGCGTCGGGGGAGAACGATGGTGTCGCAACTCAGTGAGTGATGATACCGGCAACAGCAGGCGTCTCGGCCGTCGCAGCCGCTGCCGCTTCAGTCTGAGCAGCGGACTCGGCGAGGGGTTCCGGCATACGTTCGAGCGCCAGTTCGAGCACCTTGTCTATCCACTTGACGGGAATGATCTCGATGCGATTCTTGATGATGTCGGGGATCTCGGTGAGATCCTTGACGTTTTCCTCCGGAATCAATGCCACGCGAATGCCGCCGCGCACTGCGGCGAGCAGCTTTTCCTTGAGCCCGCCGATCGGCAGCACCTCGCCGCGCAAGGTGATCTCGCCGGTCATGGCGACGTCGGCGCGTACCGGGATGCCTGACAGCACGGACACCAAGGCGGTGGCAATGGCGACGCCGGCCGAGGGGCCGTCCTTGGGCGTAGCGCCCTCGGGCAGGTGAATGTGCAGATCGTTCTTTTGGTAGAAGTCGTCGACGATGCCGAATTGCTTGCTGCGCTTCCTCACCACCGTCAGCGCTGCCTGGATCGACTCCTGCATCACCTCGCCCAGCTTGCCGGTGGTCATGGTCTTGCCCTTGCCCGGCACCGCCACGGCTTCGATGGTCAGCAATTCGCCGCCGACCTCCGTCCAGGCTAGACCGGTGACCTGGCCGATCTGGTTTTCCTTCTCGGCGATGCCGAAGGAGTAGCGGCGCACGCCGAGATACTTGTCTAGGTTCTTGGCATTGACGATGACCTTGCTGGCGCGCTTTTTCAGCACCAGGGATTTCACCACCTTGCGGAAGATCTTCGAGATGTCGCGCTCCAACGAGCGCACGCCGGCTTCCCGGGTGTAATAGCGGATGATGTCGTGCAGCGCGTCGTCGGTCACCGACACCTCGTCCTTCTTCAGGCCGTTGGCCTTCAGTTGCTTGGGCAAGAGGTAGCGCAGGGCGATGTTGACCTTTTCATCTTCCGTGTAGCCGGAAAGGCGGATCACTTCCATGCGGTCGAGCAGCGCCGCCGGGATGTTGAGCGTATTGGCCGTCGCGACGAACATGACGTCGGAGAGGTCGTATTCCACCTCGACATAGTGGTCGGTGAAGGTCGAGTTCTGCTCGGGATCGAGCACTTCGAGCAGGGCGGAGGAAGGATCGCCGCGGAAGTCCGCGCCCATCTTGTCCACCTCGTCGAGCAGGAACAGTGGGTTCCTGACGCCGACCTTGGTCATGTTCTGCAAAATCTTGCCCGGCATGGAACCGATATAGGTGCGCCGGTGGCCGCGGATCTCCGCCTCGTCGCGAACGCCGCCCAGTGACATGCGCACGAACTTGCGATTGGTGGCGCGGGCGATGGACTGGCCGAGCGAGGTCTTGCCGACGCCGGGAGGCCCTACCAGACACAGAATCGGCGCCTTCAGCTTATCAACGCGCTGCTGCACGGCGAGGTACTCGACGATGCGTTCCTTGACCTTTTCCAGACCGTAATGGTCCTTGTCGAGGACTTTCTCGGCGACGTGGAGATCCTTGCTGATACGGCTCTTCTTCTTCCAGGGTAGGCCGACCAGGGTCTCGATGTAGTTGCGCACCACGGCAGCCTCGGCCGACATCGGCGACATCAGCTTCAACTTCTTCATCTCGGCCTGCGCCTTGGTGAAGGCTTCCTTGGGCATACCGGCTTCCTTGAGCTTCTTCTCCATCTCGTCGATTTCGGCACCTTCTTCGCCCTCGCCGAGTTCCTTCTGGATGGCCTTGACCTGCTCGTTCAGGTAATACTCGCGCTGACTCTTCTCCATCTGGCGCTTGACGCGGCCACGGATGCGCTTCTCGACCTGGAGGATGTCAAGTTCGGCTTCGAGTTGCGAGAGCAGTTTCTCGAGCCGGGCGGCGACATCGAACATTTCCAACACTTCCTGCTTCTGCTCGAGCTTGAGCGGCAGGTGTGCGGCAATGGTGTCGGCCAGGCGGCCGGCCTCATCGATGCCCGCCAGGGAGGTGAGGATTTCCGGCGGAATCTTTTTGTTGAGCTTCACATACTGGTCGAACTGGGCGAGGATGGCGCGACGCATCGCCTCGACTTCGTTGTCCGGTCCGCTGTCGGCGGGAACCGGGATCACTTCGGCGACGAAAAGGCTGCGGCGGTCCTCGATGCGCTCGACGCGGGCGCGCTGAACCCCTTCGACCAGCACCTTGACGGTACCGTCGGGGAGCTTGAGCATCTGCAGGATATTGGCGATGCAGCCGATGTGGTACATGTCCTCGATTTCAGGTTCATCCTTGGCGGCGGATTTCTGCGCCACCAGGAGGATGCTCTTGCCGGCTTCCATGGCGGTCTCGAGTGCCTTGATGGACTTTGGCCGACCGACGAACAGCGGGATGACCATATGGGGGAAGACGACGACATCCCGCAACGGCAGGAGCGGAAGTTCCAGTTTTTCTGCAGGGAGATCCAGTTCGCTCGACATGGCGATATCCTTAAATTAAGTACAACTACAGGCCATATTGGGACGGATTACCGGGATTCAAGAATCCCACCGCGCGGCGGCTTTCAGGGCGGTGGAGCAACCCGCCCGGGAAGGCGGCTCAGTGGGAGCCGGCGACCTTGGGCTGATCGGCGTAGATCAAAATCGGCGGTGTCGCATTGTCGACCATGCCTTCGTCGATGACCACCTTGGAAACGTTTTCCATGGTCGGCAACTCATACATGATATCGAGCAGCACGTTTTCCAGGATGGAACGCAGACCGCGCGCACCGGCCTTGCGCTTGATTGCCTTTTTCGCAATCGCCTGAAGCGCGCCCGGTCGGACTTCCAGTTCGACGCCTTCCATGAGGAAAAGTTTCTGATATTGTTTGATCAGGGCGTTTTTCGGTGCGATCAGAATCTCGATCAGCGCCGCTTCGTCCAGTTCGTGCAACGTCGCCACCACCGGCAGGCGACCGACGAACTCGGGGATCAGGCCGAATTTGATCAGATCCTCAGGCTCGATCTGCTTCAGCGTCTCGCTGACGTTCTTGGTATCGCGGCTCTTCACCTCGGCGCCGAAGCCGATGCCGCTCTTCTCCGAGCGGTTGAGAATCACCTTGTCGAGGCCGTCGAAGGCACCGCCGCAGACGAACAGGATGTTGGTGGTGTCGACCTGGACGAAGTCCTGGTTGGGATGCTTGCGCCCGCCCTGCGGCGGCACTGCGGCGACGGTGCCCTCGATCAGCTTGAGCAGCGCCTGCTGCACGCCTTCGCCGGAGACATCGCGGGTGATCGACGGGTTATCCGACTTGCGCGAGATCTTGTCGATCTCGTCGATATAGACGATGCCCTGCTGCGCCTTGTCGATCTCATAGTCGCATTTCTGCAGGAGCTTCTGGATGATGTTCTCGACGTCCTCGCCGACATAGCCGGCCTCGGTCAGCGTCGTGGCATCTGCCATCACGAAGGGTACGTTCAAGAGCCGGGCCAGGGTCTGGGCGAGCAGCGTCTTGCCCGAACCGGTCGGGCCGATCAGCAGGATATTGCTCTTGGAAAGTTCGACCTCGTCCTTTTTTTCGTTCTTGGCGAGGTGCTTCAGACGCTTGTAGTGGTTGTACACCGCCACGGACAGGGTTTTCTTGGCCGAATCCTGGCCGATCACGTACTGGTCGAGAATGGCGCAGATTTCCTTGGGAGTCGGCAGATCCGTCTTGGCGTCCTTGCCGCCCTGATCGCCGGCGACTTCGTCGCGGACGATGTCGTTGCACAGATCGATGCACTCGTCGCAAATGAAGACGGAAGGTCCGGCGATGAGCTTCTTCACTTCATGCTGGCTCTTGCCGCAGAAGGAACAGTAGAGCAGCTTTTCCGGGCCCGACTTCTTTTCCGTCATTTCTGTTTCTCCCTTACTTTGCTTATTTTGACTTGGCGACTTCCGAGCGTTCCGTCAGCACATTATCGATGATGCCATACTCCGCAGCTTCGGGAGCCGAGAGGAAATTGTCGCGGTCGGTGTCGCGTTCGATACGCTCGATCGGCTGGCCGGTATGATGGGCCATCATCTCGTTCAACTTCTGCTTGAGATACAGGATTTCCTTGGCATGGATCTCGATGTCCGAGGCCTGGCCCTGGAATCCGCCCATCGGTTGATGGATCATGACGCGCGAATTCGGCAACGCAAAGCGCTTGCCCTTGGCGCCCGCCGTCAGCAGAAAGGCGCCCATGCTTGCCGCCTGGCCGATGCATAGCGTCGACACATCGGACTTGATGAACTGCATCGTGTCGTAGATCGCCATGCCCGCCGTGACCGAACCGCCCGGCGAGTTGATGTAGAAATGGATGTCCTTGTCGGGGTTTTCCGACTCGAGGAACAGCAGTTGCGCCACCACCACGTTGGCGCTCGCATCATTGACCGGTCCGACCAGAAACACCACGCGCTCCTTGAGCAGGCGCGAATAGATGTCATAGGCACGCTCGCCGCGGCCGCTGGTCTCGATGACCATGGGGATCATCCCCAGCATGCTCGGTTCCCAATCCTGTTTCATTTATCGTTACCCATCAGTTCATCGAAAGCGATCGCCTTGTCCGTCACCTTGGCGTTGGCCAGCACCCAGTCCACCACATTGCTTTCCATCACCAGGCCCTCGGCCTCGGCCAGGCGATCCGGCTGGGAATAATACCAGCGCACCACCTCGGTTGGATCCTCGTAAGTCTCGGCGAAATCGTCGATCACCGCGCGAACCTGCTCGGGCTTGGCGGTCAGCTGTTTCTCCTTGACCAGTTCGGCGAGGATGATGCCCAGCGTGGTGCGACGCTTCGCCTGTTCGGTGAACCAGGAGGGCTCCACCGGCACGTTCTTCGCCGACATGCCGCGCGCTTCCAGATCGCGTAGCGCTTTCTCAGCCATCTGCCGTGATTCCGCATCGACCAGCGCCTTGGGCACGGTAATCGGGTTGGCGGCCAGCAGCGCTTCCATCACCTGGTTCTTGATGCGTTCCTGCAGGCGCTTCTTCACTTCTCGTTCGAGATTCGTCCTGACTTCGTCGCGCATCCTGACGAGATCGCCATCCGTGATGCCCAGCGATTTGGCGAATTCCACGTCGAGCGCGGGTAGCTGCGGGGCCTCTACGGCCTTCATCGTCACCTCGAACTGCACCGTCTGGCCGGCCAGATCCTTGGCCTGATACTCGGCTGGGAACGTCAGGTCGAAGGTCTTCGTCGCGCCAGCCGTCATGCCGATGAGTTGCGACTCGAAGTCGGCGAGCATCTTGCCGTCCCCGAGCACGATCGCATAGTCCTTGCCCTCGCCTCCCGAAAAGACCTCGCCGTCCTTGCGGCCGGTAAAGTCGATGACGACGCGATCATCAAGAGCAGCGGCACGGTCGGTGGCCGCATAGCTGGTGCGCTGCTTCTGCAGCACGGCTATCGTCTGGTCGACCTCTGCATCAGTCACCGTGAGCGCCGGCTTTTCGATCTCGCTATCGCCGATCTCGCCCAAGACCACTTCGGGATAGACCTCGAATGTCGCGGAAAACTCCAGCAGAGTCGCATCCTCGGCGCTCTTCGGTTCGATACGCGGGTAACCGGCGACATTGAGCTTCTGCTCACGCACCTTTTCGCCGAAGGCCTTCTCGACCGCTGCGCCAATCGCCTCGGAACGCACTTGATTGCCATACTGCTGGACAACTATTTTGAACGGAACCTTGCCTGGGCGAAAACCCGCCATCTTCACCGTGCGCGACAACTGTTTGAGGCGTTTCTCGACGTCCTGGTTGATCGCAGCCAGAGGCAAGCTCATGTCAATGCGGCGCTCGAGCGGGCTTGGGGCAGTGTTTTCCTGATTCATCTGCATGAAAAATCCTTGAAATTGCTACTGAAAATAATTCGGCTGGCTATCACATCAACGGGCGCGCAGGACAGGTCTCTCCCCCGTTAAGCCTTCGCCACTGGAACCTGATGCCACCCGGTTTTGCCATTTTTAATTATAAAACAAGCCATTAAAAAATGACTTGGCAATTCCCGGGGAAATAACCGTTCTGAAAGTCTCTAAGGATATCATGAAGGCCACCCCCGCCGAAAAGCGCCTCTGGATACGAGTTGCTATTTTAGTCCCAGCGCCAGTTCCTTCTTGCACCTGACATCAACTCTAATATGATGTGGCGATATTGTAGAGTATGACATGCCGGCCAGAATGCCCTTGCCTAGCTGCCGTCGCAATGCCGGGGCCCCTTCAAAAAACCTGATCCTCAAATCCACCCAACAAGGCTGTCGGTTCTCCATCCGGCTCATGCTGCCAATGGTGCTGCTTGGCGAGAGATGGCGACTAAACATTAGACGGAAGCCATGCTCTTAGAATAGTCTTTAAAGCCCTTTGCTCAAATCAGAGAAAATCGAAGCAGGCCTTCATCGATAATGGAAAACTGTTATGATTTTCAGGTACCTTCATAACAATCAAGACTGTCAGGAATTTTCCAGGGTATTACATTGATGACGATGGCTGCCGACAACGTGTTGGGAAATGACAGAACGGCCAAGGTCGCTGCGGACATGGAAGCAGAAGCCCAGCGGCAAATGACTGAGCTGCTCTATCGCAATGCGGGCGTCGCGATGTCGGTCAATATCGCAATTGGCGGTCTGGTTGCCTATGTCAATTTCCTGTTCGGGATCTCGGCCAGCGCCTTATTTTTTTGGTGGTGCACCGTCGTTGCGACCACGACGGTTCGCTACCAACTGGCCCGGCGCTTCCGAGCGATGCAGCGGAATGCCGCTGAGGCAACTGTATGGCGGCTACGCTATCTCGTTTGCACAGCACTGGTGGCGTCAGCATGGGGGATCGGATCCACCTTGATCTTGTGGAGCGCGCCGGATCGCTCGCTGCTGTTTACCGCGTTAATACTCAGCGGAATGGTGGCAGGGGCTATCCCGATCCTTGGGGCGGTGCCGGCAGCCTTCAACATGTTTGCACTGCTGCTTTGCGTTCCGATCACAGTCCGATGTTTGCTATACCCCGATTCGACGCTGCTCCAGGTATTCGGATTGATGTCCCTCATATTCCTGCCGGCGATGATTTTCAGTGGGCGGTTCCTGCATCAGTCGCTCGCCCTGGCGATACGCCGGGGACTGGAGAACAGTATCCTCGCGGCGAATCTGGCAGAGCGCGAAAAGCGCTACCGTATCATTTCGGCCCTGAGTTCAGATTTCATTTTCTCCTGCTTACGGAAGGATGGAGAAGATTTCCAGGTCGACTGGCTGACAGGCTCAAGTGAAAAGTTATTCGGACTGAGCAATGATCAACTGAAGGCGTGCGATCTCTGGCGATACGCCGTCACCGAGGATCAACGGACATTCGACCGCTACATCATGGCGTTGCCGCCAGAGGAATCCCGTGAATGCGAGTTGCAGGTGAAGCATTTGGATGGCTCAGTCCGCTACGTGCGGGCCATCTCGAAAGTGCTGCGGGAGACGAACGGCGAAGATCATTTTCGGCTTTACGGAGCGTTTCAGGACATCACCGAACGTAAGCAGGCAGAGAAGCTGCTTCAGCTGCGTACGCAAGACCTAAGTCGTGCGAACGAAGAACTTACACTGACCTTGGAGAACTTGCGGCAAGCACAGAGATATCTTGTTGAGTCGGAGAAGATGGCCGCGCTGGGCGAGTTGGTTGCCGGGGTTGCCCATGAAATCAATACGCCGGTGGGCATCGGTGTGACTGCGGCCTCTGCCCTCGAAGACGAGACGAAGCGGCTGGCCGCGCTGTATCGCCAGGGCGAGATGAAGAAGGCCGATCTTGAACAGTACATATCGGTGTCGGAGCAGTCGAGCCGGATGATTCTCAACAACCTGGGGCGCGCCGCGAACCTGATCAACAGCTTCAAGCAGGTCGCCGTGGACCAGTCGAGCGAGAGCAGACGGCGGTTCAAGGTGAGGTCCTATCTGGAGGAAATCCTGACCACTCTGAAGCCGGTACTGAAGCGGGCGAGTGTCATCTGCACTATCGACTGCGCGCAGGACATCGAGATCGAAAGTTTCCCCGGAATGTTTTCACAAATCATCACCAACTTGGTCATGAACTCACTCGGCCATGCCTTTGACGAGATACCGGGAGGGACAATCCGCATCGTCGTGCGGAAGCCCGGTGACCGGATCGAAATGGAGTTCAGCGACGATGGAAAGGGGATGAGCGCAGAAGTTCTGGCTAAGATATTCGATCCATTCTTTACCACCAAGCGCGGTGCTGGGGGTAGCGGCCTCGGCTTGCACATCGTGTACAACCTGATTAACCAGACATTGAATGGCAGCATAGATTGCCGCAGCCAGCCTAATCAAGGTACGACCTTCGCTATACAATGGCCGGTGGCGGGATCTTAGCAGGCTAAGAACCAGAAACCCACTCTCCCATGCGGTCTATGCCCATTGTTGCACCCCAGTCCATATGTAATTAGACTATGCTAGAGATCTCAGGATTGCCAGGCGGTATTCAGGTCAGAACAAGGGAGAATCATCGATCGCGGTTACGAAGTCTCATAGCTAGGAATGAACAGGCATGGATCATGGCAGCAAGAGGAATGTCGTCGCTGCAGGAGATCTGGTATTCGCGCCAGACGAGAAAAAGGCAGCCAATGACGAAGGCCACTGGAATATCCTTATCGTCGATGACGATAAGGACGTCCATGACGTCACCGAACTGGCGCTAAGGAACTTCGCCTTCGAAGCCAAGCCATTGCGATTCTTCCACGCCTATACGGGCGCAGAAGCCCTCCAGACGATGGCCGACAATCCTGATATCGCCGTGATTTTTCTCGACGTGGTCATGGAGTCCGACGACGCGGGCCTGACGGTGGCGAAAAGAATCCGGACAGACTTGGGCAATAGCCTGGTCAGAATAGTCCTGCGCACAGGTCAGCCAGGACTGGCACCGGCACAGGAAGTCATCATTTCCCACGAAATCAACGACTACAAGACCAAGACCGAGTTAACCGCTCAGAAATTGTTCACGACTCTTGTCGGCAGCCTCAGAAATTATCGTGATTTGTTAGCGATCGAAAACAATCGAAAATTGACTTCGCAGAAACTGCTCACGACCTTTGCCGGGAGCCTACGAAACTATCGCGACTGGATTGCCAGCGACAGCAACCGGAGAGGCTTGGAAAAAATTGTCACCTCAAGCGGCTCCTGGTTCGAGATGCCTTCGATGGAACAATTCATCGAGGGTGTGCTCAGCCAAGCTAAAGATGTGTTGCGTGAGCGGCCGGATGCTGTGCCTAGCCTCACGAAACAAGCTACAGCTGCTGCCGATTCAAACGCTAATCAGGCGCGCCAGGCCATGCCTGCTTTCGGGCAGACAACAAAGTCGGAGCCCTTCGCAGAAGCCGAATACAGCGAGTATGAGTCGACCTCGTTCACCGAGATGCTCGCGATCCTGCGCGGCATGGGCGAGGCCGGTTCGCTCGTCACCCTCTATTTCAACCAAGGTGACGACTTTCTCCTCACCTCGTTGATCCAGGTCTCACCCGATGGCAAGACCATAATCTTCGACTATGGCAGCGATATGGAGGTTAACCGCAAGGCGCTTCAGGCCAAAAAGATCAACTGCGTTTCGAGCAAGGAGCGGGTCAAGATTCAGTTCAGCCTCAATGGCGTAAGACCTGTCGAATTTGAGGGACGCACTGCTTTCCTCTCCGACGTGCCGGATTCCCTGTTTCGTCTGCAGCGCCGAGAATACTATCGCTTGACGACACCTATGGCCAATCCGCTGCGGGCCATCATCCCGGTCCCGCACAAGGATGGCTCTATCAAGACTTTACAGGCTGTGGTGTTCAACATCAGTTGCGGAGGAATCTGCCTTGTCGTGCCTCCCGGCGGTGTCCCCCCAAAGATGGATAAGGAGTTCTCCGGCGTCAGCATCAATCTGCCCAGCATCGGCATAATCACTTTCGACACCCAGGTGCGCAACATCTACGACATCACCACTTCCGATGGCAAGATCCTCCAGCGCGTCGGCTGCGAGTTCATCAAACTACCTGGGCCAATGATGAAGTTGATACAGCGCTACATTGTCCTGATTGCACACGAGCGCAAGGCGCGCGGCATCTAGTTCTGGCACCGCGCACATGAGTATTGCCGATTTGAATTTGAACTTTCCGTGCTCACCCTGCGTTGTCCCTTTCGATGCCCTGATTTTGGCATAGGTTTGCAGCGGAGCCCATCAGTCGTGGGCAAGCAGCGCGATCGCTTCCTCGTCCTCCACCTGGCCGACATTGCGATAGAACTGGCCGACCGCCCGGAAATCGGCATCGGCGTGGCAGCAGGGCAACTCGTCGGCGTATTCGCCGACCTTCTCCAGCGTCTCTGGCGGCGCCACCGGCAAGGATGACGGCAAAACCGCTATAATTTGCCACCCTCAGCAGTTTCCCCGCCTTCGTGACAGCAAACGCATCACCGCTCCTGCCAGGAATCATCTCCGCTTCCCCCAAACCAGGCATGCGCCTGGATTTCGCACTGCCCTCGGGCGGGGCCGATGCCCTGGCGCTGGCGCAGTTGGCCAAGCCGGGCAGGCTGCTCCTGGGCGTCAGTGCCAGCCCGGTGGACGCCCAGCGCCTGCAGGAAGAGATCCTCTGGTTCGCCCCGAGCCTGCGCGTGCATCTCCTCCCCGACTGGGAGACGCTGCCCTACGACAGTTTCTCTCCGCACCAGGACCTGATCTCGGAACGCCTCGCCACACTTTATGCCGTTTCCCGCGGCGAATGCGACGTCCTGCTGACAGCGGCGACGACGGCGTTGACCCGGCTGTCGCCGCCCTCCTTCCTCGCCGCCCATACTTTCTTCATCAAGCGGGGAGAGCCCCTGGACTTGGACCGCCTGCGCGGCCAACTGACGCTGGCCGGCTACCAGCATGTGACCCAGGTGGTGGCGCCGGGCGAGTTCTGCGTGCGCGGCGGCTTGATCGACCTGTTTCCGATGGGCACGGCCCTGCCCTTCCGCATCGATCTGTTCGACGAGGAAATCGAGAGCATCCGCACCTTCGATGCCGACACCCAGCGCACCCTCTATCCGGTGCCGGAGATCCGCATGCTGCCGGCGCGCGAGTTCCCGCTCGACGAGGCCGGTCGGACGCAGTTCCGCCAGCGCTTCCGCGAAACTTTCGAGGGCGATGCCTCGCGCGTCGCGATGTACAAGGACGTTTCCCACGGCATCGCCGCGGCGGGCATCGAGTATTTTCTGCCACTGTTCTTCGATGCCACCGCCACATTGTTCGACTACCTGCCCGATGACGTCCTGCTGCTTCTCCATGGCGACGTGCCCGGGGCCATCGACGAGTTCTGGCGCGACACCCGGAGCCGCTACGCCTTTCTCGGTGGCGACAAGTCCCGGCCGCTCATGCCGCCCGAGGAACTGTTCCTGTCCGGGGAACAGTTGTTCCTCGCGGTGCAGAAATTCCCGGCGCTCAGGATCAAGGCAGGCGCGGGGTCGGAAGTTCCGCAAGTTTCCGTCGCAGACGCGGCGATCACCCCGCTGCCGACGCTTGCCGTCGACAGACGCGCAGACGAGCCGCTGGCCGCGCTGAAAGGCTTTCTTGCCCTATTCCCCGGGCGCGTGCTGCTGCTCGCGGAGTCGCCGGGGCGACGCGGCACCATCCTCGACTACCTCGCCGAACATGGCCTGCAGCCTTCTCCCTGCGCCGACTTCGCCGCCTTTGTGGCAAGCGGCGAACCCTTCATGCTCAGCGTTGCGCCGCTCTCCGGCGGCTTCATCCTGCAAGGGGAAGCGGGCTCGACGCCCTTAGCACTGATCACCGAAAACGAGCTCTATGCCGCCACCGCGCGATCGAGAAGCGGCACGGGGCGGCGGTCCGAGGCGCGGCGCAGCAATCTCGAAGGCTGGCTGCGCGACCTGTCGGAACTGCGCATCAATGATCCCGTCGTCCATGAGCAGCACGGCATCGGCCGCTATCTCGGGCTCGCCCACCTCGACATGGGCGAGGGCGAAACCGAATTTCTCCATCTCGAATACGCCGGCGGCGACAC
>Ga0172380_10005206_pt1 | contig 15991 bp, 14 predicted proteins | sample Leawe162metaG_FD_119747 | JGI IMG/M metagenome (GOLD analysis project Ga0172380, IMG submission 119747) | Leachate microbial communities from a municipal landfill in Southern Ontario, Canada - Leachate well 162 metaG | ecosystem: Engineered > Solid waste > Landfill > Unclassified | place...
CATGTCCAGGGTAACCAGGAACTCGGTCATGGCAATCAGCTGATCCGGATCACCCACCAGGGCCACCTTCTTGTGATAGAAGTACTGGTGCATGTCGGAGATCATGTCCACCAGCTGGCCGCGTTCCAGGGACAGCTCGTCGGGCACCGTCACCCCGCCGATGGTGCGCAGGGCGTCGATAAACCGGTCGGTGGCCTTGAGGCCGAAGGGCATGTCCAGCACCTTGCAGGGTACCTTGTTCTTGCTGTCCAGCTCGCGGGCCGCGTCAGCCGAGCACCATTCCCCCAGGGCCAGGGTGCCGATGGAGTCACCGGTGGCTTTCAGTTCCGCCACGGTGGTGCCGCCCTCGGGAAACATCTTGTACTCGCCGGACAGCGGGCCGTTCAGCACGCCGGAGGTGTCCGGGAAGAGAATGGTTTTGACGCCGATCATCCCGGTGACCCGTTTGATCTCTTCCATGTCGCACGGTTCGACCCAGCCGGGGATGATGTTCACCTTGCCGTTTTTTTTGCCGGTGCTCTCGGCAAGTCCCGCCATGGACTTGACCATGGTGGAGAATCCGGTCACATGCGAGCCCACATAGCTCGGCGTCGAGGCGCTGATCATGTACTTGCCCTCGGGGATTTTGCCCTCGGCCAGCGCTTTTTTGCGGATCTGTTTCAGATCGTCGCCGATGGTCTCGGATAGGCAGGTGGTATGCACGGCAATGATCTCCGGCTCATAGACGGTAAAGATGTTGTCAATGGCCTGCAGCATATTGGCCTGGCCGCCGAACACGGAGGCGCCCTCGGTAAACGAGCTGGTGGCCGCGGAGATCGGCTCCTTGTAATGCCGGGTCAGGGTGCTGCGGTGGTATGCGCAGCAGCCCTGGGAGCCATGGCTGTGCGGCAGGCAGCCGTGGATGCCGAGGGCCGCGTACATGGCGCCGATGGGCTGGCAGGTCTTGGCCGGATTGATCATCAAGGCGCTGCGCTCAGTGATTTCTTTTGGTGTATGTCGTAATAGCATTGTTTTGCCTCGTAATTTCGTAAAGTGTTGCCCTAGGGGTAGGAGAATGTTTCAGCGTTCAAGCGTTTAAATGTTTGAGCGTTTAAACGTTTGAACATTCACGCGCTTGAACGGTTTGAACACTGCCTATTCCCAGCCGTAAGTGGCGGAAAGCTGCGGGTTCTCCTGCCAGGGGGCCTTCATGTAGCTCCACACCTTGCTGTTCACCAGCCGGTCGATTTCGTGATAGAAGTTGACCGCGCCTTTGAACCCGGCGTAAGGGCCGCCCGAGTCGTAGCTGTGCAGCTGCTTCATGGGAATACCCAGCTTCTGGATGGAGAATTTCTCCTTGATGCCGGCGCAGAAGATATCCGGCTTCATCAGTTCCACCAGCTTCTCGGCCTCGTACTGGTTGAGGTCGTCGATAACGAGGGTCCCTTTGTCCATGTCAGGAATCAATCCTTCGTAATCCTTGAATTTGTAGCCCGCCTCTACCAGGGCCTTCATTTCTTCCGGGCTCTTGCGCGGTTTAAAGCGGGTCGCGTCGGCCTCCACCACGATCTCTTCGATGTTGCGGCTGTCGGCATCCACGGTCAGATTGGGAATGACCTCGCGGCCTTCATAATCGTCGCGGTGGGCGAACTCATAGCCGGCGGAGATGGTTTTCATGCCCATCTCGGCAAACAGTTCCTGGTAATGGTGGGCCCGGGAGCCGCCGACAAACAGCATGGCGGTCTTGCCCTCGGTGCGGGGCAGCACATCCTTTTTCGCCGCCTCCACCGCCGGCATCTCCTCAGCGATCACCGCCTCCACGCGGTCGATGAGCTCCTGGTCGTTGAAGTACTCGGCGATCTTGCGCAGCGATTTGGCCGTGGCCTTGGCGCTGATGAAGTTCACCTTGATCCAGGGAATGCCGTATTTCGTCTCCAGCATGTCGGCCACGTAGTTGATGGACCGGTGGCACATGACGGCGTTCAGATCGGCGGTGTGGGCCGAGGCGAACTGGTCATAGCTGGAGTTGCCGGAAAAGGTGGCGATGTTGGTGATGCCGCATTTCTTGAAAATGCGGTCGATCTCAAAGCCGTCGCCGCCGATGTTGTACTCGCCCAGCAGGTTGATCTTGTATTTGCCCGGTTTCACCTCATCGTTTTCGCCGACGATATGGCGGAACACCTGGTTGTTGGCAATGTGATGCCCGGCGGACTGGCTGACGCCCTTGTAGCCCTCGCAGGAAAAGGCGTAGACGTTGCAGTCGCCGAATTTCTCCTTCATCCGCTTGGTCACGGTGTGGATGTCGTCGCCGATCAGTCCCACCGGGCAGGTGGCGAACACGGCGATGGATCTGGGGTGGAACAGGTCATAGGCCTCCTGGATGGCCTTTTCCAGTTTTTTTTCACCGCCGAAAATGATGTCCGAATCCTGCATGTCCGTGGAAAAGGCGTAGGGCATGTAGTTTGCTCCGTCAACTCCGGCATCGGTCTGGTTGCGCCGGGTCAGCCAGGCGTAGAAGCTGCAGCCGATGGGGCCGTGCACCAGGTTGACGATGTCCCGGGTCGGGCCCATGATAACCCCCTTGCAGCCGGCATAGGTGCAGCCGCGCATGGTGATGATGCCGGGGATGGTGCGCACGTTGGCGGAGATCTCCGGCGTCTCGTTTTCCAGGGCCTCGTTGATGAGTATCTGTTTGGCGCGTTTGCGGGCCACCTTGGGCGGGTACTTGGCCAGCAGCTCGGCCTTGACCTCGGCCGGTTCCCACTGCGCCGATTTTTTCTTTTTTATTGTAACAGTTGCCATATCGTTGCTCCTTATATTAGACGATGGACTTGAGGCCCATCTCGCCCGTCCGCACGCGGACGGCATCGGCCACCGGCAGGACAAAGATCTTGCCGTCACCGGGCTTGCCGGTGCGGTTAGTCTCGATAATCGCCTGCACCACGTCATCGACCAGTTCGTCCTTGATCACCACGGTCACCATGCGCTTGGCGTAGAGTTTTCCTTTTTCGCCGAGCAGAGAGGCGGCCTCCTCGTAACCCTGCTGCGCGCCGTTAAGCACCGCCGGGTTGACAAAACCCTTGCCGCGGCCATGGGCCTCATGGGCGAAGAAGGCGTCGATGCCGATATCGGTCAACGCCTGCTTGGTCTGGTTCATCATGTTTATTCGCACAACGGCGATCACCTCTTTCATGCCTTGGCCTCCTCGGGTGCGCCGTTTTCCTTGACCCCGGAGCTGATGGTGTAGGATTCCTCCACTTCGGTAACAAAGATCTTGCCGTCACCAAAGGCGCCCTTGACCCCGGAGCGGGCGGTATCCATGATGGTCTGGATGACGAAATCTTTTTCCTCGGGCTTGACCACGCTCATCAGCATCATTTTGGGGATCTCGTCATAGGTGACCTCGCCGATCTTGATGCCGCGCTGCTTGCCGCGGCCAGCCACCGAATATTTGGTCACCGCCGGAAAGCCCGCGTCCATGAGGGCGGCAAGGATTTTGTCTGCTTTTTCCGGCCTGACAATAGCTCTAATCATAGTCAACATAGTATTTTCTCCAGTAGTGGGGGAACGTTCCAGCGTTCCAGCGTTTAAGGGTGTAAGCGTTTCAGTGTAAACTGGTCCAGCGTTTCTGCGTTTCAGCGTTTAAACATTGGCACGTTTAAACATGGGGAACGGTTGATCGTTGGAACATCAGTTCATCAGGCCGTAATCCATCAGCAGTTTTTCCAGGGCCTCCATTTCCAGCGGCTTGGGGATTACAAAATTCGTGTTTCCGTCAATGGCCTTGGCCAGGTTCCGGTAATGATCGGCCTGGGGCACGTCGGGATTCCACTCGATGACGGTTTTGCGGTTGATCTCCGCCCGCTGCACATCGTTATCCCGGGGTACGAAGTAGATCATTTTGGTGCCGATCATCTTGGCCAGGTTCTCTATCATCTCCTTTTCATTGTCCACGGCCCGGGAGTTGCAAATCAGTCCGCCGAGGCGGACAGTGCCGGATTGGGCGAACTTCATGATCCCCTTGCAGATGTTGTTGGCCGCATACATGGCCATCATCTCGCCGGAGCAGACGATGTAGATCTCCTCCGCCTTGCCGTCGCGGATGGGCATGGCGAAACCGCCGCAGACCACGTCGCCCAGAACATCGTAAAAGGCATAGTCCAGGCCTTCGCTCTCTTCATAGGCGCCCAGGGATTCCAGCATGTTGATGGAGGTGATGATGCCGCGGCCGGCGCAACCAACGCCTGGCTCGGGCCCGCCTGATTCAACACACCAGGTGTTGCCGTAGCCTTTTTTACGGATGTTTTCGAGCTCCACGTCCTCGCCCTCTTCGCGCAGGGTGTCGAGCACCGATTTCTGAGCCAGTCCCCCGAGAAGAAGCCGGGTCGAGTCCGCCTTGGGGTCGCAGCCCACGACCATGACCTTTTTGCCCATTTGCGCCAATCCCGCCACTGTGTTCTGGGTGGTGGTTGATTTGCCGATACCGCCCTTGCCGTAAATTGCCACTTTTCTCATGATGTACTCCTTATGTTTGAATTTGCTGCTGACGGTGTCAGCATGACCGAATTTTTGCGGAAATTGCATTTTTGTTATATTGCCGCATTCTCTAGTAAATTTTCTCTGTCCAGCCTGGAGCCGGGTTCGCGAACTGGTTCGCCGCGCCAGCCGGGCTGTGAAGTTTTGTTTCTCTTAATGGCAAGAGGCGTGCCATGCGGGCAGGATAAAAATTTTTGTTTATTTATCAGTATGTTGAGCAGTAATAGCGGACGGAGGGGGCAGCGAAGGGAAGGAGATGCGGACCAGCGCTTTTGTCGGGAAGATGACAAAAAAGAAGGTCATGTTTCAATTTTGTCGCAGGGAGGAGGAAGCCGGTTTGCGAAAAAAAATAACATAAAAGTAATATTAAATTTGATTAAATATACAATTTTGGTATTTATAGGGGCCAAGATAAGTGCCTTCGGTTGGCTGTTTTGATATTTTTCTCTTTTTATTTCAATATGATGGGATAATACTTAGCTGTCTGGACGGAGGGGAATATATTTTGCAAAACTTAGCTGCACACCTATATTGAGATGAATTCAGCCATTGATCGGAGCGAAAATGACAGTTTCCAGCGTTCTTCCATCTGCCCAGAAACCGACGATTGAAGCCCTTGAGCTGCAGGCCTTAAGTGAGATCTGCCAGCTCATCGGCTCCGCGGTCCACCTGGACACCACCCTCGGCAAAATCCTGCGCATCGTGCATGACATCCTGCGCATGGAGCGGGCCACCCTGCTGCTGCTCGATAAATCCGGGGAAAAGTTGAGTATCCGCGCCTCCTATGGGCTGACCGTCCAGGAAGAGCAGCGCGGGGTATATGGCCTGAACGAGGGGATTTGCGGGCAGATTTTCCGCACCTGTTCCCCCTTTGTCGTGCCCGACATCCAGAGTGAACCCCTCTTTCTCAACAGAACAAAGGCCAGGTCCAAGATCAGCAAGGAACGCATTTCCTTTATCGGCGTGCCGGTGATGCTGTCCGGCAAGCCCGTGGGGGTGCTCAGCGTGGACCGGCTCTTCGGCATGGATGTTTCCTTTGAGGAGGATATCCGTTTTCTCACCGTGCTGTCCATCCTGATCGCTCAGTTTCTCAGTCTGCACCGGGCCATCAGCCGCAACCAGGCGGTGCTGGTGGAGGAGAACAGGAGTCTGAAGGCGGAACTGCACAGCCGGTACAACCGCCATTACATGATCGGCCAGAGCAAGGCCATGCAGGGTATTTTCTGGAGCATCGAGAAGGTGGCGCCCAGCCGGGCCACGGTGCTGCTGCTGGGGGAATCCGGCACCGGCAAGGAGCTGGTGGCCAGGGCCCTGCACCAGGCCAGCACCCGCAAGGATAAAACCTTTATCAAGGTGAACTGCGCCGCCCTGCCGGAAAACCTGCTGGAAAGTGAACTGCTCGGGCATGAAAAAGGGGCGTTCACCGGCGCGGTGAGCACCAAGCCCGGCCGGTTTGAACTGGCCAATGGCGGGACGCTGTTTCTGGATGAGATCGGCGAATTGCCTCTCACGCTGCAGGCCAAGCTGTTACGGGTTCTGCAGGAAAGTCAGTTTGAGCGGCTGGGCGGCACCTCCACCCTGACCGTGGATGTGCGTATCATCGCGGCCACCAATGTCAGTCTGGAGAATGCCGTGCTTGAGGGCAAATTCCGCAATGATCTCTATTACCGGCTGAATGTGGTTCCTCTCACCCTGCCGCCCTTGCGGGAGAGAAGGGAGGATATTCCGCTGCTGCTGGATCATTTTCTCCGGTCAAGCAATAAGCGCAATGAGAAAAATGTGAAAATGACCAAGGAGTTTCTTGATTTTCTGACCGCTTATGACTGGCCCGGCAATGTTCGGGAGTTGCAGAACCTGGTGGAGCGGCTGGTCATATTGTCCGACAGCGGCTGGCTGCAGATATCGGATCTGCCGGACCGGATGTTTGCCGGGCCGCAGCAGGTTGCCGTGGCGGTGCAGAAACCGGGCGAAGATTTGGTGCCGGCGGCAGGAGGCAATGGCAGTGAAAAAAGGGGCAGGGAGCTGAAGGACATTGAGCGGGTGGAAATTGAGGCATCTCTCAAGCGGCACGGCTGGGTACAGTCCAGGGCCGCCCGGGAGCTGGGTTTGACCCAGCGGCAGATCGGCTACAAGATCAAGAAGTACGGCCTGCAGAGACCGGAGCCGTGGCAGTAAGAAAGTCTGTTTTTCACCACAGAGCACCCAGGGATGAGTTCAGCCAACCTGATCTCGGAGAATTAGCGTGGTACCAAAGAAGTTGAGAATGAGTGTCTAAAGTACTTAAAGTGTCTTAAGTGCCTAAAGATTCGGTACTTTCTGATTAGATAACACCTTTAATTATTCCCTCAAGGGGCACAAGGGCACTTTAAGTATTTTAGCGCACTTTAGGCACTCTACTGGTAACAAGCCGGAATCCGAGATGGTTGCTTAACTCACTGAAATTACGTCACGCCATCAGGAGTTCTGAAGTTATCTCTGCCGGCTCGGTGCTCTTTGTGGTTAATTTCCGTTGATCAATTCGCATATTTCCTCGTCGCTCAGCGGTCGTCTTTTCAGGCCGGCCTCGTGGCGGACTTGGACCGCGACCTGCTCCAGCTTTTCCGCCGGCACCGGGCAGCCAAGGGCGTGCAATTTGTCCTGCACCGCCCTTTTGCCGGTTTTTCGGCCCAGCAGCAGGCGGCGTTGTCCGCCAACCCTTGCCGGGTCGTAAGGTTCATAGGTGGCCGGATTTCTGGCCAGGCCCTGCAGGTGGAGGCCGGTTTCGCAGGTGAAGATTTCCTCGCCCACTACGGGATGGGAGCCGGCAATCGGCCGAGCCGCGGCATGGGCCACCATGGAGCATAGCGGGCGAAGATGTTCGACTCTGTAAGGCCGCCTCTCCCCGCGCAGGGCAAGGTAGCCGGCCATCTCCTCCAGGCGGCTGTTGCCGGCCCGCTCCCCGATACCGAGAACCGTGGCGTCAGCCCAGTCGGCCCCGGCCTCCAGGGCGGCAATGCCATTGGCCGTGGCCATGCCGAAATCGTTATGGGCATGGATGCCGATCTCAAGCGAGCTGACCCTGGCAATCCTGCGGATGAGGCCGGCGATGGCCGCGGGACTGGCGATTCCCACCGTATCCGCCAGCCGCACCCGGGCGGCTCCAGCCTGCTCCGCGGTTTGAATGAGCTGCGTCAGAAAATCCTCATCGGCCCGGGTGGCATCTTCCAGTCCCACGGAAACAGCGGGGATGCCCCTGGCCAGGCTGTGCCGGATAGCCTTGGCCAAAGTCTCCTTGACCCAATTGCGGTTGCGGCCGAGTTTTTCATAGATATGCAGATCCGAGGCCGGGATTGACAGGGAAAGAACGTCCGGGGCCAGGGCGGCGGCAAAGTCAATGTCCGCGGTAACGCACCGGCACCAGAGCGCCAGCCGGCTGCTGCGGAGCCTGCGGCGCAGAAGGCGCATGAGCAGGGGCAGTTCCCGGTCGTAGGGGGTGGCAATGCCGAGCTCGATCTCCTCGATGCCGACCCTGGCCAGGAGTTTGGCGATTTTTATTTTTACCGGCAGGGGGAAAAATACCCCGGGGGTCTGCTCCCCTTCCCGCAACGTGCTGTCGATCAGTCCTTTCATGGTCACGCCTCTCAGAAAAGCAGATCCAGTAAAATGGCAATGGCGGAGGTGGCGAAGATGAAAAGGTAATTGAGGTTCTCCCGCGATTTCTGCAGGGAGGACAGGATGTAGGTCATTACCTGCCGGTCGCTGGCCGATAACTCTTCGCCATTCTTCAGCTTGGCGACCAAGTTGAATTCGCTGATGGCCTTTTTGCGTTTTTCGGTGATGGAGTAGCGGAAGCCGAAAAAGAGGATGTAGCCGAAGATCCCCAGATACCACACCGGACGGAAGAGTTGCGGCTGCATGTCCTTTACGGCCATCAGCGCCCGGAAGCACAGGGCGGACATAAGCCCGATGACAAAAAAGAGATTAATCACCACCGGCGGCAGGGTATGCGGTGACCGTTTCATCTCAAGCCTCCTCAATCTGCCTGCGGAACCACTGCAGCTGTTTGTCCCGGATCTTTTTCATGTCCAGATGGTAGATATTCTGCGGGAAAAGCAGTTCGGCCACCCCGGTGTCAAAGATGCGTTTGACCTCATACTCATCGTGGGAGACATCCCGCTGGTAGATATAGTTGAGGTAGCTCTGGTAAGTATGGACGATGAACTCAACCCGCATGCCGCCGAGCCGGGCAAAAAACTTGAACATGGCGGTATGGGCGGAGCTGCCCGTGTTTTTGCCGGGCCGTTTGGCGCCGGTGAGGGAGTCGGAGATGTCCTCCAGCGCCATGAAGGAATTGGCCTTGATGGCGCTGCTGGTCAGATGCTTCTGGAATATCTTGATGTCCTGGGTGGTTTCCAGCACCCCCATCAGACCCAATTCGTCATCAACCGCCACGGCGGGATTTTCCTCCCCCTTGCGCAACAGCTTCAGTACCTTTGCCTCAGGAGGTTTTTTGCGGATCGAGACATAGATGGGGATTTCCCTGCCGTTTTGCGAAAAGCGCCGCCGCTTGAGCAGGGTGAGCTTCTGTCCCGGCTCCAGCACGATGCGCTCCGCCTCTTTGCGGCTGATGATTTTGAGCTGTTGGCAGGTGAAATGTTCCTTTTCGTGGGTGCTGAGCAGATAGACGATTTCCAGTTCACCGATTTTGGCCTTTTTGCTCCACACGTGATCGTTGAGAAATCCGAGGAACTGGGCAAATTTGTTCTCGATGCCTGTCTCGCGTTCCCTCTGGTCGATTGAGCCGGCCAGGTTCATCAGGATCAGCTTGCGTTTGGCTTCAAAACGGGCCTTCTGGTGGTAACGGTCGTCAAAAACGATAAGCAGTAGTTCCGCGGGACTGCTCAGGGCATCGATTTCGTTGGTCATCTCGATGTGGGAGCTGTAATTGGCCAGCACCTTGCCGCGCAGGTAGCGGATCACGCCGTCCGCCGTTCTTGAGTAGTTGTTGACCCTGGAGACGATTTCCCGTTCCGTGCCTTCGATGCCGAACATGTTGCCCAACAGCATGTAGGCGCGGTGATCGATTTCCTGGCGGCGGTTCCGGTCATGCAGCAGGTGTTGAATTTCGGCAAAGGAGCGGACGTTGAGAAATTCAAAGATCTGGTTGCGGATAACGCGGTATTTGGTCGACAACTCTCCCCGGCCGAGCTGGGACGCCATGGCGCGGGCCTGCCGGGAAAAGATGCTGCCGAGGGGTTGCAGGCTGGCCGGCGTGGCAAAAGGTCCGCTCTGGTCAAGCAGGAGAAGCATGTTGTTTTGGTTTGTCTGGAGCATGAGGTATCTTTACCGCAAAGAAAATAAAATGCAAAAATAACTTTGGCCGCATCAGGCGGTTTTTTGCATCAACCTGATAAAATTCCTGAAAAATTGATGGAAATGGCGTCCGGTCAGCCATTTTTGCTGTTCCGCATCCGCCGCTATCTGTTTGGCGCTGACATCCTTGCCGGGGATGGAGTCGAGCCAGGCCGCGTCTTTATCGAGCCACTGGACGACGTCCTCCGGGGCGGCGGCGTGGTTGTCAAACTGGACACCGATAATGTATGGCCTGTTCTGCACGGTAAAGGCCTCCACCTGGCATTCTTTGGAGGTGGCCAGGATCTGCAAATGGCTGGGAACGGGGGGCATAACCGCCTGGCCGTGCCATTTGAACAGGGGCGGATGGGTGTCAATGCCCTTGAAGATCGGATGAACGCGGCCATTGCTCGTCAAATGCCCCTCGATAAAGCCGATACTGTGGCAGAAGTTGGGGCCGACGCGGCCGCCCAAGGCTTCAGCCAGCAGCTGGTGGCCGAGGCAGATGCCCAGGCATGGTTTGTCACTTTGCAGCCAGAGGCGGATGGCCTGTTTTTCCCGGAGCAGGAAGGGATAGTCATCCACCTGGTTGACGTTGGGGCCGCCGCCGAGGATGATCAGACCGTTGAATGGGGACAGATCGGGAATTTTCTGATGCCATACCTCGATAACGTCTAATCTCACATTATCCCTGGCTGCTGCCTCGAGCAGGAATCTGCCTGGGCCTTCCCACCATACATGTTGGAAAACGGCTAGCTGTATCATGGTATTTTCTGTCTGAAATGGCGCACAGGGCCGGAGGGGTACGAGTAACAACCCTGTGCGCCGGTGGATGTTTGTTAACGACCTGCTAGAAGGACATGCTCAAGGTTACGCCCCCATAAACAAAGTCGCTGTCACTGCCGTTGACGCTGGTGGATTCAAGTAAATCATCAGCTTCGCTGGACAGCGGGAAGGAGTAGTAAATCTCCGGGGTGAGGGAGAAATACTCGCCAAGCGGGAAACTCATGGAGGCAGAAAGGCGGCCGTCATGAAAATCCCGGTAAGCGTCGCCTGTGGCTACCCAGTCGCCGTTGGCATCAAGGGTCATCTCCGAGTAACTGCTGTCATCATCAGAGTACAGGTAGCTGACCTGAGCGCCAAGATCCAGGTTCAGTTTTTCGTTGATGGCAAAGGAATGGGATACTCCCAGGGTGAGGTACCAGCCCGGAAGATTGCTGAAGTCCCGGTAAATTGCCAGCGCAGGAGACAGCAAGGTCTTCAGAGTGGCGCTGACGTAAACTTCCTGGGTGTCTTCCAGGCCATCAAGGCCATAATAGATGTAACCGACCCCGTAATCGGCAAAGCTGCAGGAGCCGTCATAGGAAAGGGTCATATCCGTTTCGGTCCAGCTGCTAGAGTCCTGATCGTCGCCTCCGAAGGAATCATGGAGGTCCGTGTCAAGGTTGCCCCAGAGATTAAAGCCGAAGCCTTTGTAGCCGACGGTCATGGAGGGCTGGAGGACGATGCTGTCCTTGCTCAGCTCAAAACCGCGCCAGACATATTTGCTGAGGGCTGATACGCTGAGCTCTGCCGTGGGCTTTTCCTCTTCGGCCCAGGCGCTTGATGCTGCGAGGCCGGTACAAAAAAGGCCCAGCAGGGCCATGCTGCCTGTGGTTAACATGCTCTTTCTCATTTTTCTTTCTCCTTGGAAAAATAGATTGGTTGAAAATGCCCCGGGAGACAATCCGGGGGGTTAAGACGGTTATCTGATATTAACCTTTTGCTATTAATGATACACTCATATTTGCCATGAAAAATGAGATTCTGGCACGAAATAAGGTGGCGTTATTTCAAGAACGGTCTGGCAGGAACCTGGCGGACTTGCAAAGTGCGTGATCCGTGCCCCCTGGATTTTCATCTTTCGCATTTTGCCGCATGTGTTTAATCCGAAATTATCATTTCGTGATATTTCAGTAAATCACAATGCGCTGTTCTCGCAAGTTCGACAGGCTCCTGCTCTCCGGCATCTTCAGTGGGTATCAATATTTATACGCTGATTCTCCGTGGCTGGAAGTATCCAGCCCCTGGCGTTCCTCTTCTTCAGTCACTCTCAGGCCAATCACCAGATCCACCACCTTGTAGGCGATAACCGAGACAATACCGGACCAGATAAGGGTGGTGCCGATACCCCACAGCTGGCTGATAACCTGGGCGCTGGTCGAATACTCGGCAACGCTGTTTGCCACATAGTCATAGACACCGACGCCGCCAAGGGCGGGATTGGCAAAAACACCGGTCAACAGTGCGCCAAGTATGCCGCCGACGCCGTGGACTCCGAACACATCAAGGGCATCGTCAGCGCCGAGCAGGCGTTTGAGACCATTAACCCCCCAGAGACAGAGCGCACCGGCCAGTAAACCCATGACCAGGGCCCCGCCGATGCCGACAAAACCACAGGCGGGAGTGATCGCCACCAGGCCGGCCACCGCACCGGATGCCGCACCGAGCATTGACGGTTTTCCTTTGATCCCCCACTCCAGAAAAAGCCAGGATAAAGCTGCGGCCGCGGTAGCTGTCATGGTATTGCCGAAAGCAAGGGCGGCGAGACCGGTTGCTTCGAGATTGGAGCCGGCGTTGAAGCCGAACCAGCCAACCCAGAGGAGAGAGGCGCCGATCATGGTCATGGTCAGACTGTGCGGGGCCATGGATTCCTTGCCGTAGCCCACGCGTTTGCCTGCCATGAATGCGCCGATCAGACCTGCGATAGCCGCATTAATATGGACGACAGTGCCGCCGGCAAAATCAATGGCTCCTTTCTGAAACAGAAAGCCCGCGGTAGCTGCCGCTTTGGCGCCCGCCTCTGCATCGGTGTAGGCGTCAGGGCCGGCCCAGTACCAGACCATGTGGGCTATCGGCAGGTAGGCGAAGGTGAACCAGAGGGCAATAAAAGCCAGCACTGCGGAAAATTTCATCCGCTCGGCAAAGGCGCCGAGGATCAGGGCGGGAGTAATGGCGGCAAAGGTGGCCTGGAAGAACACATAGATGAGCTCCGGGATAACCACGCCCTTGCTGAAGGTGGCGGCCACCGAATCAACGGTTATTCCTTTGAGGAAAATCTTGCTCAATCCGCCGAAAAAGGCATTCCCCTCGGTAAATGCCAGGCTGTACCCATAGATTACCCAGAGGACCATGCAGAGAGAAAATACCGTAAATACCTGCATGAGCAAGGAAAGCATATTTTTGGTCCGCACCAGGCCGCCATAAAAAAGGGCCAGGCCCGGAATAGTCATCAGCGACACCAGGACGGTAGCCACGATCATCCAGGAGGTGTCCCCTTTATTCGGGACAGGGGCATCTGCGGCAAAGACAGGGCCGGCGAGACCGACAACGAAAATCGCTGCGGCAATGACAAAAAAAGGTATGATTGTTTTTTTCATGATATTTCACCAAAAGTGTAGAGAATTAATCTTTGTTGTTTTTTTAATTATATGGCGTCCTTGTCTTTTTCCCCTGTTCTGATCCGGCAGATCGATTCAACCGGCATGACAAAAATTTTGCCGTCGCCGATTTTGCCGGTTTTTACTGTCTTCATGATGGTTTCGGTGATCTGGGCGACCCGATCTGCTTCACAGACGATTTCGATTTTCACCTTGGGGATAAAATCCACCACATATTCCGCTCCGCGGTAAATTTCCTTGTGTCCCTTCTGGCGGCCGAAGCCCTTGACCTCTGTCACTGTCATGCCGTGCACCCCGACTTCGTGCAGCGCGACTTTCAGGTCGTCCAGTTTGAATGGTTTGATGATCGCTTCTATTTTTTTCATGGCGTACCCTCCTTAAAAGTTGCCGTTAGTTGGTTTGTCTGCTCTCTAAAGCCAGTAATATGCCAACGGTTCATTTCCGGATTTTTTTGTCAATAACTTATCGAAAATACATATAAATAAAAAATGTATGGAGTGAGGTTCTGGAATTGTTATGCGGATATATTTTACAATTTCGTAATTTTTGTATTGTGATCATTTTCGAAAATGTAAAAATTGCCAGGATGAGAGAGTTTTGGCGGAGCGGGGATAGGGCAAATCATTCCCGTTGTTGCCGGGCTTTGCGGCTTGGCAGCGAGGCGGATAGGATTAGATTGCTATTTTGCGGTTAAAGGAGTGACAAAAATGCAAGCCGGGAGATGGGGGGGCTGGTTTCTGAACCGTTTCGTGACGGCTCCTTATGCCGTTTACAAACCAGAGGAGGACATTATTTTGTTACAACGGCTTACCGATTGATCAGCTGATAGAAATGTTTGAAGGTGTCATCCGGCAGGGTTGACTGCCAGTGGCCGCTATATTTTGCCGCAAGCCAGATGGCGAAGAAGAGGGTCAGCAGGCCAAGGGGCAGCAGAAAGGGGGAAAGTTTTTTCGTAAACAGGGCGGTCAGGGTCAAGCAGTCTTCCTGGGGGCAACGGGCCACACACTCCAGGCAGCCGATGCATTCCGGGCTGATCAGCCGCTTTTTTGTCGTAATTTTGATGGCCGCGGGGCAGCTGTCTTCGCATTTTTTGCAATCGATACATTTCTCCCTGTCCCGGATGACCTGCAGCGGGCCGGCCAGGGCGAGCAGGCCGAGCAGGGCGCCGTAGGGGCAGAGATAGCGGCACCAGAAGTTGCGCAGCACAATGGATAACAGCGCCAGGCCGATCATGATGCCCAGGGCAAGATTTGAGGGGTGGAGAAAAAAGAGCAGCATCCGGGCATCGGTGGTAATGCTGTAAGGGGAACGGCTGAAATTTTCCAGGGCCGCGCGATCCATCTGCCAGAGGATGAGGTAGAGGAAAAGACCGAGAAGCAGGTACTTGAGCAGGGTCAGAGGGTAGTCAAGCCATGGGGGAAGGCGGAGAAGATAGGGCCTCTTGCTGTGGCGGAAGCGGCCGGTTGCCCTGTTGGCCAGGTCATGCAGCAGTTCCGAGGTGAAGCCCACCGGGCATAGCCAGCCGCAGAATCCTTTGCGGAAAAGAAAGGCCAGGACAAGGGCGGCGGTGAAAATGGTAAGCCCGGCAGGATGAAGCGGGTCGTATTGCCCGGTAAGGATGAATTGCTTGAGGCTTACCAGGGCGCCGATGGGCAGAAAGGCCTCCACGGCGGGAGGCCTTGGCATATAGGGGCCGCCGCTAACCGCCCATTGATAAAACTGGTAAAAACGCAGGCCGATAAACAGGCAGAAGAGCAACCATGCGCCGTGGATCAGACGGCGCATGGAGGTAAGAGCGTGAAATTGCCGGGCAGGCATTATCACTTGCCCATGTACTGGTATCCCTGCTGGGCATTCGGATCCTGGGACTCTGCTTTGCGCAGATCAAGCGGATACATGAGCACCGTGCTGTTGCTGGCCGAGAAGATGTCCAGCCAGCCGGTATTGGTAATGATGCCGACAAAAAGGGTGGCTGCTTCCTTGTTGGCCGGGTCGCGGTCGAGCTGATAGGAGGCCACGTAGCCGTCGATTTTTCTCGTCCGCCACAGGTCGGTGAGACCGATGCCGTTCCAGGCCAGGGCATGAATCTCGCCGCTCGGGTAATTCTTCATGTTCCTGAGAATGCGGGAGGCGGTGGACAGATTCTTGTTGAGGACGATATCCGGCTGGTTATCATTGTTGACATCCTGGACCAGGATCCGGGAATGGATATAGATCCTCTCCTTAACCCGGGTGTCCAGAACATCCTTATCGGCTTTGGCGGTCGGGCTCTCGCCGCCCACATAGACCAGGCTGCCGCCGAAGCTTTCATCGCTTTTCCAGAGCTGTTTGCCGCTTGTCAGTAAAACCTTCAGTTTGTCATACTCGTCCAGGGCGATGACCTCGATTTTCCCATCGCCGTCCAGGTCGGCCAGGGAAAAATCATAGAGGTTGAGGGCCTCCGGCACGGCAAGTTTTTCTCCCTGCTGGAGAGTATTGCCGGTCACCTGCAGCTGGTAGATGCCGCGGGCAAAGGCTTCGTTGATTTCCGCCTTCTGGCCGACCAGCACCTTGCCCGGACCGGGGATATACATGGTTCTCACATACCAGCGTTCATCCTTGAAGAGGTAGTCAAAGGCCTTGCCCTGCCACTCCAGGCCCAGCGAATGGGGGGTGATCCAGTCAACGCTGGTCACATAAATCTCCGCCTTGCCTTTGCCGTTCAG
>Ga0172380_10005207_pt1 | contig 15987 bp, 10 predicted proteins | sample Leawe162metaG_FD_119747 | JGI IMG/M metagenome (GOLD analysis project Ga0172380, IMG submission 119747) | Leachate microbial communities from a municipal landfill in Southern Ontario, Canada - Leachate well 162 metaG | ecosystem: Engineered > Solid waste > Landfill > Unclassified | place...
CCCCGACAGACCTCGTCAAGGTCGGATGTCTCTTTGCTGTTTGAAATGCCCGCCGCAAAAGAAATCGCTGTTCCAGGCAAGCCCAAAATAGATAATGTCAAGCCAAAGGAGGTGGTGAGTCTGGATGACGCCATACTTACCTTCTTTGGAGCCAATGAAAAAAAATAAACTGAACCGTTCGGGGTTTACCTACCTGGCGGCCTTGATGATGGTCATGGTCATGGGGATCATGCTTGGTGTTGTCGGACAGTTGTGGAAGACGGTCATGAAGCGCGAGCAGGAAGCGGAACTGATCTTCCGCGGCCGGCAATACAAGGATGCCATCACCCGTTGGTACAAACCTACCGGGGGAAGGCAACCGACACCGCTGAGAAAGCTGGACGATCTGCTGTCTGACCCAAACTCCCTGACCACGGTGCGCTACCTGCGGAAGCTCTACACTGACCCCATCACCGGAAAGGACTGGACAATCATCAACGAGCCGAACAAGGGGATTACCGGTGTGGCCAGTACCAGCGAGGCCAAGCCGCTCAAGACGGGGGGCTTTCCGGACGACCTTGCGGACCTGTCCGGCAAGACGCGTTACAGTGATTGGCTTTTCAGGTACACTACCGCCAGCCAGGGAACGAGTGTCGCGCCCCGGCAGACGATGCCTACGGGCTCATCCCAGTGACCCAAAACCGGGAGACGAAATAACGTGTTCAAGAGCCTGACAACCAGAATCATCCTTACCACGATCACCCTCCTCGTTTGCGGTATCTATCTATATACTTTCTTTAATGTCAGGCATCAGCAGGCCCAGTTCATAGACAGCGCCCGCGAAAGTACCGAGCTCCTTCTGCATACGATAGAAAACAGCATCTACAATACCATGCATCTGGGCAACGTGCAGGATGTCGGTTCGATTCTGGCCATGGTTGGCCAGCACAATCAATTGGTAGGTGTCCGCATTTTTCATCCGCAGGGGATAATACTGCGCTCTGCCAATCCTTCCGAGGTGGGGCGAACGGTCGGGGCAAATGACTACAAGCTCTATCTCAGTCCCAAGAACTACAGCATCTTCGACTTTCCGCCCCATGGAGAGGTCCTTGCCATGGTCAAGCCCATCTACAACGAGGCAGCCTGTCATACTTGTCACGGCAATAAGGCCAGGGTACTTGGAATCCTTAACATAAACTATTCTCTTAACCGCACCAAGATGCAGATGCTGGAGGCAACGCGCATTTTCGTGTTTTCGTCGGTGGCAATTACCCTGTTCCTGGCAATTGCGATTTCCCTGATCCTGTTGAAATTCGTCAAGCGCCCCCTGGACAGCATCATCGAAAACATGTCGCGGGTCGAAAACGGCGATTTGTCGGTCCACATCAACTATCAGGGCAAGGACGAAATAGGCCGGCTCATTACTAGCTTCAACTCCATGGTGGACCGGCTTGACAATGCCAAAAAAGAGCTGGAACAGATTCACTTTCAGCAAATGGAGCGGGCAGACCGCCTGGCATCCATCGGTGAAATGGCGGCCGGAATTGCCCATGAGATCAAGAACCCGTTGGCGGGCATCTCCGCTGCGGTGACTATCATCAAGGACGACCTCGGGCGGAGCGACCCGCGCAGTGAAATTCTTAACGAGGTGTTGCAGCAGGTACAGCGTCTGGACAAGACCGTCAATGACCTGCTCTTCTTTGGTAAACCGTCGATGCCGGAATTGGCGTGCATCGACATCAATGAAGTCATAGAAAAAACCCTTAAATTCGCTTCCCAGCACCGTGGGTTGATGAATGTAGAAAAACGGCTTGAGCTTGCTCCCGGGCTCCCAACTGTCTATGCTGATGGCAAACAGATGCAGCAGGTGTTCTTGAACATCATCCTAAATGCCTTTCAGGCCATGACCAGCGGTGGAGTCCTTACCATCAGCACCAGCCGGATATTATTGCAGGAACGGGCATTTGTTAAGATCGATGTTGCTGACACCGGACCGGGTATCCCTCCGCAGATTCTGGAAAAGATATTCACGCCGTTTTTTACCACAAAAGCCCAGGGGACTGGCCTGGGGTTGCCTATTTGCTCTAAATTGATCAACCTGCATAACGGCGCGATCAGGGTTGCCAGCAACGACTATTGCGGGACCGTATTCACTATCGAGTTGCCGGCTTGCGGGGTGAATGAACTTGATGACACGAGGAGAGACTATGAAGCGCAATAAGATACTGGTCGTCGATGATGAACACCTGATCCGCTGGTCGTTGGAACAGAACCTGAAAAAACAGGGCTATGAGGTGGTGACCGCCGGCAATGGTGAAGATGCCTTGCGGATCGCCCGCGAAGACCAGCCGGATTTGGTATTGCTGGACATCCAGCTGCCAGGTATCACCGGTATAGAAGTCCTCGAAAAACTTAAAGATTACGACGAGGATATCCTTGTCATCATGCTTACCGCCCATGGCGGTCTGGAAACTGCCGTCAATGCCATGCGTCTGGGGGCCTATGACTATGTCAGCAAGCCTTTCAATCTTGACGAACTGTCGATCATCATCAAAAAATCACTGGAAACGTCGGACCTTAAGCGCGAGGTTGCCAGGCTTCGCTCAGAAACGAAGAAATCTGCGCCTAATATTATCGGCGACAGTCGGCACATGAAGTACCTGATGGAGATTCTCGAAAAAGTGGCAAAAAGCGAGGCATCCACAGTTTTGGTGCAGGGGGAGTCCGGCACCGGCAAAGAATTGGTGGCCAAATGGATACATTACAGTTCGAATCGCTCCGACAAGCCTTTCATAGCCATAAACTGTGCCGCGGTTCCGGCCACTTTGCTGGAAAGCGAGTTGTTCGGGCACGAAAAAGGGGCCTTCACCGATGCCAAAAACACCAAGAAGGGTCTTTTTGAGCTGGCCGATGGCGGAACCGTGTTCCTGGATGAGATCGGTGACATGGAGATGGGGATGCAGGCAAAATTGCTCCGTTTTCTTGAAGACCGCACTTTCCGGCGGATTGGCGGCGGCAGGGTGTTCACTGTGGACGTCCGCATCATCTCGGCCACAAACAAGGATTTGCAGAAATCCATCGAGGAGCGAACCTTCCGCAATGACCTTTACTACCGGTTGCAGGTCATTCCGATTTTCCTGCCCCCACTGCGGGAGCGCAGAGAGGACATAATCCCTCTGGCTACGCATTTTATCGATTTGTACAACAAGGATTTCAATAAAAAAGTTCAAGGTATTGCCGGCATGGCCGAGCGCATGATGCTTGATTACGGCTGGCCGGGTAATGTGCGCGAACTGAAAAACGTCATTGAGCGGGCAATTATCCTCGGCAATGACGAAACGCTTCTTATGGAACACCTGCCGCTGGAGATAGTTGCCAAGGCAACCACACAAGGAGGTGCGCCCATGTCGGCCTTCCGGCTGCCGCCCGAAGGTGTCGATATTGAAGAGGTTGAGAAAGAACTTATCCGCCAAGCGTTGGAAATTACCGAATGGAACCAGTCAAAAGCCGCCAAAAAACTTAATCTTGGTATCGATGCCTTCCGTTACCGGATGAAAAAATTTGGCTATCTGAAATAAAATCAAAAACGTAATAATTTTAATTCTTTGGATTCAAAGTATTTTTTGCGCATTATTGCGGCAAAATGGCACTGGAGTTGCATTTTCTTAAAATGCGATCATAAAATTTCAGGTGCCCAAATACGAACTAACCAGAATATCTCCAGTTATTACGGAGGGATATAAATGAATTCCGTCCATATTAAATATACAGGGTGCCTGATGGTATTGCTGTGTACCATGGTTATATCACTGGTTGGGAACGTATATGCAACACCGGCGCCCGTTGTGGCAACGCTTGAGCCAATCATAGACAGCCTGCGGACACCAGTGAAAATGGCGCTTGACAATGACGGCAGCATCTATGTTGCCGATCCGCGATCTGGCGGAATCGTTGTGCTTAATCAGTACGGTCAGGCGCAAAAGATCATACCCACACCAAAATCTCCCTGTTCGGTTGCACTTCTCAACAACTACAATTCCATTCCTGGCGGCAAGATACTCGTAGGCCAGGATGATTTCGTTGCGGTGCTTGACAAGGATGGTGTCGAGGTGGCCAAGCTCGGTTCAGGTGCCGGCCAGTTCATCAAGACGGCAGGCATTGCCGTTGCCCCGAACGGTAGCATTTATGTCGTTGATGCAGGCGCATACAATGTCAAGGTATTTGGTCCCTCAGGTGCTTATTCGTCATCGTTTGGCAGCTACGGTACCCTTGCCAATCAATTTCTGCTGCCCACGGCGGTTACCGTTATCCCGGAAGCAAGCAGCACCAAGGTTGCTGTTGTCGATACCATCGGCGGCAAGGTCGTTATCTTTGACCAGGCCGGAAACTTTAGAACAATCGGTACGCTCGGTACAGGCCCGCTACGCTTCAATTACCCTGTCGGAGTGACGTTCGAGTATGTCAACGGCGCCCTCTACCGCATGTATGTCGTGGACATGTTCCAGGGCCAGGTGCAGGCAATTGACCCGGTCCCGACCAGTGGACTTTTTCTGTCGTACATCTCCAGTTACGGCAGTAAGCCCGGCAATCTGCTGACACCCAGCGATCTGTTGTTCGACCCGGTCAATAAACGGCTGTTGGTTGCAAACGGCATGAGCAACATCGTTATCTTCGGGATAGACAACGGCACGAATCCGACCAATACCGTTGCACCGGTCCTGACCGTTGACCAGGCATCGGTATCGGTCAATACCCCGTCGATAGTCTTGACCGGAACAGTGGATACCGACTGCGCCCTGACCGCGTCAGCAAACACCTCGGCCATTACGGGTGCAGCCAGTTTCCCGTCCGCGTCAACCTGGGCGATCTTGGTCGAAGGCCTCCAGATCGGGAGCAATACGATCTCGGTCACGGCGAAAAACAGCTATGGCACAACAACTACCAAAACCGCCACGGTCCAGTATACCCCGCCCGGCACGGCTCTCTCCATCAACAGTGTTCCGAGTTTGACCACGCTCCCCTCTATCGTGCTGACCGGCTCGACTGAAATCGGCTCGAAAGTGTATGTCAGCAATGCCGCCAACAGCGTCTCCGGTCAGGCGGAGGTTGCCGGGAACGGTTCGTGGACTTGCAGCCTGGCTTTGGTGGAAGGTCCTAACGGCATAGACGTTGCGGCTGTGCGTCCCGGAGCTGCTGCCAGCTACAAAAGTATCGCGATCACACTTGATAGCCAGGCGCCGTTACTGACCATTTCCGCTTCGCCAGACGGCAGTTCGGTCACTGACCAGATTCAAAATATCTCCGGCAAGGCGCTTGATCCGAATCTTGGCGGCGTGACGGTCAATGGCAATACGGTTCCGGTTAACAATGGCCTTTTCAGCTATGCACTTTCCCTGGTCAAAGGTCCCAACGTCATAACCATTGCTGCCAGCGATAGTCTGGGGCATACCGCCACTACCGTGCGCACGATCACCTTTGAACCGGCACTTCCGGTCATTACCGTTGCGGCACCTGCTGACGGTGCATTTATCAACCAGCCTGATGTAACTATTTCCGGTACTGTTGACCAGGTCGCCTCAGTCAAAGTTAACGGTATGTCCGCCAACCCGGCTGGTGGCCACGACTGGAGTGCGGCTGTAAAACTTACGGCAGGCATGAACACGATCGACATCACGGCAACCGACTCCTACGGAGCGATCGTCAACCAAAAACGGACCCTCGTGTATGACGCAACAGCTCCGGATATTACGATCACCAGCCCGACTCAGGATGCGGCTGTCAAGTCGCCGGGGCTGACAATCAAGGGCACAGTCGGCGACAACACCGGAATAAAGAGCATAAAAGCCTCGGTAAACGGGGTAGACAAGCTGATCACGCTGGACAATGGCGAATTCACCCTGTTTGCCGATTTTGCTCAAGAAGGCACCTATTCGGTGGCGGTAAGCATCACTGACCTTGCCGACAATGTTTCGACCGCATTGCGCACGCTGGTGTACGACACAACGCCACCTGCATTGATGGTTGACCCCGTGTTGGTGCCCTATCCGTACACGCTTTCCGGAACCGTGGAAGTGGGGGCAAACATAGCGGTTAAAGATGCTTCCGGCAGCCTGGGCCTGATTACGGTCGAGGATCAAAGTTGGCATGCCGATCTTTCCGGACTCACCTACGACTCCTCCACGTTGGCTGTCCAGGCGACCGATGCGGCCGGCAACGTGTCTCTAAGCCGAATCAACATGCCGGTGCCCGATGGGGATATTGATGTTGACGGCCGCGTGACCATCAAGGATGCATTGACCGTGCTGAGGTTGGTTGTGCTGGATAAGGTTCCCACCACCCAGCAATTGGCCCATGGCGACGTAGGCCCGCTGCTGGACGGCAAGGTGAATCCGAAAGGCAGATTGGAAATTGTCGATGCGATCCTGATCCTCCGAAAGGCGTTGGGCCTGTCGTTCTGGTAACGGAAAGCAATACCAAGCGGCATATGCCGTGAACGGGAAGATATATATGAACAAGACAATTGCCGTTATATTATGCGTTATGCTGGTGCCGATATATGCACTGGCCATAAGCGATCAGGATATCCGCTTTACAGTACACAACTTTGCCTACAACACGGATCCGGCGCAAGGTGTGCTGAACGCAACCGAGCGAGATTTCAACGCCAATCACCCCAGCGTAAACCAGGTCTGCATCTTCTGTCATACACCCCACAACGCCGCACCTGCCGTGCCGCTCTGGAACAAGACGATCGACAATTCGATGACCGCCCAATACCAGCTGTATACCTCCTCGCAAACGCTTACCAATACGGTAAAACACAACTCCAGTCTCTCGGCTACCGGCGTGTCTCTGCTCTGCCTGACCTGTCATGACGGGAAAACCGCCATCAACGTCCTGCATAACGCTAAAGAGAGCGAACGCGACGCAACCGATGCCAATGGCGACGCAATCGTCGATCTGGGTAATGGCGCCATCCCGACACCGTTAAGTATCTTTGCCTTTCCAGGAGCCAAATATCCGTCCGATATTGGCGCCTCGCGCGACGGATCCGGGAGGATAATCGACCCGGAATATGGTTACAACCTTACGGACGACCATCCGATCGGATTCTCGTATACTGCTGCCCAGGCCGATGCACCTACCAAGCTTCATGCCCTGAGCGAGGTCGCCACTCTCAGCTCCAATACAGTCCGTTTCTATGGGAGCGACAATCGGGTTGAATGCTCCTCATGCCACAATCCCCATGTTTTTTATGGCTACGGCAGAACCGGTGGAGCACGCGTTCGGCTGAACCGCGGTGAAACTCCCGAACAGTTGGCCAGGACCCCTTTTCTCGTCAGGGACAACATCGGTAGTGGCTTATGTCTGTCTTGTCACATTAAATGATCGCTAGTTGAGCTTGCGCATCAGGAGCTAGCCATGGAAAATAAAATAATTGCCATACTACTGACCGCTTTGCTTGTTGCCATGGCTCCGGCGACTGTCTTTGCTATAGGGTTTCCCCATGACACCACCAGTACATCTGTCACGCCTAACCCAGCCACTAACAATAATTATAAATGCAGCAACTGCCATGCGGCCCACAATACACTGGGATCCACCGGATTCAACAATGTTTGCCTTTCCTGCCACAACGGCGCCGATCCCAAGGCCTACAAGCGTTTTGCAGAACAGGATGCGGCCAATCCTTACGGCACGATTACCAGTGGCCGCATCAACCCTTATCAAACCTCCCACAACTGGGCCGGGTCCGACGTGAACCCGGCTGCCGGCGCACAGGCCCCGGTGGACCCCCTGATGACAACCGCCACCACCCAGGGATACTTGTTGTGCGTGCGCTGCCATAACGTCCATGGCACCATGTCATCGGCAACCAACTCCCGGCCTTTGCTGCGAGTCCGCAATGACAACGACCAGATGTGCCGCGACTGCCACGCGGCCCGTGACAAAAACTCTCAAATGTTCGGCACCCATCCGATCAATGTGAGCTATTCGACCGCAAGAACCCAGGCATTATATGCCGATGACTACCAATATGCTCCTGTGGCCAACCCTGCCAACCCTTCGTCGGAGATGAAGCTGAAAAACGGCAAGGTCCAATGTACAACCTGCCATGGGGTTCATTACACGGATTCCAACAGGGACACCCAGGATAACTACTCTTCAGGAACATTCAACAGGCTGTCCACGTCATCCGGATTTTTGCTGAGAACCAATGCGCGCGGCAAAAATCCGGACGATATCAATATTTGCACCAACTGCCATGCAGCCAAGCTGGCCCATGACGGCGGTGGCCAGAACGTGCAGTGCGACGATTGCCATGCCGGTCACGTGGAATATGACAAGAATGCGGTAACCGCGGAAGAGAAGATCCCCAACAAATATATTATCCGGCGCTACATGAACTATTCTGGCGGGGTCAAGCTGGACTCCTACAGAAAGAGGGTTTTCTACCGCTATACCGGTGCCACCACCAAGGAATTCTTTGTTTCAGCAGACCGGGCAGTCGGTGTTTGCCAAGCCTGCCACAACGAGACGGATAAATTCAAAAAAGAGCACTATGTGGACGGTGATCCGTCAAAAGGGTTGAAAGACGATCACGGTAAAGATAAATGCAAAACGTGCCACCCCCATCGCGGTCAATCCTTCAAGGCCACCTGCAATACCTGTCATGGCTATCCGCCGGCAATAAACGTGAAAGGCGGCGGTTCGCCGGGCGGTTACGCCGTCTGGTCCACAGCTACCAACCAGGCCAGCAGGGTTTATGCGCTGGATGAGTCCAGAACGCCCCATGCCACCCACGCCGATGGCAGTCGCTACGTGTTTGCCTGCACCGAGTGCCACAATGGCAACTATCACAACAACGGCGATTTTCGCCAGGTGTTCCGCAGCAAAGTCGGCATTATCGCAGGGGTCCAGGCTCAGTACAGCGCGCCTTCCACCAGCCGCTACAACTGTTCCAACATGTACTGTCACAGTAATGCCCAGGCAACGCCGTCCTATGCGATCGTCAACTGGAATGGCACCAAGGATACCATCAGCAGATACAACCCAAACCGGTGCAATGCCTGTCACGGAGATAAGAGCACGATAGGCGCGGTACCTACTTCACTGAGCAACGCGCATCAAAGGCATGCCGCCTCTACCCAGGCAAATTACGCCTGCCAGAACTGCCATGCCTTGACCCTGAAGGCATATGCTTTTGCCAACAACACCGGACTCATCTACCCGGCCAAAAAGCATGTCAACGGCAGCAAGGACGTGAGTTTCAGTGTTCCGACAAACACCGTCATGAACAACCTGATAGCCGGCGCGAGCTATGACAGCGTCAATCAGACCTGCTCCACGGTTTACTGCCACAGCAATGGCCGTGGTGGCCCAGGGAACGCAACTGCCAAGTGGACAGACCAGTCGAGCGGCCAGTGCGGCGCCTGCCACAGCGTTGTTGCCTTCGGGCCGTCGGCAGCATTCGGTGTGATCAGTTCAGGTGCGCACTTCAAACACCTTTCCACTACCTATGGTCCCCAGATGCAGCTCAAGGTTGTTTTTGACAGCGGAACCGGAGACCTGGATTTATCGGTCAACAGAGGGTGTCTGGTTTGTCACACACTCTACTCCGGGCTGGGCCAGACCGGTCATGTGAATGGCGACAAGGCAGCCGATTCCAGCGTTGGCAGTGGTTGTTACAAGTGCCATGGCGGCCAGCAACAGGGCAATCTGCCTGCCTGGACCGACAAGAGCCGCATCGCCTGTACCAAGTGCCACCCCATTTGGGACGGCTACTCGGCTTCGCGTCTCCCCAACGGCTTTGCTGCGCCCAAGCAGATCAACTACTCTTCAACCGGCCATGGCAAGAGTACCGCGCCCTACAACAAAATGGCCTGCACCAGTTGTCATGACCAAAACAGCGCCCATATCAGCAGCCCACCGAAATTGGGCGACAATAGCAGATTGATTGCCTTTACCTTCCTCTCCTCCAGCCGGAACGGCAGCAACGCGGTTTGCAACAACTGCCACTGGCCCGGCCAGTCCGCCCAGAACAGGGTGCGATTCACCCATGTCACCTCGGTGGGCGAGGCGGTGAACAATACCCCATCCATGGCCTGCTCCCGGTGCCACGATGTTCACGGCTCGTCCAACTTTGGCATGTTAAGGGACCAGATCACGTTTAAAGCGAACTCATCGGCGTTCATCTATTACTCGTCCTCATTTTTCACCAACTATTCCGCGCCGGATTCAACGGTCATCAAGTCCAGGACCCCCAAACCCGGGCCGTACAAGTTTATCCAGACCGAAGCACCCTACATGGGCGTTTGCCAGGTATGTCACACCAAGACCATGCATTTCAGGCGCGGCCGCGATGAAGCCGTTGATGGCCCGTCATCCGGTACTTTCAACACCAATACGGTGCCGCCTTCTTCGATTACCAGTCATAGAAATATGAGCAAGGATACAAACTGTCTGAGTTGCCATCAGCACAATCCGCCGGCCGGACCGGACGTCAAAAATTACGCTTTCTACCCCTTTGGCAAATGCGATGCCTGCCATGGCTATCCTCCGCTCCCCAAATCATATGCCAAGGGCCAGGGTGACTACAGCAGCGGCAAGTTCGAAGATTATACCGGTGCCGGCGGTTCCCATGTCTTCCAGGGCCATGTGCCCAAGACTGCCGACCCGTCTCAAAGTTGGGATCTGTGTAGCAGTTGCCACCAGGAAGAGGACCATCTTTCGGTATCGCAGTACTACCAGGTCAAGGTGAAGATCAACCCGAATCTGCGGTTCAACACGACAAATGTGCCGGCAATAGCGGCCCAGTACACCTCGAACCGTCTGGGTGGCACTAATCATCAAACCGGAACTTGCTACAACGTAAGCTGCCACTTCCAGAAGACGCCTAAATGGGGCACGCCGTAGCAACGTACTCTGTGCAGCCAGGATAGACACATCCGTTCTTGTGGCCACCACAATCACTTGTTTTTGAGCAGTGATTGTGGTGGCCGTTTTTTGTATTGGCCAAGGTGGTTGGAGCTGTCAGCCTGCCGGATTTTACCCTTGATTTTATCCGGAAAGTAACTTATCGTTCAGAATGTGAACGATACTCGTGGCAACAATACGGATGATCTAAAGACCTTTCAGCTGCTCTCTGAGGTGGCGAATGAAAAGCCGGTCACGCAGCGGGAGTTGGCAAGCCGTTTGGGCATCGCTTTGGGGCTTGTCAATTCCTATCTCAAAAACTTTGTGGCCAAGGGTTACATCCGCATAAAAAACTACCCTCACAATCGTTATGCCTATCTGCTGACACCCCATGGCATGGCCGAAAAGACACGGCTTGCCTACCAGCATGTGCATTACTTCACCAACCTTTACACAGTGACCCGCCAGGATTATCTGAGCTTGTTCAGGCAGCTTGCGGATCAGGGCGTTTCCAGTGTTGTTTTCTGCGGGGTGGATGAGGTCGCCGAAATAGCCTGGCTTTCGCTGCAAGAGGCCGGCATGAAGCTGACGGCAGTTATGGACGACGACTGTACAGGGAGCGTTTTCATGGGGCAAGAGGTTGTGTCCTTGAGCCAAGGCTTGCTGAAAGTCAACAGCCAGGTAATCATCACCTCGCTGAAACGCTCCGAGCAGTTGCGACAGAAGTTGCTGGAGTTGGGAGTGAATGAAGATTCCATTCAGCACCCCTGTTTTTCTCCACTGACTGAGCCTGATCACAAGATATGAAATGATGGAGAACAACAATGGATAAGCATGCCAAGATATTCGTGGCCGGACATCGCGGGATGGTGGGCTCGGCAATCGTCCGTCGTCTGCAGGAGGAGGGATACGGCAACCTGCTGGTCAGGCCGCGATCGGAACTTGATCTGTGCAATCAGGCCGCGGTCGAGGGCTTTTTTCGCGAACACAGGCCGGAATATGTCTTCCTGGCAGCCGCAAAGGTCGGCGGCATCATTGCCAACAGCACCTACCCGGCTGAATTCATCTACGACAATCTGCAGATCCAGACCAATATCATCCACTACTCCTGGGTGAGCGGGGTAAAACGTCTGCTTTTCCTGGGCAGCACCTGCATCTACCCCAAAAATGCGCCCCAGCCGATCAAGGAGGAGTACCTCCTTACCAGTCCGCTGGAGCCTACCAATGACGCCTATGCCATAGCTAAAATCGCCGGCATCTACCAATGCCGCTCCTACAATCGTCAGTACGGCACCAGATACCTGGCCGCAATGCCGAACAATCTTTACGGCCCCAACGACAACTTCGATCTGGAAAAATCCCACGTCCTGCCGGCCCTGATGAGGAAATTCCACGAAGCAAAGCAGGCCAAAAGCCCTGTCGTCACGATCTGGGGGACAGGTTCACCTTTGCGCGAATTCCTGCATGTGGACGATCTGGCCGAGGCCTGCCTGTTTCTGATGAATCTTGATGATACAAGCTACAACAGGTTGCTTGCCGACTCGAATGCCCCGGCCCTGATCAATATCGGCTCCGGCGAGGAGTTGACCATCAGGGACTTGGCGTTGCTGGTAAAGCGCGCGGTCGGTTTTGAAGGCGAACTGGTCTTTGACACAGACAAACCCGATGGGACCATGCGCAAACTGGCGGATGCCTCGCGCATTCAGGCATTGGGCTGGCAACACAGGATCGGGCTGGAGGACGGGATTAGAGACACCTACCAATGGTTTGTAGAGAATTTGTCGGGCTCAGGAGACGTAACAGGCGAAGCAGGCTGATGGTTATATCTGAATTGCCCGAAAAATCCAATGATCCCGAAGAGTCGCATGAAGATAATTTTCAGGCATTGAAAGCCAAATCCCTGGCGGGGATCGGCTCACTTATCAAACGACAGGTGGCGACCAAGGTGATTTACCTTGTTGCCACTATCATCCTGGCACGCTTGCTGACCCCCCAATCGTTTGGCATCTATGCGATCATAGCCTTTATGGTCCAGTTTTTCTCCACGTTCGGGGATGTGGGTCTTGGCGCCGCGCTGATCCAGAAGAAAGAGAGCTTGAGCCAGGAAGAGCTTGCCACAACCTTCTGGCTCCAGCAGGCACTGGTCTGGACAGTTGCGCTTATTGTCTTTGCACTGGCGCCCTTTGCCAAGCTGATCTATCCTCAGCTTCCCGCCAATGCCATCTGGATGTTGCGTGTCATGGTGGTTGCCTTTGTGATCGCCTCGCTGAAAACGATCCCGGCGATCCTGCTTGAAAGGGATATCCGTTTTGACCGCATTGCGCAGGTGGATGTTGTCGAGAGCCTGTCATTTTACGGCTTTGCAGTTGTTTTCGCCTGGCTGGGGCTGGATGTGTGGAGTTTTGTTTATGCCGCACTGGCGAGAAGCATTTTGAGTGTGATCACGGTATACCTCATCTCGCCTTGGCGCCCTGCGCGGGCGTTTCGCTTTTCCTGCATTTCGGAACTCGTCCGTTTCGGGGTGCCGTACCAGGGCAACAACGTGCTCGCATTCATAAAGGATGCTGTCACCCCGTTGTTCGTCGGAACTTATGCCGGTCCTGCTGCGGTCGGCTATGTCAACTGGTCGCGGAACTTCGCCTTTGCGCCATTGATGATTTCGGAAGCTTTCGGAAGGGTCGCATTCCCTGCCTTTTCAAGAATACAGGATGATAAGGAACTATTGGCTAGGACCATCGAGCGGTCAATCAGGATGATGACGCTGGTCATGTTCCCGGTAACCGCACTCATGGTTGCCTTGGCCCCGGAATTGACGCACCTGGTTTATACGGATAAATGGCTGCCCGGGATACCGACTTTCTATTACTATTGTACTTCACCGGCCGGGATTGGCGTGTTTCTACCCCTGTATATCGGAATCCTGTCGCTAGGCAATGCGCGGATAATTCTTCTGCTGGTCAGCGGTCTTGTTATTTTTGAATGGGGGATCGGGGTGCCTTGCGTAATGTATTTCGGATTTGTGGGAGTAGCGATGACCCAGCCGATTACAGTTTCCATATTCACTTTTCTTTATAAAGTGATCCTGGCTAAAAATGGCGTTCGGGTAAATTTGACTAGAAATATACTGCCACAATTTATTGCAGCGGTATTGGCTGGAATAGCAGTCAAGTTGCTGGCAATAAAATTGGTGGTGAATTTCGTGATTTTGGGTGCATTGTTGCTTGCGGGCGGTGTTGCATATCTTTTGATGTTGCTTGCCGTAAAGAAGGATAGGGTGGATGAATTTGTGGAGTATGCCAAGAGCATTGCCGGAATAGGCGCCAAGAAATGAAAATGGATTGCATCGTTTGCGGCAAGCAGGTTTTCTACACTTGGACGAGCATAGCCGGCATCAACATCCAAAGGTGCCGGTCATGCGGCGTCGGAATAACAACCCCTGTCCCGAGTGCAGAGGAGTTGCTGGAAGACAATAGCGAGAGATACATTGCTGCGGAAAGGGAAAAGATCTATTTGCCGCGCATCCGGTATTTTCAGGCAAGGTATCACACCTATATAAAAGAAATAAAAAAGTTCAAAAAAGCCGGCGCGCTGCTGGATATCGGCTGCAACCTCGGCATATTTTTGCTTAGTGCCCAAAAAGAGGGCTTTACCGTAACTGGCGTTGAACTCAACAAAAGCTGTGCCGAATACGGCAGAAAGAGATATGGCCTCAACATACATTCGGATTATCTGACAAAGATAGATTTTCCCGATGAAACGTTCGATGTCATTACCTTATATGATGTTCTTGAACATGTCCCTGACATAAAAGGGATGTTAGCGGATATAAGGAGAAAATTAAAAAACGATGGCTTGCTGGTCATCCAATCGCCAAATATCGACAGTGTATTGGCAAGGCTGACAAAAGCTAAGTGGAGTTGGCTCACCCCTCCGGATCATCTGTACCATTTCAATCCATCCGGCTTGGCTTCACTGTTGATTTCAGCAGGGTTCAGAATCGAAAAATCAAGAACCTGGGAACCGGCGGAAGACTTCTGCAATAACATTACTGCCGCGTATTTGCCGCGAAACATTGCTGGTAGGGCCATTCAAAAGCTCCTGAGAATATCGAGAATCTGTTTTATTGTCGTGCTGTTTTTACAAAGAATATGGTGGCAGCGGCAACAGGGCGGGCTTATTCAGATATACGCAATAAAGGATGGCCGGCACGACTGAGCCGTTTTGATGGTCGCAGATTGAAATTTAATCACTGCTTTACGGGAAAAGGTGCAGTTCGGATGCCTAGAATCAGTGCGATAATTAACACACGAAATGAGGAAAAGAATATTCGCGCCTGTCTTGAAACAGTGAAATGGTGCGATGAAATCGTTGTCGTGGACATGGAAAGCGATGATAAAACCAAGGATATAGCCCGGGAATATACGGACAAGATATATGATCATCAAAAAATTCTCGCGTTTGATGCGGCACGTAAATTTGCCCTGGAAAAGGCAACCGGAGATTGGATTCTGGTCGTCGATGCGGATGAGCGGATCCCGAGAAGTCTGGGCGTGACCTTGCGCCAGGTTGCTGAAAGTAACCCGGCATTCGATATTTGCCGTATCAACAGAAAAAACTATCTACTTGGCAGATGGATTCAATATTCCGGATGGGGCAATGACCTTGTGATGCGCTTTTTCCGTAAGGGCAGTATCGAATACACAGGGGATATCCATGATTTTGAGATACCAAAAGGGAAGATCCATGATCTGCCGCAAACGAGCGAAGATTACATAATTCATTTTAACTACTTGGATAGTCGCCACTTTGTTGAAAAACTGAATACATACACTACGATAGAGTCCGTGCAACTGTATGAAAACAAAGTTGATTTCAGGATGTCATACCTGTTTACAAAGCCTGTGAAGGTGTTTTGGGACAGGTATTTCATGTACAAAGGTTACAAAGATGGGGTTCCGGGTTTTTTGTTGAGTGTGTATATGTCTTTCTATCGATTTTTGACATGGGCCAAGTACTGGGAAATAGTCAGCAAAATCGATTCGAAGGGCAGTTACAGTGCAATAGAAGCCAAAATTATCGAGGAATATGAAA
>Ga0172380_10005209_pt1 | contig 15984 bp, 23 predicted proteins | sample Leawe162metaG_FD_119747 | JGI IMG/M metagenome (GOLD analysis project Ga0172380, IMG submission 119747) | Leachate microbial communities from a municipal landfill in Southern Ontario, Canada - Leachate well 162 metaG | ecosystem: Engineered > Solid waste > Landfill > Unclassified | place...
CTTTGGCAGCATTCGCACCGGCATTACCATGTCGGCATCGCAAAAAGCCCAAGTGAATCAGGCCGCCGGTTTGGACGTGTCGACCATCATTGAGCAACAAGGCTATTACCTGCAAATTCTCGACCCTGGTGCGCAAGTGCGCGGCAATCGCGGAACGCCGGTAATCAACTTTTGGTACACCGACGGCGGCGCGGTCCAAAAGATCAACGTCGCATCCATTGACATCATGTAAGGAACAATCATGGCTGATACCACAATCACCAGCGCGAACAGCGTTTTTACCATCGTGGTCGCGGGCTTGTTCCCGGCCCCGGTGCAGCTTCGCGGCTACGCCAGCGACAAGGCTTTCACCACGGAAGCCATTGACCTGGCCGAAGTTCAAATGGGCGTCGACGGCCGCATGACCGCCGGTTTCATTCCGAACCCGACGAAGCAAACCGTTACGCTGCAGGCCGATAGCCCCAGCAAGGACATTTTCACCGCACTGATTCAGGCAATGAAGACGGCGCGGGAAGTGTTCTACATTTCCGGTTCAATCGCGTTGCCTTCGACCGGCGAATCTTTCACGCTGACCCGCGGCATTCTCACGAATGCAAAGCAAATCCCGGACGCGCAAAAAGTCCTGCAGCCCGTGGATTACGTCATTACCTGGGAAAGCGTGAACCGTTCGCTGCTGTAACAGGCGCACCAGTTAGCCCCCGGCAAGGCCCACAAAGCCGCTTTGCCCTCTCCCGAAGCACGCCGGGGGCACCTTACACCACGGGAGAGGAATCACGATACGGAGAGGTATCACAATGGCACGCACGACAGCAAATTGCACCATTCAAGACGAAGGTCGCGACCACGGTAAGGTTTTCGTTTTAACCGAACTGCCAGCCAGCCGGGCGGAATCCTGGGCAATGCGGGCGCTTTTGGCCCTCATGGCAAGCGGCGTCGAAGTCCCGGAAGGTTTTGACCGCATGGGCATGGCCGGTATGGCAGAGGTCGGCATTCGCGCCCTGTCCGGCCTCAAGTGGGAAGTCGCGGAACCACTGCTTGCTGAAATGTGGTCGTGTGTTCAAATCATGCCGGACCCCAGCAAAACCCACATTGTCCGAAATCTGATTGAAGAGGACATTGAAGAAATTTCGACCCGCGTAAAGATTCGCGCCGAAGTGTGGAAATTACACACGGGTTTTTTGAAGGCCGTCGCCCCCTCAATCTCCGAAGGCTCCCCGGCGGCGGCCCGCAAAAAGGGTTCGCGGAATACTTGAATCTTTCGGCCGTTATCGGCACGTTGCTTTCCAAACGCATGGCAACGCTGCACGAATTGGATACGGTTTATGGGGTGCAAGACGTCTACGATATGCTGGAAGTCATAACGGTAGATGACTACAATAACGCTTTGGCGAACCGGGAATAATCCACATGGCTACAATCATCGACAGCTTGCTTGTAAAACTTGGGCTAGATTCTTCGGAATTTAGCGCGGGTAAGAACAAGGTCGACAAGGGCCTCAAGGATACCGGCGCCGAAGCTGATAAGACCGGCGGAAAGCTCAAGAAAACGGGCAAGGACGGCGCCGAAGGTTTCGAGAACGTAGCCAAGAGCGCGACCAAATTCCTGGCAATTATCGGCGGCACCATGGCCGTTAAGCGGTTCATTGAACAAACCGTCGAATCGTCCGCCGCCCTCGACCGCCTTTCGCAAAATCTCAGTGCCAACGTGGCAACCGTGTCCGCCTGGTCCAATGCGGCCGAACTTGCCGGGGGCTCCGCTGATGGGCTTCAAGGCACCATGGACATGCTCAGTAAGTCGCAAACGGAATTGCAGCTTACCGGGCAAAGCGGCCTTATCCCCTATTTCTCCGCGCTGGGCTTGAGCCTGGCGGACACCCAAGGGAAAGCCAAACCCGTCAACGACCTACTGCTGGAACTGTCCGACCGTTTCAGCAAAATGGACCGCACCACGGCCAACAACATGGGCCGCATGATGGGCCTTGACCAAGGAACAATGCAACTTTTGTTAAAGGGGCGTTCCGAAGTCGAATTGATGATTAAGCGGCAAAAGGAATTTGGGGCCGTCACGAAGAAACAGGCTGAAGAATCAAGCCGCCTCAAATTGGCAATGACCGATAGCCGCCAAAGTTTTGAAGCCTTCGGGCGCGAAATCTTGTCGGCCGCAATGCCAGCGATTGAAAAATTCTTTGCGGTCATGGCTGATTTTGGCGCCTGGATGCAGGAAAACAAAGAGTTCGTGCAAACCTTTTTGACCATCATTGCGGTCGGTCTTGGCGCCGTTGCGGCGGCTACTATCCCCATTAACTTAACTGTGGTTGCCGTGCTGGCGCTGGCCGCCGCAATTGCCGCACTATGGCAGGATTACCAAACCTTCAAGCGCGGCGGCGACTCCCTTATTGATTGGGCAAAATGGGAGCCCGGCATTAAAGGGGCAACCACTGGCCTTAAATTTCTTAAAGACTTGCTTGTCGACATGCTGGTTCGTGCCGTTGCCGTTGCGGACGCAATTTTCTCACTTGCAAAAGGGGATTTTTCGGGCGCAAAGATTGCAGCAAAGGCGGCGCTCTTTGGTATCCCCGGCGTCGGCCTGCAGCCCGGTGATACGCCAGCCCCCACAGCACCAGCTCCCGCGGCTGGGGGTAAGGGTGCGTCGAACCAAGAACAAGCCGCCATGGCCTATTTTCAGGCCCAAGGCTGGTCGCGTGAGCAAGCGGCCGGGCTGGCGGCCAATATCAAACGGGAATCGGCTTTCAATGCTGGGGCTGTGGGCGACAACGGCAAGGCTTACGGCATCGCCCAATGGCACCCCGACCGGCAAGCTGAATTCCAAAAGAAATTTGGCAAGCCCATTCAAGGGTCGACGCTTGAAGATCAAATGGCCTTCATGCACTACGAATTGACGCAAGGCAATGAGCGCGGCGCCGGGGCCAAATTGCGCGGGACAAGCAACGCTGCCGACGCGGCCGCCGCCGTGTCAATGCACTACGAACGCCCGGCCGACCGTGCCGGTGAAGCCGCGAAGCGCGGGCAAATGGCACTTGCCATGCTTGGGGGCGTGCCTGGGGCCTCTCAGGCGGCCGCCGGGGCTGGTGCTGGTCAAGTTGCACAAGGCAACCTTGCGGGCGCCCCTGGGGCTGGGAGTCGAAGCGTTGAAACCCACATTGGGGAGGTCAAAGTTTATTCGGCGGCCACGGATGCGAACGGTATTGCCAAAGACATGGGCAAGTCGCTGGATTACCTCTTTACCTCTCAAGCAAATTACGGGCTGAATTGATATGGCGCTTATCCCCTTCCCTGACGTGCCCAAGTTGCCAGGCGTTCCGGCTTTGCCACGTTCGCCCAATTTCCCCCCGGCGGCCCGCGCTGGCCTGGGGTTGCTGCAGGGCATGCTATGGCGCATTTTCCAAGTGCAAACCCGCTGGGGTATCTTTGACAGCAAAGGCAAGGCCCTGGGCGACCCGGCCAAATTTTCGGGCCTCATTGGCAACGCATTGGACGCGGCCGGGCTGGGCTCCACCCTATCGACCGGCGCCGTGGATTATTCCAAAGAAACCCGCGTAAGCGACTTCCCGCTTGAGCGTGGCAGCTTCGCCAGCTACAACAAGGTCGAAACTCCCGCGTCGCCCGTGGTTACGCTGTGCCTCACTGGCAGCGAAAAAAACCGGCGCACATTTTTGGAAGCCATCGACACCGCTTGCAAATCGACGGACCTTTACAGCGTGGTAACGCCGGAAGTGACTTACATCAATTACAGCGTCGAACGGTACAACTACCAGCGCCGGAGCAACAAGGGCGCGACCCTGCTGATTGTGGAAATCACCTTGAAGGAAATCCGCCAGGTTTCGGCCTCTTATGCCCAATCGAACAAGGGGCAAGTCGACAAGCCAAAGGACGCCAGCGCCACGCCTCAAGCCGACAATGGTAAGGTGCAAGCCCAAACGCCGAAGGCTTCCACACTCAAGAGCCTGGCAGACAAAATACCGGCATTGGCGGACAAAGCCGGGGCATACCTTCAAGGGTTGATTAAATAATGCAAACCGTACCGTTACAGCCCGTACCGTCCCAATCGACCAAAGTTGTTTTGGGTGGCCAGAATTGCCAAATTTTGATTAACCAAAAGCCGCAAGGGATTTTTGTCGACATAAATGCGGACGGTGTGGATATCGTCACCAGCGTGATTGCCCGCGACGCCGTGCCGCTGGTGTGCCGTGAATATACGGGCTTTGCTGGAAACTTGCTTTTTATTGATACCCAAGGCAGCGACGACCCGGCTTACGCTGGGTTGGGCGACCGCTTTTCTTTGGTCTATTTGACGGCGGAAGAATATGCCCTCATTTGACAGCAAAAAGCAATTGCGCTTCGTGGTCACGCTGGGAACCGGCAAATTCGGCTCAAGTGACAATGACCAAATCACCTTGCAAGGGTTTCGCGCAATTGCCGATATCGAAAAGGCTGGGGGCATGATGATGGGCACCCTACGCGCTAAAATTTTCGGCGTGAAGCAAGTCGACATGAACAGCGTTACGACGTTGCAATGGAAGCCCGGCACGCTGATTCCCAACACCGTGGAAGTGTTCGCCATCGACGGGGCCGCTGAAACGCTGGTGTTCGCCGGGAACATCGTCAACGCCTGGGCCGATTATCAAAGCATGCCGGACGTGTATTTACACATTCAGGCGCAATCAGCATTCTTCAACGCCTTGAAGGCCATCCCGCCCCGGAGTTTCAAGGGCCGCGTCGACGTGGCTTCGGTCATGGCGCAAATTGCCCGCGACCTGGGCTACACCTTTGAAAATAACGGCGTCACCACGCAATTGACCGACGTTTATTTGCCCAATACCGGCATGGAACAGGCCAAAGACCTTGCGCGGGCCGCCGGGTGCGACCTGTACCTTGACGACAAGATTTTGGCAATCACGCCCCCGAATGTCCCGCGCAAGGTAATCATCCCTCTAATATCGCCAGCGTCCGGCCTGGTGGGCTATCCGACGTTTGATGGCGTGGGCGTCAATTTTCAAACCCTATTCAATCCGGCCGTTACCTTCGGCGGTTCCATCAAATTGGAAACCGACGTGCAACAGGCGGCCGGGGAATGGGTTGTTACTTCGGTCAACCATAGGCTGGAATCGGAAAAGCCGGGCGGCGCCTGGTTCTCTTCGATTCGTGGCAATTCGGTCGGACTTGCCGTGGTGAGGTGAAATCATGGCGTACAAAGACCAAGATAAAAAGAAGGCCAATGCCAAAAAGCATAACGCCAAACATTACGCAAATCGGACGCCCGAACAAAAATTAGTCGATTTGGAACGTGCGCGGGCATATGGGTTGAAAAATAAGGCTGCACAATCAGCGTTAAAACGTAACTGGCGATTAAAAACTAAGTACGGAATTACCGTTGAAGAATATGATTTGATGCTCGAATCACAAAACAATTCATGCGCTATTTGCAAAGCAACTAATCCGGGAAGCCCGGCGGGTTGGCATATCGACCATTGTCATGCGACCGGGAAGGTTCGCGGGATTTTGTGCGCTTGCTGTAACGTAATGCTGGGCCTTGCCAAAGACAACGAATATACACTTTTTGAGGCAATGGCCTATTTGCTGACACATAGAGGGGCACACAATGTCGGACGCTAACGGCATCCCAAGCGGGCAATTGAAGCCTTCCAGCACTTGGGGGGAATTCAACAATGTCGCCTTCATGGTGCAACAGGCTTTGTCGAAGATGCAAACCGCGACCCTGGTGCGCGTTGAATCATGCACGAACGCCGGGGCGTTGTCTCCGGTGGGCCTGGTCGACGTCACGCCCCTGGTCAATCAATTGGACGGCCAGGGCAACCCGACGCCCCATGTGACCATTCACAATATCCCGTACTTGCGGCTGCAGGGCGGCGCCAATGGCATCATCATGGACCCGCAAAAAGGGGATATTGGCGTTTGCGTTTTCGCTTCCCGTGATATTTCCAAGATCAAGGCGACCAAGAAACAAGGCAATCCGGGCAGCTTCCGGCAATACAGCTTTTCCGACGGCATGTACTTGGGCGGCATGCTTAACGGCACCCCGACGCAGTACGTCCAATTTAGCGCCGCGGGCATCAAGATTCATTCCCCGGTCGCTGTGGTGCTGGACGCCCCCGATATCCAATTGAACGCGGCTACTGTGGAAATCAACGGCACCACGTCGACCACGGTCACGACCCCAACATTCACGGTCAACGGCGCCACGGTCCTAAACGGCACCATTTCCCAAACTGGCGGGGGTGCGGCGCAATTCTCCGGCTCCATGGACGTGACGGGCGACGTGACAGCACAGGGCACAAGCGTTCATAATCATACCCATTCGGGCGTGCAGCCTGGCGGCGGCAACAGCGGACCCCCAACATGACGCAATACAACACACTTTTACTAGATCAATCCGCATGGGATTTGGTCATTGACAGCGCCGGAAATATCGCAATGGCGACGCCCCCTTACGCCCTGGCGCAAGACGTTGCCAGCGCCGTGCGCTTGTTCCTGGGTGAATTGTGGTATGCGACGACCAAGGGCATTCCGTATTTTGAGGACGTTCTAGGCCACTTACCGCCCGCGTCCCTGCTGACCGGCTACATTGAAAAGGCGGCCTTGACGGTCCCCGGCGTCGTGACTGCCCAATGTATAATTTCGGCATTCGACGCCCGCGAAATTACCGGACAAATTCAATTTATTGACGAAACAGGAACCGCCAACGGCGTGACCTTCTAAGGGGCAATGATGGCATCCAGCGCAGTACCAAAAATTCAATTTACGGCCGCTGGTTTGGTCATTCCGGCGGAAACTGACGTATTGGCGGGCGTACAGGCCGACATGAATGCGGCATTCGGTGGCGGGCTAAACCCGGCGCTTGAGACTCCGCAAGGGCAACTTGCTTCAAGCCAGGCCGCCGTTATTGCTGACAAAAATAACGAAATTGCAACTTTCATAAATCAAGTCGACCCCCAATATTCCGCCGACCGTTTTCAGGACGCAATCGGGCGCATTTACTTTCTGACCCGCAAGCCAGCCACGCCGACCGCCGTGACGGCCACACTTACCGGCCTGGTGGGTACGGTCATTCCCGCGGGAACTTTGGCCCAAGACACCAGCGGGAACACTTACGCCGCTTCCGGCGCCGCAACAATTGGCCCCACTGGCACCGTCGACGCCGAATTCCAAAATATTGAAAATGGCCCCATTCCGTGCGCGGCCGGAACCTTGACCCAAGTTTATCAAGCCGTGCCGGGCTGGGACGCAATCACGAACGCGGCCGACGGCACCATGGGCCAGGACGTTGAAAGCCGGGCCGACTTTGAATACCGGCGGAAGAATTCGGTCGCATTGAACGGCAAGGGGACACCGACCGCCATTTACGCGGAAGTGTTCGCCTTAACTGACGTGCTCGACGTCTATGTCAAGGACAACCCCAGCGGCGACACGGTCCTGACGGGAAGCACCAATTATCCTTTGCTTCCGCATTCGGTCTATGTGGCCGTCGTGGGTGGCACCGACGCGGACATTGCCGCCGCAATCTGGCGCAAAAAGGATACCGGGTGCGATTACAACGGCAACACGTCCGTCGTAGTCACTGACGCCAGCGGCTATAACTACCCGCAACCGACTTACACTGTCAAATTTGAACGCCCCGCGGCCCTTCCCGTTAAATTTGCCGTGCAATTGGTCAACGACGCCAGCTTGCCGTCGAATATCGTTCAATTGGTTCAAGACGCCATCATTGCGCGGTTTAACGGGGCCGACGGCACGACACGGGAGCGCATGGGGTCTTTGATACTTGCCAGCCGCTACTATGGCGCGGTCGTGAGCGTAGCCCCGAACGTGTCCCTTATCAGCATTCTGATTGGCACCAGCACCCCCACATTGAGCCAGGTAGCGGTCGGGATTGACCAAAAGCCGACCTTGAGTGTTTCCGATATTTCCGTTACGCTGGTCTGACCATGATTAACGTCGAAGAAACCATAATCAGCCAATACGGCAACAGCGCCACAATTACGCAATTGGTCCGTAATATGGACCAGTATATTGACCCGCGGGCGGACTTCGACACGTTTTTCGACTTCGTTTGGAATGTGGAAACCGCCCAAGGTTTCGGCTTGGACATTTGGGGCCGAATTGTCAATATTGCCCGCACTCTTTTGATTCCGCCGCCGCTTTTGAATTTTGGATTCAATGAGGCCGGGTCGCAAGCCAAACCGTTCAACGAAGCCCCGTTTTATGACGGAATCCCGCCCGTTTCGCAAACTTACTTTTTAGCTGACGACGCTTATCGAAAGTTGATTTTATGCAAGGCGCTGGCGAACATTTCAGCCACAAATGCGCCGACTTTGAATCAACTTTTGCAAAATTTATTTGGCGACCGGGGCCGCTGCTATGTCAATGACATGGGCGGTATGGCTATGCGGTACACGTTCGAGTTTGACCTAACGACCTACGAATTTGCTATTATCACGCAATCGGGAGCCTTACCGCGTCCGGCTGGGGTTGCGTCTTCAATGTTCAATAGCGCCTTACCCCTTTTCGGTTTTTCGGAAGCTGGCCCGTCGGCCGCACCGTTCGGGCAAGGCGTATTCATTCCACAAGGGGCTATCAATGCAACTATCTAACATTCCTGGCAAATTGGTTTTGCCCTTCGCTAACGCTGGCGGAAAAAGCACAATCCCGGTCGCTTCACAAATCGGCATTACCGCCGGGGCCGCATCCCTTACGGACGGCTTCCCGCCCCTGACTCGAACCCCGATCGCGGCGGGCGGCGTGCCCCCTTCCGGCCTGGACATGAACGGCATTCTTTACGAAATGTCGGCAATCATCCGTTGGGCCAATGCTGGCGGCGGCTATCCGTTTGACGGAACTTTTGCGGCTGACACGAACGTCGGCGGATACCCAAAGGGCGCTCGCATCATGCGTTCCGACGGCACTGGTTATTGGTTCAATACGGCTGAAAACAATGTGACTGACCCCGAAAGTGCGGGCGCCGCGGCCGCTGGCTGGGTTCCTGATTACACAAGCGGCGTCGCAACGGTGGCTATGGCAAGTTCAAGTGTCACCCTAACGCCCGAACAATACGGTAAGCCTGTTATTGTTATAACTGGAACGCTTACGGCCAATCTAAATTTGATATTTCCCAATATCGAAGGTGCTTGGGTTATTATAAATAACGCAACTGGTAATTATTCAATCACGGCAAAAACTGCTGCTGGAATTGGTGTATCGCTAATTCGTGGGACTAATGCGATATTTGGTGATTCCACCAATATTTACAATAACAATTCGTTTAATCAAAACGTGCCGGGTTCCCAAGTTCGCACCTTAAACGATAAGGGCAGAGAGTCCGTCAGCGTTGACGACTTTATTCCTCCCGGAACTGATATAACAACCGTCAATTGTTCGCCATTTGTTCAATTGTGCGTAGATTATGCAATTTCCAATAATCATGATGTTTTAACGCCGCGGCTTTACCGATTGGCTACGCCTGTTAATATCGACAGACTAGTAGACGACCCTTCTAAAGCATCATGGTTTAGCGTGTATTCACATTCGAGCGGCGGTTTCATCGTAGACAGTACGATGAATATGTTTGACTCGTCATTACCTTACGTTTCAACTCCCGTATCGCAGCTAATTAATTTCCAAGGTGTGCGTTTTGTCGCATCAAGTGAAACATTGCTGGCGCATGTGCTGGATGGCCGCAAGTTCTTGCGGACAATGTTTTGCAATTGCTCATTCGTAGACATTGCATGCCTTAGCCATCCGACTGGTTATATTCAATCCATCTATTTCTATTTCAATGAGGCCCGCGGCTGGGCTGGGAAATTTGTGTCAGCTTTTGAGGGTTACAACATTGATGTAATCGGCGGAATGTATGAACAAGGTGAACACGGCTTTGACATTAGAAACCTAAGGCAAGGTAAGTTTTGGACATTAATTGAAGGTCTTTCCGGTAAAGCACTTACCCTCAGTGGGGCGGGCTTAGATGTGTGTTCGTATTTTGAATACAACAATGTTGATATTGACTTTAGGACGCACGGTTTGCCAGCACGCGGGGTAAATTTGCACGGTAACTGGACATATAGAAATATAGCCGGTGCTGCTATTTTGTGGGGTAACGCGCAAGGTTGCACATCACACGGAAACTATTTGGATGGGGTCGCCGGTTCATATTTACATGACTTGCAAACGAATTCCATTGTCGACATTAATGATTTTTCAGAAACCGTATTGTCTAACACCGACGCTACTTTCAATTCGGGCTATCGGACAGGGAATTGTCCGCTAACAATGCGTAGTGCAAATTTCACGACTTTGACTTTCGGTGCGCAAGAAAGCCTATATCGAAAAATTGGAAAGCAAGTTTTTATAGAGTTCATTGGAACTCTAACAATCACCGGAGCAATAACTTATAGCGATCTTATTCTAATCGACGGCGGCTTTCCGTATCAGCCCGAATCTGAGGGTTATTTGTGCGGACAAATTGAAATTACAAATTCAAGCGAATTCAACGGAATAAGCCCATTGCATTTTAAAATCGGGTTTGGATTTTATTCAAGTTTGAAAATATTACCTATATGCGCATCAGGTACGACTTTTGAAGTCAGAGGTCAACTAATTTATCGAGCAGAGGTAGGGTAATCATGGATAACCAACAATTATTTAACGTGCTTTTTGCAATCGTTGGCGTGCTGGGTGGCTGGTGGATGAAAGCCATGTGGGAAGCCGTCAAGGATTTGGAAAAGGCCGACAAGGTTCTAAGTTCCCAAGTTGGCGACCTTAAAGTGCTGGTGGCTGGTGGGTATGTCCGCACGGAGCAATTCGACGGACTATCAAAAGCGATTTTTGCAAAACTTGACCGCATTGAAGACAAACTAGACGGGAAGGCTGACAAATGACCTATTCACTTGGCGACCGCTCCCGGCAATGCCTTCAAGGCGTCCACCCTGATTTGGTCAAAGTGGTTGAGCGTGCCATTCAAATCACGCCGGTCGACTTCGCAGTGCTGGAAGGTTTGCGAACCATCCAGCGCCAGCAAGAGCTATTGAAGTCCGGCGCCACTACCACGCTCAAAAGTCGGCACCTTACCGGCCATGCGGTTGATTTGGGGGCGTTTATTGGCGGGGAAGTCCGTTGGGATTGGCCGCTTTATTACAAGATTGCCGCAGCCGTCAAACGGGCGGCAAATGAAGTCGGCGTGCCCATTGAATGGGGCGGCGATTGGAAGAGTTTTAAAGACGGCCCGCATTATCAACTTCCTTGGAGGGATTACCCGTGAAACCCTGGTATCAATCGAAAACCATCATTGTCAACGTCATTGTGGCCGCCCTGGTGGCCCTTGAAGCTGGCACCGGACTTTTGCAACCCTATTTGCCCGGCAACTTTTACGCCATCATTGCCGTCGGTCTTCCCGTGATTAACGCAATGTTGCGCGTAATCACCACCACGGCACTGACAGCCAGCAAAGAGGCTTGACTATGTGGAAGCTGATTGTCGGCAATCCCTGGGCGCTGGCGGCCCTCTTTGCGCTTGGGCTGGCCTTTGGTGGCTCCGGGGCGTGGTGGGTGCAGGGGCAACGCCTGGCGGCCACACAAGCGCGGTTTGACGGCTTCGTCGGCGCGGTGAAGGCCGAAGGGGACGCCGCAAAGAAGTTGGCCGAAGCGAAAGCGGCCGAAGACAAACGGATAAAGGAGAATTCCGACCATGAATATCAAATTACTTTGGCTGGCGTGCTTGCTGACAATAAGCGGTTGCGCGACGCCCGTGCCGGTAGCCGTATCGTGCCCGCCGCCCCCGCCGGTTCCCGAAGTCCTGGCCTTGCCTGCTTCGACCGGGCCGAGCTTGAGCAAGCGTTACAGCGATTTGACGCGGGAATTTCGGGACTCTTTGACGAAGGCGACACGGACGCCGTAGGGCTCAACGTGGCACGATCTTGGGCGGCAAGCATTCGCGCCGGTATGCCCCCTGATAGTCCGGCCAGTGCCCGGCCTTGACCATTTCGCAATAATGGTCGGCATCAATTTGGGCGCTATCGGCGTCCATTTTTCCGACCACCCCCAAGACTGCCAGCAATACCACAATTGCCGCGACGGCGCTTATAGTTCTCACGGTTCTACCCTATCCAAAAACAAACGGTAAGCGGCTTGCATGCCCGCCCTGTGGCCGCCATTGACCTGGTAAGTCTTGACCATTTCCGCGACCACGTCGTCCGGGAGCGTATCGGGAAGCCGCCCCGGTTCGCGGGGTTTGCTTTCAAATTTCACGGCATCTTTTGTAACCTTCAAGCGCCGGTCGACCTTGCGGCATTCCGGCGGCTCCGGGTCGTTGACGTCCCAATTGAGCCCGCACGGGGCGCAAATCATCTGGTCGCCATACTGGCGGGCCTGGCAGTTATGGCGCTTCATGGCGGATTGATTCGGAAGAGTTGGGCAACCACGACGCCCGCCAGCAACCAAAGAAGCAAGAGGGCGCCGACGATCATTTTGGGTAATCCTTACAATTGCGCGTTTGCTCTTGCAGCTTCCACGCCTTATACCAAGGGGCCATGTAAATGGCGGAACGGGTCAAACCAACTTTGGCGGCCGCGGCATAGGGTGTTACACCCTGTTCCATAACCATTGCGCGGGCTTTGACCATTGCGGCGGATTCGCGGGCGGCCATTATTCAGCCCCCATCAATTCGGCAAGGCCCTGCAGCGTGTGGGTGGCTTTCTTGATATCCACCAGACCCCCCTTGTCTTGCTCCCGCGCCAGGTACGCAATCGCAGTACCCTTCATGTACCCTCGGAACTCTTCGGGCGTGAGCCAACGGCGCAAGACTTCCCACGGCTGATAGGCGCCCAATTTCTTGTAATGGTCCCCGTCGACTTGGGTATCCAGCACCGACGCGGCTTGCGCGGGTTCGCCATCAATGACAAATTCGGCGGCCAGGTGTTCCGTTTTGCATTCACCTTTGCCGCTTTTGCCGCTGTAGAGTGTGAGCGTGGCGTCGGATTGCGCCACAAAGAAGTCGGCGCGAGTTTCGCGGCACGTTATTTTTGTTCCAGGTTTCAAAATCACTTCAAGCCCCTTATTTAAACAAATTCCCAAGCATTCCCCTTCCGGGTAATTGCAACCGCTGGCGGCATTTTTACAAATCACTTGTTGCACTCCTTAACGATAAATTCCCGCGCCACTTCATAGGCTGCACCTTCCCACGGTTTGCGCATTCCTGTAGCCTGCAGCCTGATTGCGATTATTTCGACGCCCTTGTGAGCGACCGCCCGGTCATGTTTGGCGACCATCATGTCCCCCAAATAATCGACGGCGTAATGCAGGCGGTTTGCCGACGGCCACATGGCGTCGGGGGTGGCCCGCAAATAGGCTTCATAAGCCAGCATGCCGCCAAGTTGGCAAGGGTTCGCGCTGGCCTGCTGTGGGGCCGCCACGGGCTCCCGCTGTACTTGGACAGGGCAAGGGCCTTCCGTACCGTCCGCGGAGATTCTGACGCACGACGCATGCGCCCCCGTGGCCGTCAATGCCGCAACAATCACCACGGCCGCAAGCGCCGCCCAAAAATGCCACTTTGGCACCCAGCGCGGGCCGCATGCACAATTACGCCCTTGGTTGCAATTCTGGTTACACATGGTCATTTCTCCTATTTTGGGTTAAGTATCTGATTCAATTCGTCGGCACCATAGGCCGCGGCATTCGCTACGGTTTGCCCAAGTTCGGTAAGTTCTTTGGCGATTGCGTGGGCTTCGGCTTTGTTGTCGCCCCGGAGCTTTTCGCCAAGTTCAAAGACCCGGTCGGCCAGCTTTTCTAAAAAATCCTCTTCCGGGTATTGGGCGATTGCTTCCGTTACGCGGGCATCAATTGCGCCGGCTTCGGGGCGTTCGGCCAATTCATCAAGGGCCGCTTCCAGCCGCTTAATCAATTCAAGTTCGGCGGGCGTCCGCATAATTGCCGGTTCGCACTCAAGCACCCGGATTAAGTGGTCGTCATCCATTGACGCCATAAGGCCGGGATGCAAACTTAGCATGGCTTTACGCCGATGCGGCGGGCACCGGGGAAGCGTTCGACGGCATCAATGACCGCGTCGCAACTGTGGTTAAAGACGCCTTCATATTCATGGCCGTCGACTGTAATTTTGAATTTGAGCATGGGTTAAACCTCTTCAACTTGAATGCGGACATACGACACGCGGTCGCTTTGCTTACTCTTCATGGTCATGCACTGAGCATGCGACGTTGGGTAACGAGTCAAATAAACTTTATTGCCGGTCTTTTCATTGATGGCGACAAGATGGTAAAGGCGGGCTTTTGAATTCATGGGGCAAGTATAGATCAATAATTTACCTATGTCAACGCATAGAACCCGATATCTTTTAACATCGCTTCGGCCTTGGATGTGTACCACGCATAGTCGATATCATCCGGCAATTGGTCCAGCAAGTTCATGCACGGCCGGGCGCCGTAGGATATCGACACGGTGTTGCCGTTGCTGGCATAGACGATAGGGCCGGGCGCCTGGGTGCTGTAATACCAGCGCACCACCTTGCCCAAGTATTCCGGCGTTTGCGGCTGGAAGCATGCGCCGTAAGCTGTGGTCGCGTCCGTCACACTGTCACCCTTGCGCCACTTTCGGCCCTCTTTGACCCAGCCGCACGCCTGCAACGTGCCGACCATATCCATGACCCTGGCGCCCTTGCGCGGACCTTCGCCCCACATTTTCACGCCGCCGCCGTTGACCTTTTGGATGGTTACGAATTTGCGAATGTCCCGGCATGCCGCAATGGTGTAAAAAACGGGTGTCCCCTTCGACAAGAATTCCGCCACGGCGTCCGCGCAAATCTCGACGTCGGGGTTCTTTTTCTCTACCAGCCCGGCCGTGCTGTATTCCCCTTTGCGCTTCACTTCCCCGTCGGTCTTCACGGCAAAATAATTATTCACGTCACGGGAGTAGACCGCCTTATATTCCACTGTTTCCATTTCCAGCCCCGTGCGCTTTTGCCATTCGGCAATCAGGGCTTCACTCACGGACACTTTGTCGCGGGGGCACTTGATAACGACGCCGTCGGTGTTCGCACTGATAACCGGAATGCCGTAAATTTCATGCCATTCAATCAGCATCAAAAGGGACAATTGCCCCGTGATTGTGGTTTGAATCAACATGGTCGGCGCAAATAGAACGCTGTACGGGCTCCCGGTCTTGCCGAAAGTGCCGTTAATCATAATCTTGCCGCCTTCGTTGCCGACCTTCGCGTCTTCGTATTCTTCGCCCTCAGTGCGTCCGGCTTTCTTCAATTTACCTTGCAACTCTTTGGCGGCCAGGCGTTCGTTTTTAATGGCCTCATATTCCTGCAAAAAGGTTTGACCAAGTGCCGGGGGCCATTCGCCAGAATTGAGAATCAACGACGGGTAATAGCTGGCGACATCATTGTCCCGCAAAACCCAATTTTCGTCGGAGCGGTGGACAATGGTTTCTTCCCGGCTGTGCAATCCGCCAATGCCCACTTTATAGGTCGACTGGTTGATCGTGATAAGCAAACCTTCAAGCTGTGGCGGCATTTCGACCGTACCTTTTGGCCCCAGCATAAAAACGGATTCGCGCACCAATTCAAGCGCCTTTTGAAGCTGTGGCAAGCTGTAAGAAATGAACGGCGGCACCTTGTAACGAAAGCGCAAATTCCAATCAATTTCCGGCTTAAAAATGCGTTGCCCTGTGGCCTGTTCGCATCGACGCTTCAATACGGCTTCGGCTAGTTGGGCATCCGATTTGCTCCGCAAGTCAATGCCATAGCGTGCGCTCAGTGCGACCCGCTGGTGAATTTGCGGGGCCAGGGCATCAAAGAGGGCTTCAAGGACAGCAAGGTCGTTTTCACAATAGGCGTCGACTTCCACAATTTCCGCTTCGGTCACGTAATGGCCGGGGTCATAGGGTAAGTCGCGCATGGTGGGGCAATGGATGCGCCCGGCGTATTGCTTTTGACTTCC
>Ga0172380_10005211_pt1 | contig 15983 bp, 11 predicted proteins | sample Leawe162metaG_FD_119747 | JGI IMG/M metagenome (GOLD analysis project Ga0172380, IMG submission 119747) | Leachate microbial communities from a municipal landfill in Southern Ontario, Canada - Leachate well 162 metaG | ecosystem: Engineered > Solid waste > Landfill > Unclassified | place...
AGGCCCTCGGCCAGGTTAACGGCGTATTTATCCTGACAGTCAATGCCGGGGGCCTCTTTTAAAAGCTTTCTGATTAAACGTGCATCAGCCGGATTATCTTCAACAATGAGGATGGTGATGGGTTTTTCTTTCTCGTCGGGTGTAGTCATTTATTCTCCTCTGGCTGACGACAGGATCAGCACTATATCGGTAATGATTGCTGACTGTGTGCCGGGACCGGTCTATCACTGTGCAGGCGTTTATCATAGATGTTTGCGGGATGTCCCATCACCGGGACGCCTTGCCGTGCCGGATTTTCTTGCATCAGCAGGATGCTGAAGGTATTTTCTTATTCTAATATATCATATATGTTTGGATTAGTCAGCCAGTCTGTATAAATTTTTATAGGCGGCTGAGAAATCCGGATCTTCACGCTCGAACTGCTTGCGAAGATAACGCATCCTCTCTGAGAAATGCTCTCCATCCTGTTCACGCACCAGTTTAAGCCAGAGGTCCGTCTTCTCCCGGAAAAGCTGCTCTATGTCGGCCATATCCGGCAGGCTCATCTGTAGTGAGGAATAGAAATCGGGATCCTCGGAAAGGACGGCCTCTGCCAGTGTCAGCAGCAGGCGGAAGCTGGTGCCGCTGACTTCGCCTGCCTGCTTCAGGCTTTTCAGGCTTAGCAGTGTATCCGCCGATACGAGGGCGATGAAATGGGGCAGGCCCAGCACCATGCCCATCAGTTCGTCGTGCCGGGTGGGGCTCATAACTGCTATTCTGGCGCCCCTGCTTTCGAGCTGCCGGCGCAGCTGCGCTGCCAGAGATTCTTCCTCATCTCCGACAGGTGTAAATACGAAGCGTTGCCCCTGCAACGATGCGGCGCCCGGGCCGAACATGGGGTGTGTGCCCAGTATGCGGCATCCGCTTAAATACTTATGCATTATCTCAACCGGGCGTTGTTTGACGGAGGCGATATCGAATACGTATTGCCCGGGCCTTGTGTGCGGCGCCAGCTGGCGCACCACGGCCTCGAAGCTGCCGATAGGAACAGAAATTACTATAGCCTCGGCCTGTTTCACGGCCTGCTCCAGGGGCGCAGCCCGGCAGCCCAGTTCCCGGGCCGCCTCCTCGAGCTTCTGCAGGCTGCGGCCTGCTATCGTGACCTGCAGGCCCTCTCCCTTCAGAAAGCGCGCAAGCCACCTGCCCATCTTCCCGTATCCGCCTATGACGCAGATCTTCGTAACTTTAGCGCTCATGTCTGTCTGGCCTTTGGATAGGATCCCAGCACCTTGAGGAAGAGGGAGATATCCTCCAATTGTATCAGCGTCTGCTGCACTGCGCCATCGCTGCGGTGGCCCTCGAAATCCAGGTAGAAATTATATTCCCAGGGTTTCTGGCGGGTGGGACGCGACTCTATTTTGGTCAGGTTGATCCGCCTTTTGGCGAACTCCCCCAGCGCCTGGTACAGCGTGCCCGGTTTGTGCTTGAGCAAAAAGACGATGGAGGTCTTGTCGTGGCCTGAAGGCGGCGCATCTGAGCGGCCGAGAACGAAGAACCGGGTGGTATTGCGGGGATTATCTTCGATCTCGCGGTCCAGTATTTTCATATCGTAAATCTGTGCGGAACGGGCGCCGGCGATGGCCGCCCCGTCCATGATCTTCTTCTCTTTTATCATTTTCACGCTGCCCGCCGTATCGTAGGCCGGTATGATCTCGCAGCCCAGGTACCGCAGGTAGGCCTGGCATTGCGCCAGGGCCTGCGGGTGGGAGTAGATCCTTTTAATGGACGATGGAGAAACGCCGCGGTTGGAGATCAGGCAGTGCGAGACCCTGATCAGCGTCTCCCCGCAGACCATCACGTCCGCGTCCAGCAGCAGGTCGTAGGAGCGGCTGATGCTGCCTTCCTGAGAGTTCTCAACCGGCACTATCCCGCAGGGCACGCCGCCTTCCTGCACCAGCTTGAATACCTCGTCCAGCGTCTCGCAGGGGCGCGTCAGCACGGAATTGCCGAAGAAGTCGAAGGCCGCCTCCTGGCTGTAGGCGCCGTCCTGTCCCTGGAAGGCGACCTCTGTTCCCTGTACGCTCCTCGATGCAGCGATAATCTGGCGGTAGAGCCGTTCTACATCTTCCGGATTGACGCCCTCTTTTTTTGCCAGCCGTCTGACGTGCTCCAATACCGCCTTTTCGCGGGCGGCATCCTGGATCAGTCCGCGTCCTTTTCTCTTGAAATCTCCTATCTTGCGGGCTGCCATCAACCGCCGGGACAACAGCTTAACTATACTTGAATCGATGCTGTCGATGTCTTTTCTCAAATCATCCAGGCTCATGAGATTATTCTCCCTATATGGCCGGCCCGCAAGGCGAAGTCGCACAGAACCAGCGACATCATGGCTTCAACCACGGGCACCGCCCTCGGCACGATGCAACTATCGTGCCGGCCTTTGACGGATAGATCGACCGTCCGGCCTGTTTTCAGACTGACGGTCTTCTGGCTTTTACCGATAGACGCAGTGGGTTTGAAGACTATTCTGGCGATAATGGGCATACCGTTGCTCAATCCGCCCGATACCCCGCCTGCATGGTTGGTAAGAGTGACTATTTTCTTGTTTTTTACGCTGAAGAGGTCGTTGTGTTGCGATCCCTTCATTGATGCCGCGCTGAAACCGGCGCCGAATTCGACGCCCCTGGCGGCGGGTATGGCGAAGAAAGCCCTGGAAAGTTCGCCCTCCAGTGTGTCGAAGACCGGCTCCCCCAGCCCGCCGGGCACGTTGAGCGCCAGCGCCTCCACCGTGCCGCCGATGCTGTCGGCCTCCTTCTGAACGGCCTTAATCACGGCCATCATTTTTTTTGCCGCCACAGGGTCAACGCATCTCACCGGGGTCTTATCTATGATGCGTCTTGTGATATGCGAGAGGTGCGGGTCGGCCTTGATATCACCGATCTGCACGGTGTGGGCGATTATCTCGATACCGTGTAGCGCAAGCAGCTTCCTGGCTATCGCGCCCGCCATGACGAATCCGGCTGTGATACGGCCGGAGAACCTGCCGCCGCCGCGGAAATCGTTGTATTTGCCGTATTTGAGAAAGGCCGTATAATCGGCATGGCCCGGCCTGGGTGTGGAGATGATATCTTTATAGGCACTGGAGTCGGCGTCTTTATTCCAGGCCAGCAGGCAGATGGGCGCACCCGTCGACCTGCCGTTAAATATGCCCGAGAGGGCTTCCACCCTGTCCTCTTCTCTGCGCCCCGTGCCGCCGGCGCTGCTCTGCGGTTTGCGGCGATCTACCTCGGCCTGTATCTCATCCAGCCCGATGGGCAGGCCTGCCGGGCAGCCGTCAATCACCACGCCCACGCACCTGCCGTGGCTTTCCCCGAAGCTGGTTACAACAAACTGCATTCCGATGCTATTGCTCATTTAAAACCACCTCCCCTCCCAGGCTCTTCAAGCCGGCCCAGAAGTCTGGATATGTCTTGTTCACGCACTCGGCGCCCTCTATGACCGTATTGCCGGCCAGCACGCCCAGTATGCTGAAGGCCATGGCTATCCTGTGGTCGCCTTTCGCATCGATCGTGCAGCCGGCAGGCCCGGCGCCGGTGATACTCAAGGTATCCCTCTCCTCCCTGACAGGTATGCCCATCCGCTGTAACCCCTCCTTTACCGCAGCCACCCTGTCGGACTCCTTCAGCCGGGCGCGGCTGATGCCGCTCAGGATGCTCTCTCCCTGCGCTGCGGCAGCCAGCACCGCCATGGTCGGCAGCAGATCGATGCAGTCGGACAGGTCGGCCTTCACGGCTTTCAGTTTCGCCTTCCTGGCCCTCACACCGTCGCCACGTGCCTGCAAATCGGCGCCTATGCGCTTGAGCAGGGTCAGTATCTCCCTGTCGGCCTGCAAGCTCGACCTGTTCAGGTTCGACACCTGTACGTCGCCCGCCACGGCGCCCAGCGCCAGCAGGTAGGAGGCCGACGACCAGTCCCCTTCCACGCAGTAGCGTGCGGGCCTGTAGGCCTGCGGCTTGATCTCGAATCTAAGATCATCAGGGCTGCGCTGCACCCGGACACCGTACTTCTTCATGCAATCGATCGTCATATCGATATAAGGCCTGGATTCCACCGGCGGGGCCAGCTCTATGCTCATCCCCTCATCGGCCCTGGGCGCGATGAAAAGCAGTGCTGAGACAAGCTGCGAGCTGATGTCCCCCGGCAGCCCGGCCGTGCCGCCCTTTAAGCGGCCTCCCCGGATGGTAACCGCCGCGCTGCCCTCAGTGGTGCAGTCCACGCCCAGCAGCTTGAGTGCCTCCACCAGCGGAGCGATGGGCCTTCTCGATAGAGACAAACCCGCCGTCAGCCGGCAGGTGCCCGGTACAAGAGAGCAGATGGCTGTCATAAAGCGCAGCGTGCCGGCCGAATCGCGGCAGAACAGCTCCGAATCAGGCTGGCGGAGGCTATTGCCTTTGACCAGCCAGGAGCCTTCCTTTTCATTGATAAGTACCCCGATTTTACGCAGCACGTCACGACCGGCGTCGGTGTCGTCGGCATAAAGCGGACGTTCGATCTCGCTCCACCCGTCCGAAAGCGCGGCGCACATCAGGCCGCGCAGTGTGTAGCTCTTGGAGGATGGAGCCGGTATCCCGCCGCTAAGCCTGCTCCGGGAGATTGTGACAATCATAAGTTCTTAGCTCCGAAATTATTTTTTCTACCACGCGCTCGATATCGAGCGCCGATGTATCTATCGTCAGATCGGCCGCCGCCTCGTACAAAGGCAACCTGCGTTTGAGCAGCCCGCCCATGGCCGAAGCGGGATCGACGACCTGCAGCAGGGGACGCTGTTCAGGGTTGTTTAATACGCGCCGCAGCAGGACGGAGGGCTCGGCCGGCAGATATACTATAATCGCATTGCGCCTGAGCGCCTCGACGTTGGATTGCTCGAGAACCACCCCGCCTCCGCAGGCTATCACCGTGTTTTCCCTGCCGGCGGCGTCGTTGACCGCCTGTGACTCGATACGCCGGAAGGCGGCTTCGCCGTCATATGAAAAAATCTGGGAGATCGACCTCCCTGCTTTTTGCTGGATGATGGTATCGAGATCGATAAAATCCATTGCGGCGGCCTTCGCCAGCGCCCGGCCGACCGCGGATTTGCCTGCCCCCATAAAGCCGATTAAAGCGATATTACTTTTCATAGCGTTTCACCGCTTCGGCAGCCGCCCGGCGCATCAAATCGACCGGCGCTCTGCAGCCGGTCCATATTTCCAAGGACAGCGCCCCCTGCCATCCCAGCATATCCAGCCCTCCTATAATCCTGGCCCCCGCTTTCTCCGCGTCGCTGAGCAGCCTGGTTACGACCGGATTATATACGATATCCGCCACGATATGCCTGCGCTCCAGCAGTTTGCCGTTGACCGGGCTCTCGCCGGCCTGCGGGGCCATTCCCAGGCTGGTGGCGTTCACCACCAGGTCGGCCTTTGCCAGCGCTGAGGCCAGGTTGTCCGGATTCAACTCCAGCGCCGCGAATGTACGGCCCGTATATTTCGCCATGTCTGCCGCGCAGTCCAGCGCTTTTTGTACGGTCCGGTTGAGGATGGTAACATTGCTGCCGAGAGAGGCCAGCGCGAAGCAGACGGCCCTGGAGGCGCCACCCGCGCCGATAACGACTGCATGCATTCTGCCCGCCTCTATGCCCTGCTCCTTCAGCAGGCGCAGGAAACCCTCGGCGTCGGTATTGAAACCCAATAGTCTCCCGTCTTTGTTGTGGACCACATTAACTGCGCCGATGCGCTGCGCCAGCGCATCGACCTCGTCCAGCAGGGGTATAATCGACACCTTATGAGGTATCGTAACGTTCATGCCTGCGATATGCAGCGCCCGGATGCCTTCGACGGCGCCCGCCAGATTCTCTTTGCTCACCCTGAAGGGTAAATAAACATAGTTGAGCCCCAGCTTGCGAAAGGCGGCGTTGTGCATGGCGGGGGAGACGCTGTGTTCCAGCGGATCACCCATCACGCCGCATACCATTGTGCTGCCGTTCAATTCAAAATCCGCCATCACGCCATCGTCCCATAAATCCTGCGCAGGAGCTCCACGCTCAGCTGCCCTGGGGCGGAGCCTCCGGTCTTATCAATCGAGGCATAGGTCAGATAGCCGCCCGCCAGAGGCGAGAGGACGCGGCTGAGCGCACCTGCCGGACCCATGGCGAAGGAGATCACATCGATCCCCGGGAAGCGGCCCGGTAGTTCGAGCACCGACGGGTTGTCATCGATATCTCTGGCCATGGTCACGACTTTGCAGATAGCGGCGCCCGCGGCGAGTTGCTGTTTTACGATGATAGATAGTCGCTCCAGCGGGGGAGTCTCATCCCAGTTGTGATAGGATATCAGGCATCTGGCGTTGCCCTTTATGCGTTTCACCGTCTCATTAAGCGCCGGAGAGTCAAGCTCGATGTCCACGATGGCGGCGCCCAGTTCGACCGCCCGCATCAGTTCGTTAACGAGTTGCTCCTCGCTGCCGGCGAATTTTCCGCGGTGCGAGATGTCCCGCATGGTAGCTATCCAGGGCTTATGCAGGTGCGGTACCAGTTTGTGCCAGCCGTCGCCAACCAGGTCCATGCGCAGCTCAAACAGGTCCGACAGGGATTCATTTCTCTTGATGGCGTCCGTGTCGCTGTCGGTGATCACCGCGCAGATTCTGGGCTTATCCATTGTCATTCTCCAGCACTTCTACGGCCAGGGCGAAGCTGACATCGCTCGAAATGAAGACGCGTCCTATCCTTTGCGGCAGGATGAACCTTGTCTTGCCGTCGACCACCTTTTTATCACGATTAATAGCCTGCAGGACCCTGGACATATCCAGACGGGGCATGTGCACAGGCAGTCCCGCCTGCAGCAACAGGTCCTTCAGCCTGGTCAGGTCACGAAACGGGAATATACCCAGCCGGTTTGAGATGGCTGAGGCTTTGACCATGCCTATAGCCACGGCCTGGCCGTGCCCTATCCTGAAATCGGATGCGGCCTCTACGGCATGGCCTATGGTGTGTCCGAAGTTCAGTATATTGCGCAGCCCGGTGTCGCGCTCATCTTTTTCCACTATGCGCGCCTTGATATACACGCAACGCTGGACCACTTCTTCCAGCAGGTCGTCTTCAAGGGCGCGGATGCCGGCCATTTTTTTCTCGAGCAGGCTGAAAAAGGGCCGGTCGCGGATCATCCCGTACTTGATCACCTCGGCCAGTCCGTTGCTGACTTCTTTCGGCGGCAGACTATTTAGAGTGAAGGTGTCGGCGATGACCAGTTCGGGATGGTGAAACACGCCGATATTGTTTTTAAGCGGGCCGTGGTCCACCGCCGTTTTACCCCCCAGACTGCTGTCCACCTGGGCCAGCAGCGTGGTCGGCAGGGCCACCAGGGGCAGGCCCCTCATGTAGGTGGCTGCCACGAATCCCGCCAGGTCGCCTATTACGCCGCCTCCCAGCGCCAGCACGGGAGTGGACCGTTCCGCCCGGGCGTTTTGCATTCCGCCGTAGAGCCTGGCCGCGGTGTCGAGTGATTTATGCTGCTCACCCTCGGCCACCAGCAGCGTCACGGTTTTAAAGCCCTCTTTCTCCAGTGCCTGCCTGACCATGACGCCGTACAACCGGTCGACATCCGGATTGCTGATTATAACAGCCTTCTCGCCTGCAAACCGTTCCCTGGCCCATCTGCCCGCATTGTAAAGCAGGCCGCCGCCGATGCGCACATCGTAGCTTACCCTGCCGGGCTTGATCCTTACTGTCCTCAACCTTCGATACCGCCTGTCAGCTTCCGGATTTGGCTGATACCATGCCGTGGATCTCACGGCAGGACTTTATTATATCCTGTAATTCGGCGGGTGTAATGGTCTGGCGGCCGTCGACGATGGCCTCCTGAGGATTATAGTGCACCTCGATCATCAGTCCGTCGGCGCCGGCGGCTACGGCCGCGCAGCTCATACTGAATATGAGGTCACGACGGCCCGTGCTGTGGCTGGGATCGATGATTACGGGCAGGTAAGTCTCCTTTTTAATGACCGGCACTGCGGCAAGGTCCAGAGTGTAACGCGTATACTCCTTGCCCTTGCCTACCGGCACGATGCCTCGCTCGCAAAGGATGATGTCCTTGTTGCCCTCGGCGGCGATGTAATCGGCGAAGGAGAGGAACTCCTCAATGCCGGCGCCGAAATGCCGCTTGAGCAATATGGGCCTGTTCTTCTTGCCGACCTTGGCCAGCAGGTCCTGGTTGTACATGTTGCGCGATCCGATCTGAAGTATATCGACATATTCAGCCGCCAGGTCTACATGGTCCTCGCCCCTGACCTCGGTGACGACGGGCAGACCGAACTCCCTGCCTGCATCGCGCATCCATTTGAGCGCCTGCTCGGCGCTCTTGGTGTCGCTGCCGCCCACTCCCTGGAAGGAGTGGACCGAGCTCCTGGGCTTGAATATCCCGCCCCTCAGGATGTGTGCGCCGGCTTTTTTGATGCTCTCTGCGATCATGAAGAGCTGTTTTTTGTTCTCCACCGCGCAGGGCCCGGCCATGATGATAGGTTCACCGTTGCCGATATGGATGTTGCCTATATCGATGGTGCGGCGCAGCCCGCCGCTGCCGTCGGCTGCGCGCCCGTACTCCCTGCTGATCAGCTTGTATGGGGTTTCGATTTTGACCACCTCCTTGACGCCGGGCAGTATGGCGAAGTTATCGAAGGGCACCTTGCGCTCATCGCCCACCAGGCCGATAACCGTCCTGAAATCCCCCCGCGAGACATCCGCCTTGAGCCCGTGAACCTTGATCTGCCTGATCACGTTCTTGATCTCCTCTTCCGTGGCGTCGCGTTTCATTATCATCATTGTATGTGTACCTCCCTGAAATTTTGTGTAAAAAAAGAAGGGCCTCCGCCTGGAGGGCCCTTCTTGCTATTCTTACTTACAGTTATTTAAAATTCAGGTATGTTGCATCGTCCCCCAGGCAGTCGGCCGGGCGTAAAATAATAATAGGCGTAAAACCAGCGGGACGCTATGCAGTTAACCATGGATTAAACATTAACATAGAATCACAGGTATGTCAAAATGCCCGGCGTGACTCGCAACTGCTATAATTATGCGTTGAGCCGGACGACATATCGAAAGGAAGCTGCAAATGAATTCTGACAGGAGAGATCCCTGGTATAACCTGTCTGCTGATGAAGCGCTGGCCAGGTTGGATTCCAGCAGCGGCGGACTGAGCCATGAAGAGGTTGCCTCCAGGCTGGAGAAGTACGGGTACAATGAGCTGGAAGGTGATGACAGCGTATCGCCGTGGCGGCTGCTGCTGGAGCAATTCAAGAACGTTCTGATCATAATACTGCTGGTCGCAGTTGCGCTCTCCGCCTTCCTGGGCGAGGTCACCGACGCCATCGTTATTTTCATTATTATTTTATTCGCTGCCGGCCTGGGCTTTTTCCAGGAATACCGGGCGGGACGCGCCATCCAGGCGCTCAAGCGTATGGCGGCGCCGCTGGCCTCGGTGTTGCGGAGTGGAGTGGAGACCGATGTGCCCGCCAGGGAGCTGGTGCCGGGCGATGTTATCCTGCTGACCATGGGCGATATGGTGCCCGCCGACGCCCGCATTATCGAGGAGGTCAACCTGAGGACCAACGAGGCGCCGTTGACCGGGGAATCCAATGCGATTGAGAAGAATAGCGGACGGATCGAGGGCGATGCCGGCCTGGGCGACAGGGTAAATATGGTATTTTCCGGAACAGTGGCTGTCTACGGCAGGGGCAAAGCCGTGGTGGTTGAAACCGGCAGCGGGACCGAGTTCGGCCAGATTGCCCGCATGCTGAAGGAGGTCAGAGAGGAGAGGACGCCCCTGCAGGTCAACCTGGACAGCATAGGTAAATATATAGCCATAGGCGCATTGATACTGTGCGCCGTGCTGGCCGGCATGGGCATCTGGCGCGGGCATCCGCCGCTGGAGATGCTGATCTGGGGCGTAAGCCTGGCTGTGGCTGCGGTCCCCGAGGCGCTGCCCGCCGTGGTGACTATATCACTGGCGCTGGGCGTCAGGCGCATGGTCAAACGCCACGCGCTGGTGCGCCGGCTGTCCGCGGTAGAGACGCTGGGATGTACCACCGTGATCTGCTCCGATAAGACCGGCACGCTGACCGAGGACCAGATGACGATGAAAAAGATCTATCTGGACGGTCAATTTATCGAGGTTACCGGCACAGGCTATGAGCCCACGGGCGAATTTTACAGGGACGGCAGCAAGCTGGACCCGGCCGATCCCGTGCTGCAGAAGTATTTAAAGGCGGCCAACCTGTGCGCCAACGCCAAGCTTTACCAGGAGGACGATCGCTGGAGGATCAAGGGAGATCCCACGGAGGGCGCCTTCCTGGTGGCGGCGGCCAAGGCAGGTCTGATTGAATACCAGGCCGGCAACGATAATCCGCTGGTCGGCGAGATACCATTCACGTCGGAGACCAAGAGGATGGTGGTCGCCTACAGGGAGCCCGATGGAGTCGTGGCCTATTCCAACGGCGCAGCCGAGGTTATCCTTAATGCCTGCGAATATATCTATCGTGATGGACGGGAGGTCAGGTTGAATGAGGATGAGAAGGCCCGGATTCACGGCAAGATACATCAAATGGCGGCCGAGGCGCTCAGGGTGCTGGGCACCGCTTACAAGAGGCTGCCCGGTGGGTTCAATACTGAGGAATTCACGGTCCGCGGAATGGTGCTGCTCGGCCTGGGTGGAATGATCGATCCGCCGCGTTCGGAGGCCAAGGGGTCCATCGCAGTGTGCGACCAGGCCGGGATAAGGACCATCATGATAACGGGCGATCATAAGCTGACGGCGGTTACCATCGCCGGCGAGCTGGGCATAATGAAGGGCGGAATGGCGCTGACGGGCGAAGAGATAAACGGGATGTCCGAGGAAGAATTCAACCGCACGGCGGAGGAGGTCGATGTCTATGCCAGGGTCTCGCCGGAGCATAAACTGCGCGTGGTCGAGGCGCTGGCCCGCAAGGGACATGTGGTGGCCATGACAGGCGACGGCGTCAACGATGCGCCGGCGCTCAAGAAAGCGGATATCGGCATAGCCATGGGAATCAAAGGCACGGACGTTACCCGTGAAGCCGCCGATATGATTCTGACCGACGATAATTTCGCCTCAATTGTGGCGGCGGTGGAGGAAGGGCGGGCCATCTATGACAACATCAAGAAATATCTGGTATTCCTGCTTTCCTGCAATCTCGGTGAGATACTGCTCATGGCCTCCGCCATATTGCTGGGTCCTTTGCTGGGCATACCCGGAGGAGCGCTGCCACTGATCGCCGTGCAGATTCTCTACGTCAACCTGGCAACCGACGGCCTGCCGGCGCTGGCACTGGCCGTTGACCCCTACTCCAAAGACGTCATGTTCAGGAAGCCGCGACCGCGCAACCAGACCGTTTTCACGCGCAATACGGTGAGCTACATGGTTGTTATGGGAGTCTGGACATGCCTGGCTTCCATCTTCGTTTTCATATGGGCGTTGAACCGGGGCGAGAGCCTGCTGGAGGCGCAGAGCCTGTGTTTTGTCACCCTTATCATCATCCAGTTCCTCAATGCATTCAATTGCCGTTCGCTGGAGCGGTCGCTCTTCAACCTGGGCGTTGAACAGAACAGGTGGCTGCTGGCCGCCGTAGGCTGGGAGCTGACGCTGCTCTTACTTGTAGTCTACGTTCCCTTGCTGCAGGGCGCTTTCAACACTTATTCGCTGACTGTGGAGGATTGGGTGGTGGCGATATCCAGCGCCCTGACCATAGTCGTGGTCGCCGAGATATACAAGCTGATTTCCGTCAGGCTCAACAGGTAGCCGGTACATAAGCCGGGCTGCTGTAGGGGCGGACCTTCAGGTCCGCCCGTTTGGAAAGAAGCAACAGTCGGTAACTATCGTCTATTAGAAAAGTGCCTGCCCCATAGTAAATTGCAGCAGGAAATAGATCAGGGCGGCGATGATGGCTGCGCCGGGTATGGTCAGCAGCCAGGCCCAGACGATGCGAAGTGTCACGCCCCAGTGGACAGCTGTCCAGCGGTTGGCAGAGCCCACGCCTGAGACGGCTCCCGTAATCACATGAGTGGTGCTGACCGGTACGCCCAGGTAAGTGGCCAGGAAAATGGAGAAGGCGCTGGCGGTCTCGGCGCAGAAGCCGTCTATCGGCCTCAGCCGTGTAATCTTTTGCCCCATGGTCTTGACTATGCGCCAGCCTCCCGTCAATGTGCCCAGCGCAATTGCGGCATAAGATAGCAGGACCACCCAGATCGGGACATGGAACTCTGTGAGCAATCCCCCTGCCAGAAGCAGGCTGGTGATGACGCCCATGGTCTTCTGCGCGTCGTTGCCGCCGTGCCCCAGGCTGTAGAGCGCGGCTGATACCAGTTGAGCAATGCGCGACCACCTGTTGACCACGCCCGGACGCTGCCTGCACAGCATCCAGGAGGCCAATACTTTCAATACATATCCCAAAACGAGCCCGATGGCCGGGGCCAGGATGATGAATATCAATGTCATGTACCAGCCCGAGGGTATGATCACACCGAAACCGCTTTTTACGACGGCGGCGCCGGCGTAGCCGCCGATCAGGGCGTGTGAGGAGCTGCTGGGCAGACCGAAGTACCAGGTGATCATATTCCAGCTTATCGCGCCCAGCAGACCTGCCAGTATGACCGTCTCGTTGATGGAGCTGACGTCGATCATGCCCTTGCCGATGGTCTCGGCCACCAGCGTGCCGAAGATCAGGAACGCTGCGAAGTTGAAGAAGGCGGCCCAGATCACGGCCAGCCTGGGGGAGAGGACGCGGGTGGAGACAACTGTGGCGATGGAGTTGGCGGCATCGTGCATGCCGTTGGTGAAATCAAAAGCCAGGGCGACAAGTATGATGAAGCCGACGAAGATTAAGTTTAAATCAAGCATGAAGCAGAAGGCGTTAATAATAATTCAGGCGACTAATTATATTATGTTTTGAGCTTAATTGTTATCCGGGGTCGTCGGGACTGGTGGGGATGGAAGATCGACGGCTGCCGTCAATACGGGTTTTGCCGGCGGCGCAGTATCATTAAAACTCCAATGAATAGCGCAGCCAGCAGGCAGAGGGAGCTAAGTACCAGTACGATATTGTTGCCCAGGTTGTCGCTCACGCTGAAGCTGCCCGCGCTCATACCGTTGACGTACACCGAATAAGTACCCGGCATTTCGCGGCTGACTGCGAACTCGACCCTGGTGGATTTTCCACTGTTAACTGAGACGCCGTAGCTCTGGTCCTGCTCTCCGTTGACATAAATCGTAACATCGGTAGAGCCGTTCACCCTGCCTTTATTGGTTACCAGCGCTGAGACTGTCACGGGAATTCCCGGCTCGGTACTTGATGAAGATAGAGACGCCGATTGTACAACAATGTTGGATAAATTAATGGTGTTCGATTCCCACGTCCAGGTATATGTGTTTGATACCGTGGATGAATGCGAGGTAATCTGCTGCTGTAAGGGCGGAGCAACATCTTCAGTTGGTGGTGGTGGTGGAGTTGGTGATGGCGATAGTTGAATATGTGTCCTCGCAGTATCAAATGCGGGCCCGTGCATATTACCTGCCGGGTACTGCCAGACAGCAAGGCCGGTGGAAATGATATCCGAGCCGGCGGGAGCGCCGCAGCAGGAGATGGTCACCGTTACCTGCCGCGTACTTGCGGCTGCAAGGGGGCCCAAATTCCAGGTGACCACGCCGCCTGCATAGGTCCCACCGTCGCTGGAGACGACATAAGTGCAGCTGGAGGGAAGTATATACTGAGCGATTACGTTGCCGGCGTCTACGGTTGAGCTATTATTGGTAATGGATAGTGTGAAGACCAGGTTGGTGCCGCACTGCCCAGTGGGCGGCCCGCTCACGGCCATTGAGAGAACAGGGAAAAGATATGCGGTGGTGGTGAAGCTTCCGCCGGCAGGTCCGTATTCATTTGTGAGGCTGTCTTTCCAGGTGGCAGCGGCCGTATCGACCAGCACGGTCTGCTCCGCGATAAGAGGATCGACCTGTAAAGTAACCGTTACCGAGCGCGATCCGGACGGGGCGATGGTTCCCAGGTTCCAGGTGACTATGCCGGCGGCATAGGCACCGCCATCGCTGCTGCTCACATAGATCATACCGGTCGGAACGTAATCCTTGAGCTCGGTATCGAGGGCACTTCCTCCTGATGAATTGGTTAAAGTAATGGTGTAGGTGCATTGATCGCCCGGGCTGGCTGTGGCCGTGCCGGATTTGGCAACTGTCAGATGAGGAGTGGTGTAGATGGTGGTGGTCAGGGAGGCGCCGGCTGGTCCGAAGCTATCGGCGCCATACGACCAGGTAACCATGGCGCTGTTGGAAAGCGGTGTATCGTTGGCCACAGCGGCGTCCACCTGCACGGTCAGGGAAACCGAGGCGGTGCCGCCTGAGGCGAGCGTGCCCAGGTTCCAGACAACATTACCGCTGCCGTAGATGCCCGGCGGGTTGGAGCTAACATAGGCATACTTGTCAGGGAGGGCATCCACCAGGGTGACATTCTGGGCGCTGAGGCCGCCGGAGTTGGTCACATCGATAGTGAAGGTGAGTATGCCGCCGGGGCTTCCTGTTTCAGGGCCGGACTTGCTGATGGAGAGGGTGGGGTGGGTATAGCAGATAACCTCTTTGGTGGCGCTGGCCGGCCCGTAGCCTGTGCCGGAGCCGTCCTGCCAGGTTACCGCGAAGTCGTTGATGCGGCGGGAGCCGTTGGCCACAGCGGCGTCCACCTGGACGGTGATCCAGCCCGGCAGGGAAACGCCGCTGGGGATGCTTCCCAGGTTCCAGGTGACCGTGTGTGCGACGGGGTCGTAGACCGCTGAATGGCTGGAGCTGACGAATGTCAGTCCCGTCGGCAGGTAATCTACCAGGACCGCGTTTTCGGCGGACATGCCTCCTTCGTTGGTGATCGTGCCGGTGAAAGTGATATAGGAACCAACGGTGGCCTCGTCGGGTCCCTCCTTGGTGATGGTCAACTGAGGAGTAGTGTAGATGGTGGTGGTCAGGGCGCTGTTGGCGGGGCCGTAGCTGTTGCCGGAGCCGTCCTGCCAGGTAACCATGGCGCCGTTGGACAGGGGCGTACCGTTGGCCACTGCGGCGCCCACCTCCACGGTCAGGGAGATCGAGTCGTTGCCTCCCGCGTTGAGTGAGCCGAGGTTCCAGACGACGTTGCCGCCCACGAGTGCGCCGGGGGGATTGGAGCTGACATAGGTGTACTTATCCGAGAGGAGGTCCATCAGGGTGACGTTCTGTGCGCTCAAGCCGCCGGAGTTGGTCACATCGATGGTGAAGGTGAGCCGGCCGCCCGGTGTGCCCGTCGCGGGGCCGGACTTGCTGATGGAGAGCGTGGGGCCAGTATAGCAGACGACCTCCTTGGTGGCGCTGGCGGGGCCGTAGCTGTTGCCGGAGCCGTCCTGCCAGGTTACCGCGAAGTCGTTGATGCGGCGGGAGCCGTTGGGGACGGCGCCGTCCACCTGGACGGTCAGCGAGCCCGGCAGGGAAACGCCGCTGGGAATGCTTCCCAGGTTCCAGGTGACGGTATGTGCGACGGGGTCATAGACCGCTGAATGGCTGGAGCTGACGAATGTCAGTCCCGTAGGCAGGTAATCGACCAGCACCACGTTCTGGGCGGTGGTGCCGCCGATGTTGGTTATTGAGCCGTTGAATGTAATATAGGAGCCAACAGTGGCCTCGTCGGGACCTTCCTTGGTGACGGTTAACTGGGGTGTGGTGTAGATGGTGGTGGTCAGGGAAGTCCCGGCCGGTCCGAAGCTATCGGCGCCATACGACCAGGTAACCATGGCGCCGTTGGACAGTGGTGTATTGTTAGCTACGGCGGCGTCCACCTGCACGGTAACCGATACGGCGGCGGCGCCGCCTGCGTTGATTGTGCCCAGGTCCCAGATAACATTGCCGCCGATAAGGGTGGCAGGCGGGTTGGAGCTGACG
>Ga0172380_10005212_pt1 | contig 15983 bp, 14 predicted proteins | sample Leawe162metaG_FD_119747 | JGI IMG/M metagenome (GOLD analysis project Ga0172380, IMG submission 119747) | Leachate microbial communities from a municipal landfill in Southern Ontario, Canada - Leachate well 162 metaG | ecosystem: Engineered > Solid waste > Landfill > Unclassified | place...
AGCTGATTACCCTCTCCCTTTATAAAATTTTCGAATGTATAGCGGGGATTCAGATATGTTTCATAATCGAGCGGCTTTACCTGGGGCGCCGCCGGAACAGAACTGCTTGTTGCCGATTGCACGGCCGGTTCTTCCGATACCTCTTTCTCCTCATAGATTACATAAACAAGCTTGCCGGTCTCTCCAAGCACCTGAGACACCGTCTTATTGATCAATGTATTATAATGTTCTTCTATCCACTCAATAAAAAAATTATTAGGTACATAAATTTTTAGCGTAGCATTCTCTAACTCGAAAGGCCTGATAGGAAGGAACCAGGTGTTATATGTAATAAACGGAACGTTTTCTTTTATGAGGCTTAAGCATTCTTTCCAGAGATCTTTTGCGTTTCTTTCAAGCTGAAAATTAGAAGAAACTTCGGCTGCGTTTTGCATTTTATCCACAATAGAGACGAATGAAAAAGGTGTAAAAAACTGTTTATTTATAAAGGAAATAAAGGATCTTTGAAAACAATCAACACATTATTAACATTAATTAACCGCGGTAAATCGTTTACACAAAAGCCTTTTCGAGATATTCCGGATCCCGATACACATTAACAGAGAAAACAATATTAAAACCAGAGAGCCGTTTTGTGCTGTGGAACGTTCCACAAAAACAAGTTATCAACAAATTACTAACACGTCAATTATCCCTTCTTGCGGGAGGGTGAAAATATGTTTTGAATCTATTTTGTGCAAATTATTTCTTCAGTTTAAAAAAATATTTTTACTCTTTGCTTCCTCTTTGATGAGTGGATAAGTAAAGCTAATTTTGTGCCGTACTTATTATTAAGCAATGAATCTATCGGGACAACAGATGAAAAACATTTTAGTTGTTTTTACGGGCGGCACTTTCTCTATGCGGATAGACGAAAAGACAAAATCGGCAATTCCGTTTTTCCATGGCGAAGATCTGGTTAAAATGATTCCGCAAGCGTCGCCGCTTGCGAATTTATCTGTGTTTGAATTTGGAAATTTTCCTGGACCGCACATCACTCCGGAGCTGATGCTGGATCTATCCAAAAAAATAAATGAATTTGTTGATCGGCGGGACGTGGATGGCGTTATAGTTACTCACGGCACAGATACTCTGGAAGAAACCGCTTATTTTTTAGACCTTACAATCAGAACGGAAAAACCGATAGTCGTGATAGGTGCAATGAAAACCAGCAGCGAACCGGACTGGGATGGCCCCAGAAATCTGATAGACGCAATTCATATCTGCAACAATAACAACAGCAGAGGAATAGGTGTGCTTGTTTGTTTAAATGGAGAGATAAATGCCGCTAGTGAAGTAACAAAAACTCACACTGAGGATGTCGAAACCTTCAGAAGCCTGGATTTCGGCACCCTCGGCTTCGTCGACCGGGGTAAAGTTATTTATAACCGTCTGCCAAGAAAACTGGAAACAATTCCCGCCGGCAAGATAAATTCAAACGTCGATCTTATTAAAGTCTATGCTGGAATGGATGATAAATTTTTCCGGTTCTCGGCCGACAGCGGAGTTGATGGAGTGGTTGTTGAGGCCATGGGTGTTGGGAACGTTCCGCCGCCGGCATTTGAGGGGATAAAATATATCGTAAGCAAGAATATTCCGGTCGTTCTCGTCTCGCGGTGCCCAGCCGGCGAGACGCTCGATATATACGGATACCCGGGCGCGGGTAAATGGCTTAAGGAACTCGGTGTAATATTCACGGATTTTCTTAACGGCCAGAAAGCGCGTATTAAAATGATTATCTGTCTCGGAAACACAACTGATCGGGATGAATTAAAAAAACTGTTTTGAGCGCCGAATGAAAATTAATTCAGCTCATGGGAAAAAATACGGGGAATTTTTCTACAGGTGGATTGGAACCGCGTCTCTATTGCCAGTTGTCCTATATTTAGTAGTCAACGGCGGCAGATTTATCTTTATAGATTATCTTAATCTTCTGATTCACGAAGGCGGGCACGGAATCTTCATGGTCTTCGGCGGATTCATCTATTTTCTCGGCGGAACATTAATGCAGCTGATTATTCCCGGAATGTTTGTGATATATTATATATCAAAGAGAAAGATGATGGCCGCGCAGGTTTTCCTTGTCTGGCTGGGCCAGAATCTTCTTAATATCAGCATATATGCGGCGGACGCGCAAGCCCGGAGCCTTCCTTTGCTCGGGGGAAACAAGGTGTTCCATGATTGGAATTGGATGCTCAGACGGATCGGCCTCCTGGAACACGACAGCCTGGTTGGATCTTTCTTCTATCTGCTTGGGATAATTGTTTTTTTTGCCTCACTTCTGTTGCCCCTGATTCTTAAAGAATATAAAAATTCAAAGATAACACTGGAGATCTAAGAAAAATCACTTCAGTTTTAACTGACGCGTATGCCACGACATTGATCTTCTTAATGAGAAGCGGTCTTTATAATCCCGGTTTAGGTTTACCAGTGCAACGTAATAGCCGATTACTTTTTCATAGTCATTCTCAAAAAGACTTGAGACGGCCCCCAGATAATAATAATTTTCGGCATCGATGGATTTAATAAGTTCAGGATTGGCGCGCAGGATTTTTTCAACAAGGAACACCATTCCGGCGGCCTCTCTATATTCCCCGTTAAGCAGGAATCCGTTTGCCAGCTGAAGATATACATTAATTTTTGAGACGCTGTCCGGCTTGGTTGTTTTGATAAATGCCGCCGCTTCCTCTTTTATAGAATAGATTTTTAAATATGTGGATGCGTTAGTTTTTTCCGATATAAGAACGTTGTTGAAATCCTTTATAATGCGCGTCGAATCGGGAAATCTGTCTATAAGGCTTTTTAGAAGCACAGATCCGCGGTTTAATAAAGGAAGACCCTCGATGGATCTGTAAAGCAGCGTGTTGGCGCTATAGTCGGCCGGGTACAGTTCCTGCAGGTATTTTGATAAACCGTACGCAAACCGGTTGTTAACCTTTGTCTCAAGGAAATATTGTATTGCAGAGGCAATCGTGTTTTTGTCCGGAGGGAACGATTTAACAAATTCTTTAGCGAACAATCCACCGGAAAGAGTATCAAATTTTTCGTCGAATCCATAGACATATCCAGAAGGCCGGCCGATGTAAAATGCTTTTGGGGCCATAAATTCAAGCCGGGGGTGAATTTCGGAATTGACCGGTAAGTCGGATGTCATTTTGAAAAATCCTCGCGGCGAAACCGACTGGCAGGATAGAAAAGTAAAAAGATTTCTAATGCCTATTCTTTCGAAGTCCATGTTTACGGCCGGGGTGGAGAATTTTTTTTGGAGGAGAGGCAGGTTCGAATTGAAATCGGTTTTTGATCCGACAAGAATTATATCGTTCGCAATTGAATTCCACATCTGGGCATATGGGAAGACGGAAGCAAAAGTATTCAGAACCAGCTTTACAACATCATCGTCCGCTTCATAAAGATGGAACCATTGAACCATTAATCCGCCCTTGTTAAGCGCGGCCGAACATTTTTCAAAATACTCTTTGGAAAAAAGATTTCCTATCCCGGCTATCCACGGATTAGACGGCTCTGAAATGATTACATCATATTTTTCTTTTGAAAGCTTTAGTAGTGTAACCGCATCTTCGTTAATAATACGAAGTCTGGGATCTGACACACAATTCCGGTTCTCGATTTTAAAAAAACCGGCCGCATTAATTACTTCCCGCGAAATTTCGGCGCATGTAACTTTTTCCGCAGGCTGAGTTAAAATAGATCCTATTGTAGTTCCGCTTCCGAATCCGACGACAAATATGTTTTTAGGGTCCGGATGGATCATCATGGGTATTTGTGCAAGCAGAACCTGGGTGGGCATGTCAAAGTAGGAACTCGCATCGGGCTTCCCGTTGATTATCAGTCTTTTCCGACCGGGGTTTGCTATAGACTGAGTTACGGCTACGGTTGCATTTATCCCCTCTTCGTAAAACACTATTCTTTCGATCCCGGGATCTTTCGAAAATTCGGCGAATGATTCAGGGGGCGCACTGCCAAGCGAGCGGAAAATCCCTTTTATCATTACAGAACGATTCCACGATGGAAAGAGAATCAGATAAATGAGAAAAGAGAGAGTAAAAATACCGGTAAGAAAAATTCTGGTTCGGGACGAATAGAGATCGTAGCTCCAAACAAGGATGGCGGCAGCCACAATATTGAGCAGTATTCCGATTTCGAAGGATCCTTTTATTCCAAAAAGGGGAATGAATAGAAGTCCCGAAAGAATAACTCCCGCAACCGCCCCGAAAGTGTTCACCGAAAATACACGGCCGACAGAGAGCCCTACTTTTTTATTTGAAGACGAAACGATCTCCGCCGCAACGGGAAGAGCCATTCCCATAAATAAAGTTGGAATTATCAAGATAGAAAACGCGGTAATAAACTCCAGTCCTAGAAATATGCCGAACGACTCAGCCGACCTTGAAAGCAGTGTTGAGGCCCGCCAGAAGAAATAAGGTAGCCGTTCGTACAGAAGAAGAATAATCATTGTTGAAAAAGCTATTATCCCCTGCGCGGAAACCAAAAGTTTTACGTAATTGAATTTTTTGAAAAAATTTTTTGAGATCAGGAGACTTCCCAAGGCAATCCCGCCGATAAAAGCCATTAACATAATTGAAAAAGCGTAAGTGGAAGATCCGAAAAAGTGAACGAGAAGCCTCACCCAAACCATTTCATAAATCAAAGCCGCCATTCCCGATAGTCCGGCGACAGTTATTGCGGCGCGGACTGTTTTTTTATCGGCACCCGGCAGAATTATCTCTTCCTTGTCTTCAGCAGAAGAAGTAGGTTCATCTTGCCGAATAATTTTGCTGCTTGATGATACAAGCAACCCAATCATCCCTGCAATAATATTCAATACCGCAGCGGCGTAAATAGTGACGTTTAAACCAAATTCTTTAATAAGAACAAAGCCCGCGAACACAACCCCGACTACGGCGCCGAACGAATTAAGAAAATAAAGCACGGCTATCTCTTTGCGTGTATTCTGGAGGTTATCAACAAAAAACCGGCTAAGAATGGGAAGCGTTCCTCCCATCGCGGCCGTGGGCGCAAAGAGAAGAAGCGCGGCGGTTAAAAACCTTAATCCGTTGAATAGAATATTTTGAGAGGAAGTATTCAATTCCGGCGCGGTGGAAAGAAAAAGATTTCCAAGCAAGCCGCTGAGGAGCGGATAAAACAGGCAATATGTGCCGATAAAAAGTTCCAGAAGGGAATAAATTTTTACCGGATTTTTCAATGAGTCGGATTTTTTTCCGAACAGATGATTGCCGATGGCAAGCCCGCCCAGAAAAGTTGCGAGCACCGTCATCTGGGCGTAGGTTGTGTTTCCGAGAAAGAGGCTTATGAATTTAAACCAGACTATCTGATAGATCAGTCCTGTAATTCCGCTCACGACAAAGAGAAGATAGACTATAGTTTTCAGATGCTGTTTCCCGATACTCATGAATTAATCCTCTCGGAATCCGAGCGTAAATAGATGTTTCAGAAACTATATGCGGGATAGTGAAAATCCCGCGGTCTGTTCAATGCATGAACAAGAGCTGGATAATTATAAATACCGGAAGAAGAATTATAAGAGAGAACTTGAAAATGTATGCAAAGAAATCGGGCATTTTGATATTGTTCTCTTCCGCCACCGCCTTGACCATAAAATTGGGCCCGTTGCCTATATAAGTCATCGAGCCGAAAAACACCGCTCCGACGGAGATGGCTTTCAGAATTGCTTCTGGCACTCCGGCAATAAGATCACCTGATTGTATTCCCAGCCCTAAGGCCAGAGAATGAAATGTGACAGCGGTCGGGGTATTGTCAAGAAAGCTGCTTAGCAATCCGGTGAAATAATAAAACTGATATGGTGTAGTTACGCCCATCGATTTTGCGTTTGCTTCAAGATAAAGAAGGCACGGAACCATCGTAACAAAAATTCCAAGAAAGAGGTATCCCACTTCCTTGATCGGCTCCCACGTGAAATTGTTGGATGTTCTGACCAGATTTGTTGTAAAAAGGAGCGAGAAAATTGCCATTGAAAATATTGCCGCCTCTCTCACAAATTTGAAATAATGATTCTCCCCGATAAGGGAGATATACTGCTCATTTAAAAACGCTACCGAAAGCACAACCCCAATCAGCCATAGAAAATTTAATTTACCGGAGATTCTTATCGGTCTAATGGATCTCCTGTCTGAAGCGATAGCCTCCTTCGGCTCTCTTTTGTAATAATAAGTATCTACAAAGAAAAAGATGATCAGAAAAAGAAGATTTGTAATGAACCATTCAGGTGCCAGTTTCAGAAACCATGTAAAAGGCGCCCCGCGCAGATACATCATAAAAAGCGGCGGATCTCCTAGAGGAGTGAGCATGCCGCCGCAGTTGGCGACAATGGCAATGAAAAATAAAATCGTGTGTACTTTGAATTTTCTCTCCTTGTTAGTGTGAATCACCGCGCGGATTAATAACATTGCCGCCCCGGTTGTTCCCATCAAAGAGGCAAGTACCGCGCCTATTGCAAGAAAAAGGGTGTTAACACGGGGTTTCGCTTCGATGTCGCCGTCTAAAAATATTCCTCCGGTAATTGTAAAAAGAGCGCCCAGTAAAATTATAAAAGGAATATAATCGAATATGATTGTATCATACAGGCGCTCGCTGAGTCCGGCGGAGAGAAGATAAATAACTATCGGCACGCTTAGAACCACTGCAATAAGAAGTTTGTTTTTATTCTTCTCCCAGAAATGGTTCCAAAAAAGAGGAAACACCGCAATAGATAGAAGCATTAAAAGAAAAGGAAGCATCGTAATTAAGGGGACCTGAATGCCGACATGTTCCATAAAAGAATCCGTATTAGTATAAGTGTGTTAAAAAATAGTTTATAAAGCTCTCCCGCACCAAAATTATTTTTTCAGAAGATCCCGGATTTGAGTAAGAAGAATCACTTCTTCGCTTGGCTTAGGCGGCGCGGCCGGCTTCTCTTCCTCTTTCTTTTTCAATCGGTTCAGTCCCTTAATCATCATGAAGATTGCAAAAGCAACTATTAGGAAATTGATTATTGTATTGATGAATTTTCCGTAGAGAATTTCCACCGGTTTCCCGTCGTTAATGGGATTCGTCAGTTTCACCGAAAGGCTGCCGAAATCGATTCCTCCGACAAGCGCCCCAACGGGAGGCATAATTACATCATTTACAAGCGACGAAACGATTGTTCCAAAAGCTGCTCCTATAATTATTCCGACGGCCATATCAAGTACGTTGCCCCGCATCGCAAACGCTTTGAACTCGTCTACCAGTTTCATTCTGTTTCTCCTGTAGTTAATGTTATTAAATAACAACTCTTAAACTATTTTCCCGGTTCTAAGATATTTAAATATTCTATATATGCAAACACTCTGTTGCGCATCTGCCCTGTTATTTCTTTCAATACGCCGGCGTCAATGAATTTTGCGATGAGCATATTCGCCAGCTGTTTATTTAAACCGAGCTCCCGGGTCACAAAAGCGAGCGAAATCACGGGCCGCTTCATGAGAAGTTCATAAAATTTTAGCGCGGATGAAGAGGCAAAGCCCTTTTCCAAAATCACCTCATAATTTTTTTCTTTCAGGGCGGAGAGTTTTGCGATTTTAGTTTTAGTGTCCGCGACGGAATCAAGAAAAATACGAAGATAGAACTTTATCCACGGTTCCGGATTTTTGTGAAGACTGAGATCAAGAAGCCGGTCGGAATATTCAATTAGTCTAAGCCGCAGCTGATTCGAAATCTGAAGAACCGGCGCGCTTGTTTTCTTTTTCCATATCAAATGAAGCTGGCTTAATATTCTGCCGGTCATTCCGGTTCCCGGTGAGTATGGGCGGATCAGCTCAAACTGCGCTTGTATTAATGCTGCATTGATTAGTGCCGGATAGGAGATGTCTGAGGCGATGAAACTATTCAACCCTTCCATTAATACGGGAATTGTCTCCGGTTCCGGGAGAGAGTGCCCCATTAGCTCCGCCGGAATTATTCGAAATCCGCCGGCCGGATTGTTTTGGGATGGATCGCCTTTATATAATTCCGCATGAATGGATCTGATGATGTGAGCCGAACTGGAAACATCCCGTATCAGTTTTTGTCCAAGCGACAGGGCGCTGATATAATTGAAAACTCTTCTTAATTCCTTAGCCCTGTCATCCTGAAGAAGCTTGAAAAAATCTATGATTGAAATATCGGGGCTATCAATCTGCGCGCTGTTCCATGCTTCGAGCATAATTAAGATTGATCTTGTGGGATGATTTTCCGGTAGAGTGCTTACTGCACCATCTAACTGGTAGAGGAGCCGATCCGCCTCATTAACTAAAGAGAAAAGCTCAGCATCCAGACGTATCTTTGGATCCGGAGGCAAGGACAAAGTTTTCATGGTCAAATATTTTTGACTTAATATAGTGGTCAACGCTTAATAAGTCAATATACAAAGACTATATTAATTATTATTCATAATGGGGCTGATGTTTGTGACTAACGGGTTGGATTTGTAGAGGAGCTGTTGGTTTTTCGATCAGATTACTTGCAGGGCGTTAAGTTAAAAGGTCCTCGTCCCGGTAAAGAAGCAGAATTGCCGACTGAGAGACAATTACAAACTTCTCCTTTTCAATCTCAACTTCTATTGCGTCTTTGCGCAGGAAAACCGCAAAGTCCCCTTCCCGCGCCTGAAGTGGAATATATTTGGTGGATTTTTTATCCCGCCAGGGCTCGTCGTCGTCGGAAGGCATTCCTATCGGATAACCGGGACCGACTTTAATTAAATATCCGCCCTGAACTTTTTCTTTCTCCTGAACACCGGGAGGCAGGTAGAGTCCGCTGTTGGTCTTGTTAATATTCTCTTCCGGTCTTACAAGAACCCGGTCGCCGACAATTATTATTTTATCAGTGTTAATCAAGGCGGCTAATTTTTGTTTTAAAGATAGTAAATGAAAAAGTGATCATCAAATTGTTATCTTTGAGAGAAAAACGAGAACATCATGAACAACCAATGGGATAAGCGTTATTCCGATTCGCTCTATCATTACGGAAGAGAGCCCAATCAGTTTTTTAAAAAAGAGATTAATGAGATTGCGCCCGGCAAAATCCTTCTGCCCGGAGAAGGGGAGGGAAGAAACGCCGTGTATGCCGCGACGCTCGGGTGGAATGTTGATGCGGTTGATTTTTCAGAGGAAGGAAAGCGGAAGGCGGACAAACTAGCAGCCGAGTTCGGCGTCAAGATTAATTATCAGGTTCAGGATTTTGCAAAATTTTTTCCGCCGGAAAATTATTACGAGGCTGTGGGAATATTTTTTATCCACCTTGACGAAGAGCTTAGGGCCGCCCTCTTCAGCCGCCTCATCAGATCCCTTAAGCCATCCGGAAAAATTCTATTAGAATGTTTTGAAAAAGAGCAGATCAAATTCTCGTCGGGCGGACCGAAAGATCCCTCAATGCTCTTTTCTCTTGAAGATGTCGTGAACGAATTCATCGATCTCGAATTCGAAAAACTCTCGCGGGAGAAAGTAATCCTGAATGAAGGACCCGGCCACTCAGGAGAGGGAATGGTAATTCAGTTTATCGGATCACGTAAACAGAGTTAGACAACCCTCTTTTGACACAAAATCAGCGTTTTAGGAAACTGCGGAAACTTTCACTTGACAATTAAGTTTCCTTGCGTTATATTGGAAACCATAAAAACAATATTAGTTTCTTAAGGAGATGTAATGGACGAAATCGAAAAAATCTTAGAAGTAACCCAGGAGAAATTTTTCAGAGAGGGATTTTATAAAACCAGAATGGATGAACTGGCTTCGGAATTACGGATGAGCAAGAAAACAATCTATAAACTCTTCCCTTCAAAAAACGATCTTGTTGAGGCAATAGCCCTGCGCTTCACCGAGCAGATGAAATCTAAAATACTACCGATACTCGAATCTGAAAAAAACGCCGTTGAAAAACTTGCAGGATTAATTTCCCTCCTGAGTAATACTGCGGGCAAAATAGGAGACAGGATGTTCGGCGAACTGAAAAATCATTTTCCATCAGTCTGGCAAAAGGTAGACGCGTTCAGAACCGAGATGATGTACGGTAATATTACAAAGGTTATCGACCAGGGAAAACGGGAGGGATTGTTCCTAGATTACCCGACTCCCATAGTTATGAATATTTTTATAAACTCCATACGGACAACTGTAAATCCGGAATTCATTATTAGCAACAACTTTTCGATGGTTGTTGCTGCCGAGACGACTTTTAAAATAATAGTAGGCGGCATTTTAACAGATAAAGGAAAAGAAATTTTTAATCACACATTTAATAAGAACTAATCATGAAAAAGATATTTATCATATTTCTGGTTTTTGCCGGAAGCATGACTCTGATTGCTCAACCGGAGCTAACGCTCGAAAAATGTTATGAAAAAGCCCGCGCGAACTATCCGCTTATAAAACAGAAAGAATATATAGCGCAGAGCAGAGACTTCGGCGTAAGCAATGTCTGGAAAGGATATTTTCCGCAGATTACAGTCAGCGGCCAGGCAACATACCAATCAGATGTAACCTCTCTTCCTGTTTCGTTTCCGGGGATAAAAATAGAATCTCTGACAAAGGATCAGTATAAGGCAGTAGCGGATGTTTCGCAGGTTATTTACGATGGGGGCGTAATGAGCGCTCAGGCGGAGATTCAAAAAGCAGGCGCTGAAATTGATGACCAGAAAGTAGAGATAGAACTGCTTAAGGTTAAAGAGAGAATTAATCAGATCTACTTCGGAATTCTTCTTCTTGACGAACAGCTGACGCAGACCGGATCGATAAGAAAAGAATTGGATGCAAACCTCGCGCGGCTGACGGCGGCATTCGAGAACGGAACGGCAAGCAGGCCGAATGTGGATATTCTTAAAGCAGAATTGCTTAAAACGGATCAGAAAGAGATAGAGCTGACATCATCACGCAAATCGTTCATAGAGATGCTCGGATTGTTGATTAACCAGCCTCTGGGTGAAACGCCCGTCCTTGAACGGCCGGATTTTACTTTTCTGCCGGAGTCGGCCGCAATTAACAGACCCGAACTAAAATTGTACTCTTATCAGAAAAATTTAACAGAGAATCAGAATAGATTGACAACCGCAAAAATTCTTCCGAAGGCAAATCTATTCTTTCAGGGCGGATACGGAAAGCCGACGCTCAATATGCTTAAAAATAATTTCGACTGGTACTATATGGCCGGAGCCAGGTTGACCTGGCAGCTTTCTAATCTGTATACGCACGGTAATGAAAGCGAAATGATTGAATTAAATAAAAAAAACATAGAGGCTCAGAGAGAAACATTTTTGCTAAACACAAACGTCTTGCTTAAACAACAGATAAACGAAATTGAAAAACTGAAAAATCTTATAAAAGCAGACAAAGAGATAATCTCCATTAGAACTTCAGTAAAAGAAGCCGCCGGCGCGCAGCTCCAAAACGGCATTATAACATCAAGCGATTTTATACGTGAACTTAACGCTGAAGATCAGGCTAAGCAGAATCTTTCCATACACACAATTCAGCTTCTGCTCGCCCGGCAGAATTATATTCTGACAAGAGGAGAATAACAGGGTGAAAAATTTTAATTGAGTTTAACTAAAGGAAAAATTCAAATAACAAAAAATAGAACACAATATGAAAAAGATATTTAACAAAATTGATTCCGGACCGTCTTTGCCTAAACGCTCCATTAAAAGAAGCGGATTGATGAGCCTTCTCCGGCGGGAATTTCTGCTTCTCCCGGTATTAGCCTTGATTCTATTCGGGTGCGGAGATGGTGAGAGTAAGTTCGACGCTACCGGAACATTTGAATCGGAAGAAGTAATTGTTTCGTCGGAAGCGATGGGAAAGCTTGTCCGGTTCGGTGTTGAAGAGGGGGACCTGCTGAAAAAAGATCAGCTGGTTGGAATAGTCGACACTCTTCAGCTCCACCTAAAGAAAAAACAGCTTAGGGCATCCATCAATGCCATCCTCAGCAAACAGCCCGATATTGCAATACAGCTCGCGGCAATTGAGGAGCAGATAAAAACCGCGTCGACAGAAAAAAGAAGAGTTGAAAATCTGGTCAGATCCAACGCGGCTACCACAAAACAGCTTGATGACGTTACCGCGCAGCTTGATATATTGAACAAGCAGTTTGATGCCGCAAAATCAAATCTCTCGATTACTAGACAGGGACTAATGAGCGAAACCTATCCTCTCCTGGCACAGATTGAACAAATTGAAGACCAGATCAGTAAAAGTAAAATTGTAAATCCGGTTAATGGTACGGTTCTTACCCGCTACGCCAAACAGAATGAAGTTACGTCCAGCGGAAAAGCTCTTTACAAAATCGCGGATCTTTCCAAGATGACTCTTCGTGCTTATGTAAACGGAGACCAGCTTGGACAGATAAAACTCGGGCAGAGTGTAAAGGTGTTTGTGGATAAAGGGGAGGGAAAGCAGAAGTCGATGAACGGCGAAATTTATTGGATCTCATCCAAAGCCGAATTTACACCGAAGACAATTCAGACTAAAGATGAAAGGGCTAATCTTGTTTATGCGGTTAAAATATACGTCAACAACGACGGCTATCTCAAAATCGGCATGTATGGAGAAGTCAGATTCTGAAGGAAATTATGAAAGCGGTAGAACTACAAAATATTGTTAAAACATATCCCTCAAAAAAATCTATAATCGAAGCGGTTAATGATGTTTCCTTCTCCGTTGACGAGGGAGAGATCTTCGGATTGATCGGTCCCGACGGATCCGGCAAAACATCAATCTTCCGGATCCTTACAACTTTGCTTCTTGCCGATAAAGGAAGCGCTAAAGTTCTTGGATATGATGTTGTAAAAGACTGGAAAGCCATACGGCAGCTTGTTGGATATATGCCCGGAAAATTCTCTCTCTATCAGGATCTGACGGTAGAGGAAAATCTCGAATTTTTTGCAACGATCTTTAATACTACTATAGAAGAAAATTACAACCTGGTAGCGGATATATATAAACAGCTCGAGCCGTTTAAGAATAGAAGAGCGGGAAAACTGAGCGGCGGAATGAAACAGAAACTTGCGCTGAGCTGCGCGCTCATACACAAACCCAGACTTTTATTCCTGGATGAACCCACAACCGGCGTAGATCCGGTTTCAAGAAAAGAATTCTGGGAAATGCTGAAGCGCCTTAAAGCGCAGGGGATCAGCATTGTGGTTTCAACTCCATATATGGACGAGGCAAAATTATGCGACAGGATCGCGTTAATTCAAAACGGGAAGATACTTAAGATCGATATTCCGGAAAATATTATTGCCGGATATGGTAAAACTCTCTATGCGGTTCATTCGGGAAGCATGTTCACTCTTCTGACGGATCTGCGCTCGTATCCGCAGACGGAAAGCTGTTTCGCCTTCGGATCAAATCATCATCTTACATTGAAAGAAGAAGATCAGGAAAAACTGAGGCAATATTTAATTAGCGCCGGACACAATGAATTAAAAATAGAAATAATTGAGCCCGGCATAGAGGACTGTTTTATGCAGCTGATGAAGAATTAATATGACAATGAACGAAGTAGTAATAAAAACCGAAAAGCTCACAAAGAAATTCGGCGGTTTTGTGGCTGTCAACGAGATATCGTTCGAAGTTCATAAGGGAGAAATCTTCGGATTCCTGGGCGCGAACGGCGCCGGAAAAACTACGGCAATGAAAATGCTTATCGGCATCTCCAGGCCGAGTTCCGGGAGCGCGAGTATTGCGGGATTTGATGTTTATAAACAGACGGAAATGATCAAAAAAAATATTGGCTATATGAGTCAAAAATTTTCTTTGTATGAAGATCTGACCATCGAGGAAAATATACGGCTCTTCGGAGGAATTTACGGATTGACAGATGAAGAGATAAAATTGAAAAGCGGGGTGCTCATCGACAAACTGAACCTGAGAAACGAAGCCCGGAAAGTTGTTGCCTCTCTTCCTCTCGGCTGGAAACAAAAACTTGCATTCAGCATTGCGGTGCTGCATCAGCCTAAAATTGTATTTCTTGATGAACCTACGGGCGGAGTAGATCCCGTTACGCGGAGACAATTCTGGGATATGATTTATGAAGCGGCTCATAACGGCATTACGGTCTTTGTAACAACCCATTATATGGACGAAGCGGAATACTGCGACCGTGTTTCTATAATGGTGGACGGCGTCATCACGGCTCTCGATTCACCGCAAAACCTGAAAGAGAGATACGGAGCCGATACAATGGAAGAAGTGTTTGTGATGCTCGCCAGGAGCGCAAAACGGGGAGAATAAACTTGTCTCTTTGCGGTAATAAGTAAAATCAACAAGAGAACAGAAGTTCAAGGAAAACAATGAAACAGCTGCTGACGTTTATAAGAAAAGAATTTCACCATATACTGCGCGATAAACGCACTATGCTTGTATTGCTCGGTTTGCCGATAGTTCAGCTCCTTATTTTCGGTTTTGCTGTTACAAATGAAACCAGAAACAGCAGCATTGCGATTCTCGACAATGCAAAAGACGAAACAACCCAGAATATTACGGCGCGGATGGAGAACAGCAGATACTTTGACATCGACAGAACTCTTAACGGCAACCGGCAAATTGAAGATGCTTTCAAAACCGGAAAAATTAAATTAGCGGTTGTCTTTCAGCAGAATTTCCAGAATGAGCTTGCCCACGGCAATAAAGCGCAGATACAATTGATAGCCGATGCGACAGACCCGAACCAGGCGACGACTCTTGTTAATTACGCCAGCTCAATTATAATGGATCATCAGAACGAGCTTAACCGGGAGAACAATCTTCCATATACAATAAATACCGAAATGAGAATGCTCTACAATCCGGAACTGAAAGGGGCATATACCTCCGTTCCCGGCGTAATGGGAATGATACTTCTCCTTATTTCTACAATGATGACTTCAATTTCGATCGTAAGAGAAAAAGAGCTTGGGACAATGGAAATTCTTCTGGTCTCTCCAATGAAACCGCTTCTGGTGATACTCAGCAAGGCCATCCCCTATTTCATAGTTTCTCTTATTAACGTTGCCACGATTTTAATATTAAGCGTTTTGGTTCTCGGCATGCCCATTCAGGGAAGTGTTTTTTTATTAATCGCGGTTACGGTTTTATATCTGCTCTGCGCACTTTCGCTCGGACTTCTCATATCCACGGTAACAAGCTCGCAGCTGGCGGCAATGCTCATTTCTCTTCTGGGATTAATGCTGCCCGTGGTAATGCTGAGCGGTTACGCGTTTCCGATTGCAAATATGCCGGTGCTATTGCAGATCATTTCGAATATTATCCCGGCAAAATGGTATATCATTATGGTTAAATCCGTTATGATAAAAGGACTTGGCCTCGAAGGCGTCTGGATGGAGGCCCTGATTATTCTTGCAATGACCCTCTTTTTTCTTGTGATCAGTTTAAAACGGTTTAAGGTTAGATTATAATGAGAACGCTCCTATTTTTACTGCAAAAAGAATTTTTACAGATATTCCGCAACAAACTGATCCTAAGGGCAATATTTGTTATGCCGATTTTTCAGCTTGTTCTTCTTCCATTTGCCGCAAACTATGAGATGAAAAATATTCTGCTCAGCATAGTAGATCAGGATCACTCTGAATATTCACGCAAACTTATAAATGAATTTACCTCGTCGGGCTATTTCGTGCTTACTGATTATTCTCCCTCGTACAGCGAAGCTCTCAGAGAAATCGAAAAAGATAGGGCCGATCTTATAGTTGAGATACCGAAGAATTTTGAAAAAGATCTGATCCGCGAAAACCGTGGCAGGATAATGGTTTCCGCAAACGCAATCAACGGGCAGACAGCCGGGCTGGCGGTGTCGTATTCCAATATGATAATTAGAGAATTCAATAACGGAATCCGTACCGAATGGATTCAGCTTCCCCGTATGAATACGCAGCCGGTAATTGAAATCACAAGTTCAAA
>Ga0172380_10005213_pt1 | contig 15982 bp, 9 predicted proteins | sample Leawe162metaG_FD_119747 | JGI IMG/M metagenome (GOLD analysis project Ga0172380, IMG submission 119747) | Leachate microbial communities from a municipal landfill in Southern Ontario, Canada - Leachate well 162 metaG | ecosystem: Engineered > Solid waste > Landfill > Unclassified | place...
ATGGATGCACCGTGTCATTGGAAAATGTGTTGTTAACCGGAAACCGGACCTGGGCTGTGGATCCCAATTACCCGACGAAGGATGAGGTCGATGTTGAGACTCCGGAATTGTGGGGGCCGGACTATGGGCTCGGCGGAGGAATCTATGTGGGTGCAGGGTGTGTTGTCACCAGTGTTAATTTTACTGTGGCTGACAACATATCCACGACCCGTGGCGGCGGTGTTTCCAATCACGAAGACACTTCCCTCTATAATGTGATTGCGTGGGGTAATTTTGCCTATGGTATGCATGTTGATGAAGATGGCGTGACCGCGTATCCGGTCGACGAGCCCGAATATTACGAACTTCACTGCCGTTCCGGTACGCTTTCTGTGCGGAATGGCGATCTTTGGTATCCGTATTACAGCGATACCAATGTATATAATTTGAAGATTATAATTAATTCTAATCCGCAGTTCATTGGCGGTGGCGACTATCGTCTGGCTGGGAATTCACCGTGTATTGATCTCGGTAACAGCAACTATGCACCGAGCAATGACATAGATGGTGTAGAGCGTCCGCTTGACGGAGATGGTAATGGCACTTATTTGTATGACCTTGGCGCATATGAGTATTACTACAACAGCTTCATTGAAGATGCCGATCGGGACGGTCTGACGGATGCGGCAGAGCTGATTGCCTTAACTGACCCGAACAATCCAGACACCGATGGCGACGGCATGTTCGACGGCTGGGAAGTGACATACAGCCTTGATCCGCTGGTAAACGATGCTGCCGGAAATGCTGATGGCGATACCCTGACCAACCTGCAGGAGTATCAGGCGGGAACCAACCCGAATCTGGCGGATACGGACGATGACGGGTTGAATGATGATGTTGAAATTGGTTTGGGAACCCAGCCCGTCAATGCGTTCGACCCGATTCATGTTGATGATAATGCACTGAACGATGTGGGAGATGCAGGCGATTCTGAAACCAGTGATCCCGATGCAGACGGTTCAATAAATCATCCCTTCGATGCCATTCAGAAAGCCTTGAATGTCGCCGTGAACGGCTCAACCGTTCTGATTACGAACGGCACCTATTTCGGCACGGGAAACTACAATCTGGACACAAGAGGTCTGGCGGTTACAGTGCGTTCGTGGAACGGGAATGCTGTTACGGCGATTAACAGTCAGCAGCTTGGCCCGGTATTTAATATCGACTCCAGCGAAGGAAGCAACACCGTGATCCGTGGGCTGACGATGACGTCGGCAGATGGAATTCAACCCGTGATTGTTTTCAGCGGAACCTCCGCCTGTTTGGAAAACTGTATCATTTACGGCTCTCTGGTGAATGGTATTGAATGCGACAGTTCTGCCGCACCAACTATCAGTTCGTGTACTGTACATAGCGTAAGTAACGGCATTCATGCAGTTTCTACGTCCAGCATAATTGTCCGAGACAGTGTCATAAGCAATTGTACCGAACGCGGAATATGGGTTGAGAGCGATCCAAACCCTCAGATTCGTGATACGGACATTTCTAATTGTAATGGCGGAATCAGGTTCTATGACAGTGAAGGTGTTATTGAACGCTGCGAAATCTATTCAAACACGGTAGACGACCATTTCGCCGGTGGCGGAGTCTTTCTCACCATCGGAAGTTCTCCTCGGCTGGCGAATCTGCTGATTGTTGATAATCATGCGCCGCTGGGATCCGGCGGGGGAATATATATTGGCAGCGGTTGTTCTCCGGTCGTAATTAATTGCACTGTTGCAGGTAACAGCAGTGATTACGGTGGCGGTATTGCAATAGACGGAAGCCCCGTACTTCGTAATCTGATTGTTTGGGGAAATTCCGCAGGCGTTAGTGGCGACAGTATCTATCAATTCACTGATGGCATACCTTCGATATCTTATTGCTGTGTTCAAGGGGGATTTCCGCTGATGCTGCTCGGAGGTACCACATCCAATCCGCTTTTTGTGGGCGGAGGAGACTATCACCTTTCTTCTTCGAGTTCACCTTGTGTAGACACCGGAACCGATTATTCCGGCGGTGCGCCGACGGTCGATTTGGATGGCATTGGCCGTCCGCAGGATGGCGATAGCAACGGAACGCCCCGAATCGATATGGGGTGCTACGAATTTTATACCGGCAGCCCGGATCCAATAAGCAACGACAGGGACGGTGATGGCGTTTCAGACGCAGACGAATTTGCACAGGGCACCGATTCGAACAACAGCGACACGGATGGTGATGGTCTCTCTGACGGCGCAGAAGCCGTCGCAGGAACCGACCCGCTGAGTGCGGCCAGTTGTCTTGATATTCTTTGTGATGATGTGCCATTCGGAAGCACCCGGTTCACATGGCAAAGTATTGCCGGGCGTGTCTATACCGTTCAGTCAACGGACAGTTTGATCGGCGGAACATGGAGTAATGTCTCTGGTGATCTATCCGGAACCGGAGGAGTGATGTTTTTCTCAGAAATAATGCCGGGAACCGTTCGTTATTACCGCGTGCTGGTTCATCAGCCGTAGAACGTTCCAATGTTTGGAAGAAAAAGTTCCAGACATCCGCCTTCGCCGGGAGGCTCCGGCGCGACACGTTGGAAACTTTGCGCAAATCAGGCGAAAATGCCGGGATGGGGTTTAGATTTTTTGTAATAGCTCAGGTGTTGCGGAAGTTCCCGCAGGCATTCGGCGTTGCGTTCCTGTTTGGCAAGAGGCAATGCCTTTTTGACAGTGGCCACCGCGGCTTTAAAGTCACCGCTTTCCGCCTGTGCGGCAGCCAGAATCATAAAGGTTTCCGCATCGTCTGCACCCAAGCCGACGGCCCGGTTGATCAGCTCCAGCGCTTTGCGCCCGTCGCGCGCCTGTGAGTTACGGTCGGTTGAAAGCTTCCAGGCCTTTTCTTTGAGAATGTCGGGCGAATTTATATCGGCACTGGCCGTTTCTAATGAGCCGTCGATGTTTGTTTTGAAAATCTCCGTGACCGTTTTATCCAGTTTAATTCCCGCTGAGGTGAATTTCTGTTCAAGCGAAAGTTTATCGACGGCTTTAAGATAAGCCTCGCGCGGCGAAACAATACCGTCTTGTACCAGTTGGAACAGGCTGTCGGTGAAAGAGCGCATGCCGACGTTGTAACCGGTTTGGATCGCGGGAGGCAGCTGGTGGGTTTTCTGGTCGCGGATGTTGGCCCGCACGCCGGATGTTGCCAGTAGAATCTCTGCGGCGGCTACCCGTCCGCCATCCATGCGCTTACAGAGAGTCTGGGCGATGACGCCGGTCAATGTATTGGCCAGCAGGGTGCGGATCTGGTTTTGGCGGTCACCGGGGAATTTATCAATAATGCGGTCAACGGTGGATGTGGCTGTGTTGGTATGCAGCGTGGCAAAAACCAGATGTCCGGTTTCGGCGGTTTCGAGCGCAATTTCAGTGGTTTCAAGGTCGCGCATTTCGCCAAGCAGTACGATGTCCGGGTCTTCGCGCAGCGCCGCGCGCAACGCGCCGGAAAAACTGCGGGTGTGCCGGTACACTTCGCGCTGGTTGATCAGACAGTTTTTGGACTGATGTACAAATTCAATCGGGTCTTCAATGGTAATGATATGTTCCGTGCGTGTCCGGTTGATGAGATCCACCATGGCGGCAAGGGTTGTGGATTTTCCGCTGCCGGTCGGCCCTGTGATGATGACCAGACCCTTTGTGTTCATACACAGCTCGCGCAGAACACCCGAAAAGCCCAGCCCCAGATCTTCGAGTGCGGGCACCTGTTCCGGGACAGCGCGGAAAACGCCGCCGGTTCCGTAAGAATCTTTGAAGACATTGACGCGGAATCTTCCGGTTCCCTCGAGAGTATAGCCAAAGTCGGTATCCCAGCGTTCTTCAAATTCGCGCCGGTTGTGTTCGGGCATGCAGTCAAACAGCATGGCCTCGTTTGAAGACGGGGTCAGAATGGGAAATTCACTCAAAAAACGCATTTCTCCGTCAACGCGGATGCAAGGGCAGTAGTTGGCGGAAATGTGCAGATCGCTGGCACCGCGTTCTACGGTGAGTTTCAACAGTTCATCAAGCTGGTTCACGTTGTGCTCCTGTTATTTGGTGGGGGCGTTCCGTTGTAACGGTCTCTAAAATAGCAGGATGCATTCCAAAACAGTATTAAAAACTGACGGTTTTCGTTTCGGGAAAAACCTTGACGCAACAGCCCCTTTGCTGATTAATGCATGCTTTTCGCGTATAATGGGATTTTTGTATCCTGCTCATGAACCCGGAGATTTAGATGACCAAGAAGAAAGCTGCTGCTGTAAAGAAACCTGTAAAGAAAAAACCGGCTTCGGCCCCGAAAAAGTCCGTAAATAAAGCGGTTAAAAAGGCTCCGGCCTCCAAAAAAGAGTCAGTCAAAAAATCTCCGGTCGAAAAAGAGGTGAAAGCACCGGTAAAGGTTGTTGCAAAGAAAGCCCCGGAGGAAATCAAAAAGGTTCCGGGCAAAAAAGACCGTTTGCCGAAAATATCGATTCCGAAAGAGGAGATGCCAGAAAGCCCCGAACTGGATGCTTTGTCACCGCAGCCGGGGGATCTCCCGGTTTCCGTGATGCAGCGCGAAGAGCGTAATGAAAAGATTAAGGAACTGATCGCTCTCGCCCAGGAACACGGCTTTCTGACGAATGAAGACATTGAAGAAGCTCTCCCTGAGGATCTGGTGGTTCCGGAAGATGCGGAAAAAGTTGTCGCTTTGCTGAAAAGCATGGAAGTGGAAATCATCCGTTCCGACGACGTGGAAGATTTCAAAGCGCGCATGGAAAAAGAAGAACGCGAAAAGCAAAGCGCCCGCAGTGATGTGCTCGACGATCCGGTTCGTATGTACCTCAAACAGATGGGGCAGGTACCGCTGCTCACCCGTGAACAGGAAGTTGAGATTTCCAAGCGCATTGAAGAAGCCGAGCTGAACACCACAAGCCTGTTCAACCGGATCGGTTGCGCGACCGAAGCCTATCTGGGCGTTATCGAAAAAATTGAAACCGGCAAACAGCGCTTTGACCGGGTTGTCAGCGATAAACACGTTGAATGCCGCGAAGACTACTTTGGCGCACTGCCGAAAGTTCTTCAGGGCATCCATCGCAATCAGGAGCTTGCCGGCAAGTATTTTCTTGAAACGGTTCACGCCAGAAACAAAACCGCCCGCGAAAAAAGCCAGAAGCTGTTCGAGGGCGCGCAGACCCGTCTGGCCGAATATTTCAGTCAGCTTCACTTCAAGCAGAAGGCGATTGAAGACATTGTTCCCCAGGTCGATTCCAGCCACAAAGAAATTCAGGGTCTGCTGGCCGAACTCGATAAGCTCGAAAAAAGCCGCTCCAAGACTGCCGACGAAAAAATCCGCGATGTCCGTAAACGGCTCCGTGAGCTTGAACATACTGTTCACATGGAAGCCGCTGCTTTTGTTGAACACCATCGCCTGCTGCGCACCTGGCTGCGCAAAGGTCTTCAGGCCAAGACCGAAATGATCGAAGCCAACCTGCGCCTCGTGATCAGTATTGCCAAGAAATACACCAACCGCGGGCTTTCCTTCCTCGACCTGATTCAGGAAGGCAACATGGGGCTCATGAAAGCCGTCGAAAAATTTGAATACCGCCGCGGCTACAAATTCAGCACCTACGCCACCTGGTGGATTCGTCAGGCCATCACCCGTTCCATCGCCGACCAGGCCCGCACTATCCGTATTCCCGTACACATGATCGAAACCATCAACAAACTGCTGCGTGTCCAGAAAACGCTTCTGCAGGAATACGGACGTGAAGCAACCGCAGAAGAACTGGCCGACGAAATGGAACTGCCCGTCGAACGCGTGCGCGCGATTCTCAAAATCGCCCAGCAGCCGATTTCACTTCAGGCGCCGATCGGCGACAGCGACGACACCAGTTTTGGCGACTTCATCGAAGATAAATCGGCTGAAAATCCGTCCGAAATGACGGCCTTTAGCCTTTTACGCGAGAAGATCGGCGACGTACTCGAAACGCTCACCGCCCGCGAGCAGGAAGTTCTCACACTTCGCTTTGGTCTGGCCGACGGCTATCCCCGCACGCTCGAAGAGGTCGGACGCCAGTTCAATGTAACCCGCGAGCGCATTCGCCAGATCGAAGCCAAAGCGCTGCGCAAAATGCGTCACCCGACCCGGATCCGGAAGCTCGAAGGCTTCCTCGAACAAGGACGTTGATAATGCTCAATGTGCAATGTTCAATGAGTATTGAGAATTGAGGGTTGAAAATTGAGCGTTGAACAGATCATCAAACGCAACGGGTCGCGTGTTCCTTACGAGCGTGACCGGATCGCCACCGCGATCTTTAAAGCCGCCGCTTCCATCGGCGGCGCGGATCGCGGTGAAGCGGAACGGCTGGCGGCGATCGTCGAAGCGCGGCTCAATCAGATGTACGGCGAAGAGCCGCCGACCGTCGAAGATGTTCAGGATCTCGTCGAAACCGTTCTTCTCGAAGAAGGGCACGTCAACACCTCGCGCGCCTACATCAGCTATCGCAACCGGCGCGCACAGCGCCGCGAATCGCGCGCCGACATGGCGTCATCCACCTTCAACAACATCCCCTATAAAAAAATCTACGACGTCCTTCGCTGGAACCTCGACCACGGCTGCGAATCCGTCGAAGGGCTCAACCGCATCATGGCCGCCGGGAAAATAACGGAACTGATCGCCGCCTGCGAAGAGCGCTATCTCGGCGAATGCCGCGCCGCCGGCGAGAACGTCCTCGCCCGCATCGGTGACGTACGTATCATCATCGTCGCCGGACCGTCCTCTTCAGGCAAAACCACCACCACCATCAAAATGATGGAAACGCTTCAGCGGGAGGGCTACTCCCTTAAAGCCATCAACATCGATCACTACTTTTTCAATCTCGAAGACCATCCCAAAGATGAATTCGGCGACTACGACTACGAAACCCCGCAGGCGCTTGATCTCAACCTCATCAATCAGCATCTAGGGCAGTTGCTCGCTGGCGAAACCGTTCGCACCCCCAACTACGACTTTCACACCGGCAAACGCAGTCTCAACATTCACGAGCTCAGTTTAGCCCCGAACGAAATTCTGCTCATCGACAGTTTGCACGGACTCTACACCGGCATGACCGCATGTGTTCCGGCCAAAAACAAATTCCGTCTTTACATCGAAACGCTCGGGCAGCTCCGCAGCGTCTCCGGCGAATTCATGCGCTGGGCTGACCACCGCCTCATGCGCCGCATGATCCGCGACAGCTGGCACCGTAGTCACTCGCCCGAAGAAACCATCACCCATTGGCACTACGTCCGCAAAAGCGAACTCCAGCACATCATCCCTTATAACTCCACGGCCGACTTCCTCGTCAACAGCGCCATGCCCTACGAAATTCCGATTCTGAAAAACAAACTCTTCCGCTATTTTCCCGTCGCCATGCAGCAGTTCAAAGAAAATCCCAAGCGGCAGGATGCCTACATCCGCGCGCGCCGCGTCTTCGACCTGCTTGACCCGCTCGACGAATGGACTGACGACTCCATCGTGCCCGGTAAATCGCTCTTTCGCGAATTCATCGGCGGCAGCGAATACACCTATTGAATTTTCCCAAGGTTTGCCACTCCCTGCGGTCATTGCCTCGTGATAACGAAGCCTCTCTCGACTGCGTCTCGGGTGGAAAAAATCCGAAATCCGGCCGCGCCGGTTTCCAAGGTTTGGAAATTCCTGTCCTGATTTTTCCAATGGTTGAAAAAATCAGGGTGCGAGAAATTGTGCGCAGCCGGGGAGTGGAATACTGATTTCACTGCCGGTGAATTCGAGCTCGCCGGTTTTTTTGTCGATGCGGAAAACGACCGCGTTTCCGGGGTTCGGGTTGAGGGCAATCAGATAGGTGCCGGTCGGGTCGATGTTGAAATTTCTCGGGTTTTCACCGCGAACCGGCTCGTAACCGAGCGAGGTGAGTTTGCCGGTGTCGGCATCAATTGCAAACATGGCAATGCTGTCGTGTCCACGGTTGGCGGCATAGAGGAACCGTCCGTCCGGCGTGGTGCGGATTTCTGATGCGATGCTTTCTCCGGCATAGCCGTCGGGCAGAGTGGAGATCGATTGGATTTCCGTCAGCGTTCCGTTGATCTGATCGTATTCAAAAACAACCGCTTTGTCGCTGAGTTCCAGATCGGCGTAGGCAATTTTTCCGTTCGGGTGAAAAGTGAAATGGCGCGGGCCGCCGCCCGGTTCGATGGCGGTGAACGGCGGATCGTTTGGAACCAGCGTACCGGCATCGGCATCGAAGCGGTAGATCATGAGTTTATCGATCCCCAGATCCGCCGCGATAGCGAAGCGTCCGGACGGATCGCAGTTGATGGAATGCGTGTGTGCTTGAGTCTGCCGTGTCGGATGAACGCTGGAGCCGCTGTGTTGCTGGAACGCGGAAGCCGGCGCGAGCGATGCGTTGTTTTGAATCGGCAGAACCGCGCAGCTGCCGCTCCGGTAGTTCGCGACCAGCAGGTTTTTTCCGGACGGGTCGATGGATACATGACAGGAGCCGTCCCCCCGGGTGGATTGAGAATTAATTTCTGTCAACATTCCGCCGGACTTTGAAATCATAAACGCGCTGGCCAGTCCTGTGGTTGCGCTGGCGGAATAGAGGTGCTGCCCGTCGGGGTGAATCGCGAGGAACCCGGCTCCGTTGACCGGGCTGACACGTACAGGTTCGCTCAGCTGCCCGGTCTGCATATCGAGCAGAGACATGTAAATACCGGCTTGGTCTCCTTTGGCCATGGTTCCGATATAAACCCGGCAGGTATTAGCGGCGGCGGTTCCGGTGAGCAAAGCGGCGGTGCAGGCACAAATTGTTTTCATGCGCAGAGCCTAACAAAGCGGTGCGAGGCCGGCGAGTTCGATTTCATTTTTCAAATGGTTTGAAGCCGGCCGGGCCGGATTTTCCGCCTCTGGCGGATCTGCTGCAGGCAGACAGAATTATTTCTTCCAGACATTGGAAATTGCAATCGGGGCGGGCATCGGGATAATGGGCTCCCTTATGAACAAAAAGCCGTTTAACAAGATCAACACGGGCATCGACCTGGGGGAGTTTATTAACGTGGCAGAATTACGATACGACGGACGCAAACCTGATCAGCTCCGGCCGGTCAAATTCACCCGCGACTTCACCATCAACGCCAAGGCCTCCGTACTGGTTGAAATGGGCAACACCAAAGTCATCTGCGCCGTCAGCGTGGACGAAAGCGTTCCCGGCTGGATGCGCGCCCAGAATGTCGAGGGCGGCTGGCTCACCTGCGAATACTCCATGCTTCCGAGCGCCACGCCCGACCGCGCCAAGCGCGAAGCCTCCATGGGCAAACTCGGCGGACGCACCATGGAAATCCAGCGGCTCATCGGCCGCGCGCTCCGCTCGGTGATCGATTTGAAAAAACTCGGACGCCGCCAGATCTACATCGACTGCGACGTCATTCAGGCCGACGGCGGAACGCGCACCGCTTCCATCACCGGCGCCTATGTCGCGCTTCGTATGGCCGTTGACCGCCTGCTTGCCGAAAAACTGCTCAAAGAAGACCCGATCAAAGAGGCGCTCGCCGCCATCAGCGTCGGCATCTGTAAAGGCGTGCCGCTGCTTGACCTTTGCTACTTCGAAGACTCGAAAGCCGAAGTCGACATGAACGTCGTCATGACCGCCTCCGGCAAACTCGTTGAAGTGCAGGGCACCGCCGAAGAAGAACCCTTCACCAAAGAGCAAATGGCTCAAATGATGGATCTCGCCGAGAAGGGGATTACTGAGCTTCTGGAAGCTCAGAAAGTCTAAGGTCAGCCGTCTTCGCCACAGGCTCCGCCGCGCCGTAGAAGGTCTAAAAGTCTGAAGATCGGAGCCGGGAAACCGCTTCCGGCCTTTTTGTTTTTCCACCCGAGACGCAGTCGAGAGAGGCCTCGCTATCGCGAGGCAATGACCGAAGGGAGTGGCAAACATTGGAAGATTTTTTACCACGGAGGTCACGGAGGAGCACCGAGGTACAACCCCCCTATGTGCCAATGACTAAATAATAGGACTGACACCGGCTTTTGGAAAAATTTGACCACGGATGACGCGGATTTACACGGATCGGTTCCAGACATTGGAAAATATTAAAATATCGGACTGACCCTTTTTCTTATCGGACTGACCCTTTTTCTGACCCTTTTTCCTTTTTCTTTTTTGCTTTTTTCTTTTTTACTTTTATGGCGGTGTGGCAAGAAATAAAAAAGCCGCCCGATGAAGAGCGGCTTTGATGAACTACAACACGGATCAGGTGCGGTAGTAGTTGGCGGCTTTTTTGAGGTGGCGGATGCCGACGAGAACCGTTCCGCTCACGACCAGCAGGCCAGCGGTGGCCGGCTCAGGAACAGCGCCGATCGTCACGCTCGTCGCCGTAAAATCTAAAGAAGAGCTGTTCTCATCAATCACTCTAATGAGACCGCTAGCCGACTGCGCATAGGTGCCCTCATAAGTCGACAGCCAGGCGGCGGGATCAACAAAACTCGTGTTCGAATAATCCAAGTCCGAAACTTGCAGCATAAGCGCCATAACATATTGAACCTCAACGCCATTTGCTGTTAATCCTAGCGAAGTAGTTGCTGGACTTCGATTGCCTGCATAAACACTCAAACCTGAACTATTTGCTTTTAAATATTCATAAGTAGAAGTCGCGGGACGGCTGTAAGTTCCGCTCAGCCCATCGCCAGAGACATCAGTCAACAGCACGGGACTTGCTAAGCTATCCACACACCATTTATTCTCAGAGGCAATAAAAGAATCATAATACACGCATCCTGGATAGGCATCACTTACCGTCCAGCTAAACGTATAACTCTGTCCTGAGGTATAGCCCAGCGCCGTCGAATTCGCCGTTCCGGTAACTGAGATCGGTATGACATTCGCCGATGCGCCACAGACACATGCAAACAACACCACCGCCATCCATGTCTTTTTCATCTTATTTCCTTTAAATTTCATCCTCTTCAGGGCGTTAAAACCCTACCGATGCACGTGAATCTACACCTGCGTGAAGCGGGATGTCTGTAAAATTCTTTTAAAAACGAAGGGGTCAAAAAAAAGAAAAAAGGGTCGAAAAAAGGGTCGGTCCGCCTAATTTATTATTTTTCCATTTCCAACAAATCTCCTTTGCGGGGTGCCAGTTAGTTTTGTCATTTTCTTCAAAACGCCTGCGGCACTAAAGCTTCGGCGTGGCAGGCAAGCGCGGCGGCGGTAAAGATTTTTCCAACCATTGGAACTTCGGTGTTCCTCCGTGACCTCTGTGGTAAAATTTTTCCAATCTTTGGAACTTTTGCGTTCTCTGCGTTCTTTCGCGGTGAAAAAAATCTACAATGTAGCTAATACCGCATTGAAGGTTTGGCTCGGGCGCATGGCGGCGGAGACGAGTGCTTCGTCCGGGCGGTAGTAGCCGCCGATGTCAACGGGTTTGCCTTGAACCGCGGCCAGTTCGGCGACGATTTTTTCTTCGTTCTCTGCGAGTGCCGTTGCCATCGGCGCGAAGCGGGCTTTGAGTTCCGCGTCTTTGTCCTGCGCGGCGAGCGCTTCCGCCCAGTAGAGCGCGAGATAAAAATGGCTTCCCCGGTTATCGAGTCCGCCGACTTTGCGGGTGGGCGATTTGTTTTCTTCGAGGAATTTTGCGTTGGCGGCGTCGAGCGTGTCGGCCAGCACCTGAGCCTTCGGGTTATTGAAGACGTTTGCGAGGTGTTCGAGCGATACACCGAGCGCGAGGAATTCGCCGAGCGAATCCCAACGCAGATAGTTTTCTTTCAGGAACTGCTGGACGTGTTTCGGGGCGGAGCCGCCCGCGCCGGTTTCGAACATGCCGCCGCCGTTCATGAGCGGTACGATGGAGAGCATTTTGGCGCTGGTACCGAGTTCGAGAATCGGGAAGAGGTCGGTCAGGTAATCGCGCAGGACGTTGCCGGTGACGGAGATGGTATCGAGTCCGGCTTTGGCGCGCTCAAGCGTGTAGCGGGTGGCCGCTTCCGGTGCCATGATTTGAATGTCGAGACCGGCGGCGTCGTGGTCTTTGAGATAGGTTTCGACTTTCTGGATGAGCTGTGCGTCGTGGGCGCGTTTTTCGTCGAGCCAGAAGACAGCCGGCACGCCGGTGGCGCGGGCGCGGGTGACGGTGAGTTTGACCCAGTCGCGGATGGGAGCGTCTTTGGCCTGGCAGGCGCGCCAGATGTCGCCTTTTTCAACCTTGTGTTCAAAGAGCAGTTTGCCGTCTGCATCAGTGACACGGACGTTTCCAGACATTGGAACTTCGAAGGTTTTGTCGTGGCTGCCGTATTCTTCGGCCTTCTGCGCCATGAGTCCGACGTTCGGGACGGTTCCCATGGTACGGGGATCAAACGCGCCGTGGGTTTTGCAGAAGTTGACGGTTTCGGCATAGACGCCCGCGTAGCAGCGGTCGGGGATGATGAAGTTGGTGTCCTGCTGTTTGCCGTCCTTGTTCCACATCTGGCCGGAGGCGCGGATGGCGGCGGGCATGGAGGCGTCGACGATGACATCGCTTGGGACGTGCAGGTTGGTGATGCCTTTGTCGGAATCGACCATGGCGATGTCCGGCGCAGATTTATAAACAGCGGCGATGTCGGCTTCGATTTCCGCCTTTTTATCGGCGGGCAGGGTGGCGATTTTGGCGAGCAGATCGCCGAAGCCGTTTTTCACGTCGACGCCGAGCGCGTTTAGGGTGTCGGCGTGTTTTTCAAAAACCGGTTTGAAGAAAACTTTTACGGCGTGGCCGAAGATGATGGGGTCGGAAACCTTCATCATGGTGGCCTTCATGTGCAGCGAGAAGAGGGTGCCCGCTTCTTTGGTTGCGACGACCTGCTCAGCGAGGAATTTTTCCAATGCCTGGACGCTCATGAAGGTGCCGTCGAGTACTTCGCCTGCTTTGAGCTTCAGTCCGTCTTTCAGGACGATGGCGTTTCCGTCATCGGCGACCAGCTCGATTTTAACGGTGGTTGCTTCCGGAACGGTGACGGATTTTTCGTTTCCGTAGAAATCGTCGGCGCTCATGCTGGAGACGACGGATTTGGAGTCGGCCGACCACGCGCCCATGCGGTGCGGATTGTTTTTGGCGTACTGTTTGACGGCGGCGGCGGCGCGGCGGTCGGAGTTGCCTTCGCGCAGTACCGGGTTGACGGCGCTTCCTTTGATTTTGTCGTAGCGCGGTTTGGCCGCCGGATCGTCGTATTCCGGCAGTTTGTAGCCTTTGGCCTGAAGCTCGGCGATGCAGGCTTTCATCTGCGGGACGGAGGCGGAAATGTTCGGCAGCTTAATGATGTTGGCTTCCGGTTGGAGAGTCAGCGCGCCCAGCTCGGCGAGCGCGTCGGGGACGCGCTGCTCTTCGGAGAGGACGTCGGGGAAGGCGGCGAGGATGCGGCCGGCGAGGGAAATGTCGCGCGGTTCAACGGCTACGCCCGCGGCGGCAGTGAAGGCTTCAATGATCGGAAGCAGGGATTGCGTGGCCAGCGCCGGGGCTTCGTCGGTGATCGTGTAGATGATTTTGGCTTTATTCATAATCAAAGTGTTCCGGTTGTTTGAAGCGCTCTTGTGTATTTTAAGCCGCACGCCATGTCAAGGCCGGTTGCCCGTTGTCCGGTTTTCCAATCCTTGGGAAACGCTTCTGGATGTCATTCCCATACATTTAAATGTATGGGAATGGTGTTTTGGATCGCTGGTCAACTTTCCACCTCCTTTGGAAACATTCGCGTTGATTGGCGTCCATTCGCAGTTCACTTTTCCAACCCTTGGAAATTGACCTGACCGGAGGGGTGCCGTAAGCTGTGCCGCTTTTAGATTTCCAATAAAAGGAGAATTTTGATGAAAGTTTCTGTAAAAAACACCGGAGCATGCCGCCAGACACTGAAAATTGAAGTGCCGGCGGAGAGCGTTGCGACTGAGCGCGCCGAACTGCTGACCTATTACTCCAAGGGCGTCGCTGTGCCGGGCTTCCGCAAGGGTCATGCACCTAAAGCATTGGTGGAAAAGAAGTTCGCCAAGGACATGGCCGCCGATCTGAAGGATCGCGTGGTGCCGAAGTTCTACCACGAAGCGATTGCAAAGGAAAAAGTTAAAGTTGTTGCGGTGGTGGACGTGAGCGAACCGGAACTGCTTGACGGCAAGCCGCTTAAGTTTGAAGTGACAGTCGATGTTCAGCCGGAATTCAAGCTTCCGAAGTATGAAGGTATTTCGATCAAGGCCGAAAAGACCGATGTCTCCGAAAAGCAGGTGGACGAAACTCTTCAGAGCATCCTCCGTCAGCACGCGACCTATGAAGATGTCGAAGGGCGCGCCGCCAAAGAAAAAGATATGGTGCAGGTTTCCTACGAATCGACTATCGGCGGCCAGCCGCTTGAAGAAAAGGTTCCGCAGGCGCGCGGCATGGGGCGGGGTAACGGCTACTGGATCACCTGCGACGACGAATCGTTCCTGCCCGGCATGGGTAAGGCGCTGATCGGCGCGAAGGTCGGCGACAAGAAAGACGTTACCGTCAAATTCCCGGAAGGTTTTATCGTCAAGGAACTCGCCGGTATGAAGGCCGAGTTCAAGGTGGAAGTCACCGGACTGCGCGAAACGAAGCTGCCGGAGCTCAATGAAGAGTTTCTGAAGAAGATTCACGTTGAATCCGTAGAGGAACTGCGCAAGAACATCCGCGAGCATCTTGAAGAGTCGGCGAAGAACAAAGAGAAGAGCCGTCAGCAGGATGCGGTTTGCGATTTCCTGCTCGGAAAAACCAAACTTGACGTGCCGGAAAGCGCTGTAAAAGAACAGGCGCGCAACCTGACGTATGAACTGGCTCGCCAGTGCATGATGAGCGGCATGAGTCAGGAACAGATCAAGGCACAGAGCGAAGACATGTTTAAAGAATCGCAGGAAAAAGCGGTTGAACAAGTCAAGCTGCGCTACATCATCATGGCTATCGCTGACGAAGAGAAAATCGCGGTCAGCGATCAGGAAATTTCCGACGAAGTGGTTCGTATGGCGGTTTCACAGCGCCGCGATGCCGCCGAATACCGCAAGGAACTGGAAAAAGAAGGCCACCTTGACTCAGTTGGCGATCAGATCCGCTTTGGAAAAACCGTTGAGTTCCTGCTCGAAAAAGCCAAGATTAAATAACTGAAAACGCCGCGTGAGGACATGCGGCCTACAGTGTTGTAGGCCCGGTCCCCGACCGGGCGATAAGAGGAGCCGATTATGAATGAAAGGGCGCAAATGCTTATTCCAATGGTGATCGAACAAACGGGCCGCGGCGAGCGGTCGTATGATATTTACTCGCGTCTGCTCAAAGAGCGGATCATTTTCCTGGGCACCGAAATCAACGATGACGTGAGCAATCTCATCATCGCGCAGCTTCTGTTTCTGCAGAGCGAAGATGCCGAGAAGGATATCAGCATCTATATTAACTCGCCCGGCGGCGTTGTCACCGCCGGCATGGCGATCTATGACACGATGCAGTTCCTGAAATGCCCGATCACCACCTATTGTGTCGGCCAGGCCGCCAGCATGGGTGCGGTACTGCTTGGCGCGGGTACCAAAGGCAAACGCTTTGCGCTGCCCAATGCGCGCATCATGATCCATCAGCCGCTCGGCGGCTCGCAGGGGCAGGCCACCGACATCGAAATCCAGACCAAAGAGATCCTCCGTATGAAAAAACGGCTGAACGAAATTCTGGCCGAACATACCGGCAAGCCGATCAAAACGATCGAAAAAGACACCGACCGCGACTTTTTCATGTCCGCCGAAGAAGCCGTCAAATACGGTCTCGTCGACGAAGTGGTCACCAAAAAGCAGTAAAACTGCTTTTTGGAGTTCACAGTTCGGAGTTCTCAGTTCCCGGTTGGTGAACGCTGAACTCTGAACTCGAAACTCTGAATTGAGAACTTGAACTTATGAATACAAAACAGCCCCGTAAACCCGTTTGTTCCTTTTGCGGAAAAACCGAAAAAGACGCCC
>Ga0172380_10005214_pt1 | contig 15979 bp, 12 predicted proteins | sample Leawe162metaG_FD_119747 | JGI IMG/M metagenome (GOLD analysis project Ga0172380, IMG submission 119747) | Leachate microbial communities from a municipal landfill in Southern Ontario, Canada - Leachate well 162 metaG | ecosystem: Engineered > Solid waste > Landfill > Unclassified | place...
AGGGCTTGGAGCGGACGGCGTTAACATTATTCAGAACAACGGCAAAGTCGCCGGGCAGGAAGTGCCGCACATTCATTTTCATGTTATTCCGCGGTTTGAGGGAGACGGGCACCACTGGAACTGGGCCGCAAAAAAATATGACAGCTCTGCTGAAATGGAGCAGATGGCTGCTAAAATCCGCGAGGGACTGGCCGAATGAAACACCCGAATACTGAAGAACTGCTGCAGAATATTCTGACCCGCGATCCGCGTTACACCGCAGAGGCGTATGCTTTTGTCCGCGCCGGACTCGACTATACCGTGCGCCGACTTGAAAAACCGCGCCATGTCAGCGGGCAGGAACTGCTTTCCGGCCTTCGCGAATTCGCTTTGACGGAATTCGGGCCAATGACTAAAACCGTCTTGAACGGATGGGGAATTCAGCGCACCGAAGACATTGGCGAGATTGTATTCAATATGGTCGAGGCGGGGATGCTTGGAAAAACCGAAAACGACAGCCGCGCCGATTTTGCCAACGGTTACGATTTCGCCGAAGCTTTTAGCAAACCCTTCTGGCCCTCCGTTACACCGCATGTTGGAAAAAAAGTTTAACTGATCACAGGAGACGATCCTTTCCATGCACATACTAAGTGAAATCATTGATGGACTCTCAAAAGTCCTCTTTTCTCTGGTCACGGCGATCTCGCTCGTCTATTTCATCACAACACTGATTTCTGTGCTGGCCTGCCGCCGGAAAAAAACGGTTCCGGCGGTACCGGATGAACGTCTTCCGTTCGTTACTATACAAATTACCTCCCGCAACGAACTGGTAGCGCTCGACTGCGCCCGCTGCTGCATGGCTTTTGATTATCCGCAGGATAAACTTCAGATTCTGCTGGGAGATGACAGCAACAATCCGAACGTCATGCAGGAGATCGACCACTTTGCAGAACATAATCCACGCGTCAAAGTCCTTCGCCGCACCAACCGGATCGGCTTTAAATCCGGCAATCTGAATCACATTAATGAACATACCACCGGAGAATATATTCTGGTCATGGACTCCGATTTTCTGCCGGAGCCGGACTTTCTGCGGCGGCTGGCCGCACACGCCGTTGCTGATCCCGGACTTGCGGCGGTGCAGGCGCGCTGGCACATCACGGATGCCCACGAAAACCTGACGACATTGCTTGGTGCAGGTATTATTAATGTCACACACTTCATCATGCTGCCGCTGTTCGACCGTTTCATGAAAACCTGTTTTCTCTGCGGCTCCGCCATGCTCATCAAGCGGCAGGCCATGGTCGAAATGAACGGCTGGGAAACCAAAACAATGATCGAAGATGTTGACCTTAGCTTTCGTTTTTTCACAAACGGGTATCGCCTTGCGTATTGTCCCGATGTGGCCTGCGACAGTGAAGTTCCGCATACCTCGCGCGATCTTTTCCGCCAGCAGAAACGCTGGGCCTACGGCGTTGTCGAAACGGCGATCAAACGAAGCCGCGCTCTTTATTGTTCCCGCAAAGCCAGTTTTGGCAACAAAGTCGCCGCCACCGTTGTCAGTTCCGGCTATGCCGTCAGCTTTCTGGTATTCATCAGCACCATGCTGGGGTTTGCCCATATGCTGGTGCAGGGTGCAGGACACCTGGACGCTTCACTGCAAACCTCTGTACAGGGAACTGCCGGAAACCTTTGGCGGATTATCATTTCCTGCGGAGCTCTCGTGGCAACGATCTGCGCGGGATTCGCCAGCGGCTTTGGAATCCGCGGCGCAGGCAAACTGATTATTGCATCCTACACCGTTGGTTTTATTATGCTTTTTCATGTCAGTAATGGGATATTTCGCGCAGTGCTGCATTTGCCGATCGACTGGATTCCGCCGGAAAAACGCGGCCGCTGATTTTTTCCAAACATTGGAAAAAAACGAAGGAAAGTTTTCCAATGTTTGGAGAAGCCTTTACAATCGGCGCCGGCAGTAACCCAATAACCCGATTCGTTTGATTCATACAGTGATCGAAAGGAAATCCGTTATGAAGCAGTCCATGTCGAGACTTCCGAGATATTTTCAAATGCTGGTCGGAGCGGTTCTGGTGGTGGTCGTGGTTCAGTATATGCTGCTCACCGGCCTGATGCATCCGGGTCATTTGATTACCGGCTTTTTTCAACTGTTTTGTTACATGCTTCTTTCCGTGGCGGTCTTTCACGGGGTTATCCAGCGGTCACGGCTGGCGTGGCGGACTGTTCAGATTATGCTTGCGGCACTGTTTATTTTTTCCCTTCTGTTCACAGTAATTTGCGCCGTGCTTTCGCTCATAACACAGAATCTCTGGATATTACCGGGTGTTGCGGCGCTGATTTCCGCAGTGAACGGGGTGCTGCTGGGGATTTTATTTTCCCTGCCGATCTGCGACGATTTCCAGCCGGTACCCGTCCGCGTACGGACAGATGATCAATAGGGGCTTTCTATTCGTCGAATTGGACGCGGATTCGATAGAAACCCGCGGATTCGACAGCATGAACCGTATCGGTCCAGCAGTTCTGCGGCCAGGTGATATTATTTTCCAATGTTTGGAAACTTTCTGTCAGCGACGGCGCCCATTCGATCGTATAAATGCGTCCTTCGACGGTTTCCCATCTCAGCACGTAACGATCGGTTTGGTGAAGCGTAAAAGCAGACTGTGAATCAAGTGGATCAGAGCCGGCCAGCATTTCCGCCGCATTGCTTGAACCGTCGTTGTCGGTATCAAGTACCGGATCGATGATGATACAGGTTCCAATCGTCACGTCGCGGCTGTCGCGCACGATCATGTTAGTCTGCGTTCCTTCCGTCCAGAGCATTACGGACGGATTACTTACGTTGGTGCTGACGGTTTTAAAACTGAACTGCAGCCAGTCTCCTGCACCGTCGAGACGATAAAGATTGCCGTAGTGCAGACCTGTGAATGTATTGGTGACAGTGCTTTCAAAAGCAACGGTCAGCGGTTCGGCTTCGATGCGACGGCCTTCATCCGGCATCTCGAGATAATCGATATCGTTTTCATTCCAGATGAGAACTTCCGGGCCGAACCGTGTAGATGTGGAAATTTCTGATGAGGTCTGTTTCCACCAGCTTCCGTCTTGAAGATGAATAATGCGGTCTTTACTGAACCCATAGAACCAGCGGTCAACCGCAGTGCGTGTAACATTGGTGAGTTGTTGAACGGATACATAGCCGCTCAGCCCGTTGATAACCATTCTCCAATTACCGGTTTGCAGCCAGTTGGTGATGGTAACGTCCGGGCTGTAGAGAGTTTCGGTTGAACTGTCGAGCGAAGTCTGCTGCCAGAACTGTCCGTTTTTAAGGAAAAAAACCCGCTTGTTCTGCCAGCCGCGGAACCAGCCGTCGATTTTACTGTAAATGGTTGTATCACCGGGCGGGGTAGAGGCTTCGACAATACAGGTGCCAATGACAGCATTATTGCGGCCAAGGAAACGAATTTTCTGTTGTCCGTTTTCAATCCAGCGCCACGCGGTGACGGACGTGGCATTGCTCGAAGCGGTATCAAATGAAACCTGCTGCCAGGTTGTCCCGTCGGCGAGCTGATAGATATTCTGATACTGCAGGCCATTAAAAGTATTCGTTACAGTGCTTTCGGTGATGTTCAGAGGAGATACCGCAACATAGCCGGTGACATTGGTTACGTACATTCGCCGCTCATATCCCAGATAATTAGTGATGCTTATATACGGATGATACAGTGCGGGATAAACAGTTTTGGAGCCCGATGCGCTTTGCTGCCAGAACTGACCGTTATCGAGTTTGAAAATCGTGTCGCCGCTCCATCCGTAAAAACAGCCGAAGATCCGGGACATACTGGAAACGGTGACGGTGATGGAAGCGGTATTTGTTCCGGCGGCTCCGGCGGCAGCAAAGGTCGCAGAGTAAACTCCGGTGGTCGGACTGTTCCAGTTCAGCGTGCCGCTGACGGTGCCGGTTCCAGTGGCCGTGGTGAATGTCGCGTCGCCGGGCAGGGCGGTTGCTGAAAGCGTAATAACATCGTTGGTGAGAACTGTATTCACGGCAGTGACGATCAGGCTGAGGCTGTCACCGGGGAAAACAAACGCATTTTCCAACCCTTGGAACTCCGGAACCGGACCGTGCTCGCCGGGCGTCATGTCATTGGTGGTGGCATTCGGTGTGATCGTCCATTCGGATGCGGTCCAGACCGTATTGGGCTGCAGAATGTCATTGTTTCTTACCGCGCGGCTGTCTTCGTAGTCCCATGCGGTATCGGTGCCGTCGGTATTGAATGCTCCGTAGATATCGATCAAAACACCGTTGGTGTGGGTGCCGGAGTAATAGAGAAAGTACGCATCATCGCCGTTTCCACTGACCGTTGAACTTTCCTGATCCGGCGCGAGGCCGTACGCATCCTGAAAGTCCGTCACGCTGTAGGCGATCACCCATGCGGAAGCCGAAGTCACAGTTCCGGTCAGCGGAATGTCATACCAGGTTCCGCCGTTCACCTGCTTGCTCAACGTCCAGCCGTCTGCGGCCAGATCAATCGTATTGGTGCCGGCGTTGTACAGTTCCATAAACCGGTAAACATCACCGCCGGTTCCGGACGGGTCGGCGATTTCGGAAATAAGCAGCTTTGGGCGCTCTGAAACGGTAATCGTAATGGTTTCGCTGTCGGAACCGTCTTTATCGGTCGCGTAGAACGTTACCGCATACGCTCCGACCGGTGCGGCGTTGCTCCAGGTGAAGACGCCGTTAGTGGAAAAAAACGCGCCGGTCGGCAGATTGGTTGCGCTCAGCGTGATCGGATCGTGATCGATTGGATCATCTGCCGTGATCACAAAGGAGAGCGTTCCCAGTTCAAGAACGCTTTTGCTTCCGATCGGATCTAAAACCGGCGGCAGATTAGATGGTATGGACGAACTGTCCACAACAGCGATGCTGTCCAGACTCCAGCCGTTGCCAACAATCCCGTCAGTGCTGGAAATGCGTAAAACCTGACCGGTTGCCACGGCGATGTTAAACGCATGATCTCCCGAAGAAGAGATTACGTCGTTGCTGATGCCGCCAATATAAATCGTGGCCTGATCTCCGTTGACGGTGCTCCAGCTAGACACCTTTACATTGGTCAATGTGACGGAGATGTCGAACGTGATATCAATCCATTCGCCGATGTCAAAGCCGACTGTGTCGTCACCGACGATGGTTGAATTCAGGCCAAATCCACTGGCAGTCCGGTTCATGACTCCGTCCGAAGCGGTAAATGTAGCGACAATTCCACTGTTTGTGAAAGAAACCGGCCCAGCCTGATCGTCAAGTACGCCGTAAAGGGAGGCATCATTGCGAAAGTCGAAAACGGTACCTGCCGAAACGCCGCCCGAAAGAGCGCAAATGAGCAAACAGGCTGGCAGAAGCTTTTTCATGTCGATGCGTTTTTCCAATGATTGGAAAAATTCTAAAACCCGGCCGCGCCGGCTTCCAATGTTTGGAAAATAAATTTTATTTCGCGCTCTTCTTATAGCCGGAAGCGTCCACCTGATTGGCGGTGACGAAAATCAGCAGGTTGCGCTTCACGCTCTTTTCGCCTTCCGAGCGGAAGAGACGTCCGATAATCGGGATTTTTCCAAGGATTGGAACGCTGTCTTTGAACGTTTCGAGCTGTTCTTTGATCAGGCCGCCCATGGCGATCGTGCTGCCGTCTTCAATCGTCACGGAGGTGTTGACCTTGCGGGATTTAAAAACCGGGCGGCGTGCAATCAACCGATCGGCGGCGCCTTGCGAACTCGCCATCAGATCCTGCAGTTCGGTGCCGGTTAACGTGCTGGCGATATTCAGTGCATTGGCGCTGCTGCCGCCGCTACTGAAGAAGGGCCAGAGAGTTCCGACGTGCTGTTCATCATAGCCAGCCAGTTCGCGGATTTCCGGCGAAAGCTTCATGTTGATGGTTCCGTTTTCCGGATCGAGTTCCGGAGTAACTTCCAGCATGACGCCGGTTTTTTCCTCCTGATAGTCGAGTGGAATCAGGCTGGGCTGGGAGTAGCGTTCGATGGAAACATCAAACGCAGTCGGGTACCAGTGTACTTCACCGACGTGAATTGTCGCGGTTTCGCCACTTTTGGTGAGAATTTTCGGCGCAGAGAGCAAGTCAGAGCCCGCCGTCCGTTCCAGAGCGCGGATGACCAGATCCACGGGCGTTCCTTTGAGCTTTTGAACCAGCAGTTCCCCGGCGGTTCCAACCAGTCCTGCGCCGGTCGGGTCGGCGACCGCCCCGGCGTAGGAGCCGAACGAGGTGGCGCGTCCTGCTGTGCTGACGCCGCTGTCGAAAGCATCTTCTCCGCTGCGCAGTGTATCGGTGAAGAGTTTTTGTCCGCCGGGCATGCCGTAATTACCCGCAGTCAGGTTTTGTCCGGCGGTACCCAGCGTCCAGTCGAAGCCGAGCTCGTCGAGCGCGCCCTGTGAGACTTCGATGAATTTGGTTTCGATTTCAACCTGCTGCGAGCGTTCTTCTTCCGCTTTGCGGTTATAGCGATCCAGCAGTTCGCTTACTTTTTCAATATATTTGGGCACATTGTGTACCAGCAGCACATTAAATTCCGGGTTGTACTGCGCGCTCGCTCCGGGCGGGAAGGGCACGGTGCTGAAAAAGTCACTGACATCCATCAGGCCGTTGGGCTGTCCGCCCGTGCGCGCCGCCATTTTGCTGCCGACCGACGGTATGATATCGAACTCCGCCGAAACCATCTGTTGCGGCGCTTCATAGTTGACCGGCGTCAGGCTGACCATGTTGGGGCCGATTTCATATTTCATACCGGCGATCTGCGTGATGATGTCGAGCGTTTCGAGCGCGGAGAGATCGGTGCCGGAAAAAGTTACAGATGGCAGAATCGTTCCGGTTGTTCCGAAAACCACCAGATTGGCCCCCTTGCGTTCCGGATCGAGTTTGCGGCAAAGCGCGGAAAGTTCGAGTACCACTTGCTGAATGTCGGCATCCTGAAATGAAATTGCCGGAATACGGATACTGTCCAGCTTGTTGCGCAGGGCGGCAGCCCGCTCTTCGTCAGCGGTCAGCTCGCGCTGTCCGTCGGCGTCATCCGTTTTTTTTCCTTCGGCCTTGGGCGTGTTCCAGGCCGCCTGCACATTTTCCAGCATGCGGGCGCGGGTTGTATCGTAGCTTTTCTCTTCCCGTCCGGCCTTTTTATCTGCAATGCGCCGGATCCAGCGGATCGCTGTGGCGTTATAAGGGTCTTCATGGAGAACCGCTTCAAAAAACTTTTGCGCACTGTCCAGATCGCTATCCGCATAGGCGGCCTTGCCGTGCGAAATGCAGGCTTCAACATCAATCGGTTCTTCCGGAACCTGCGACTGTGCGGCGGGAATAAAAACGTCGCCACCCTTGTCGACAGTATAAAGAACAGGGCTTTCCTGAACGGGCGGCTGAAGGGTTGTCGACGATGGAGCCGGAGGAGCGGTCGGCAGAGTAATTTCCGGCGGCGGAATTGCAGATACCGGGGCTTCGATGGGTACCGGCATGATATCCGTTAGATCGGAAAAAATATTGCTGACTTCATTGCTTTGAGCTGGCGCAGGGAGAGGTGTGGTTACTGCAATTATCATCAGGGCAGAAGACATACAAACAGGCAGAATTTTCATTACATTTTCTCCTTTGAGGCACACCAGTCTCTTCGCCAATGGGCAGAGCATAATCCTCGTGTATCTTTCCGGCAACGCTTTATCCCGGCTTAATCAAACACATCTTTTTGTCGCGGTTCGACACCCTAAACCTATCGTTACAAAAAAGTATCGATAAATACGAATTTAACAAAAAGGGAGCTCGGGATTTGTTAAATCCAAATTTGATTTAATCGTAAAAACATATAAGCCGTTGCAGAACAAAAACTTAATAATAGGTTAAATTTTAAGGCACGCATATTGCTAAATAAAGGCAGTGTTTTTGCAGAAGAGGCTCTGCAAGTGAGAATCGGGTAGGGAAGGAAAGGAAGGTACGATGAAGAAGGTAATGTTAACTTTGGCTGCACTGGCTGCGGTGGTTTGTTTAACCGCGCCGGTGCATGCGCAAGAAGTGACGGATGGCGCAGTGGTTTCCGACAATACCGGCTATGCAATAGACAATCTGTTTCTATTCATAGGCGCGGTGTTGGTGATTTTCATGCAGCCGGGGTTCGCGATGGTGGAGTCCGGGTTTAACTCGGCAAAAAATGCGGTCAACATTCTGTTTAAGAATGTGATGGACCTGTGTATCGGTGTGTTGCTGTTTTTCCTGTTCGGTTACGGGATTATGTATGGCGATGCCATCCTCGGCGGCTTTATGGGCTGGGGAGGAATGGGAATCGGCGGAATCGGAAGCGATGTGGCGGCGGGTTCGCTGACTCCGCAGTGCGATTTCCTGTTTCAGGTGGCGTTTGCCGCCACGGCCGCGACGATTGTGTCGGGCGCGGTGGCCGGTCGTCTCAAATTTTCCGCCTACCTGATTTACAGCGCCGTGATCACCGGGCTGGTTTATCCGATCAGCGGATTCTGGCAGTGGGGTGGCGGCTGGTTAAGTCAGATGGGATTCCATGACTTCGCCGGATCGCTGGTTGTACATGCCGTCGGCGGATTCGCCGGTCTGGCCGGAGCGATTGTGCTCGGACCGCGCATCGGCAAGTTCGGTGCGAACGGAAAACCGAAAGCCATGCCGGGGCACAACCTGCCGCTGGCCGCGCTGGGTGTATTCATCCTATGGGTGGGCTGGTACGGATTCAACCCGGCTTCGCAACTCGCGATTGTCGGCGCAGATAACACCAACGCGGTTATGCTGATTGCGGTCAATACGACGCTGGCTGCTGCTGCGGGCGGAATTCTCGCAATGCTGACGACCTGGTTTATTCATAAGAAGCCGGATCTGACGATGGCACTTAACGGGATCCTTGCCGGATTGGTCGGTATTACCGCCAACTGTGACTGTGTCACTAATGTCGAAGCCATCATCATCGGTGTGGTCGCCGGTGTGCTCGTAACGCTCGGTGTCAAGCTGCTCGACGCGCTGAAGATCGACGACCCGGTCGGTGCTTTCCCGGTTCACGGCATGTGTGGTGTCTGGGGAGGGCTGGCCGCCTGGATCTTCGGTGGGCATTCGATGATTGCGCAGATCACCGGTTCGGTTGTGATTCCGCTCTGGTCGTTTGTGACCATGTTCATTCTCTTCAGCATCCTGAAGAAATTCAACGCGCTGCGCGTTTCTCCGGAAGAGGAACTCCGCGGGCTTGACCTTGGCGAGCACGGCGAAGAGGCCTACAGCGGCTTCCAGCTCTGGACGACTCAGTAAGAACGAACCGTAACTTCAGAGGAGAAAAACAATGAAACTGATTATTGCATACATTCAGCCCGATAAGCTCACCGCGGTGAAGCAGGCACTGTACGAAAAAGAAGTGTACAAAATGTCGGTGACCAACGCCCTGGGCTGCGGTCAGCAGAAGGGCTATCACGAAACATACCGCGGCGCGGACGTGGAAGTGAACCTTCTCAAGAAAGTGCGGCTGGAGATCGCGGTCAATGCCGACTTCGTTGAGCCGACCGTTGCGGCGATCATTAAAGGGGCCCGCAGCGGAAAAATCGGCGATGGAAAAATCTTCATCCAGAGTCTGGACGAATGCATCCGCATTCGAACCGGCGAAAAAGGAGAAGAGGCGATCGGCTAAAGTAGAAAACATGCGCCCGTGCAGTTCGCACGGGGAAAGGGGCCGCCGGGCGCAGGTTGGAATTCATACAGAAAAAAAACAGGAGCAAACGAAAAATGAAAAAAACAGGAATCATGATGATGGCTGCGGTGCTGGCTGCAGGGGTTGCAGGTGCGGCGGATGTGAGCGTTTCGGCGGACTTCGCCAGCGCATATATTTTCCGCGGGGTTACGCTGAACAAAGGACTGGTCTTTCAACCGGGCGCTGAGATATCCGGCTTTCCGATTCCGGAACAGTATGGATCAATCGCAATTGGAACATGGGCGAACTATGACATTGACGACAGCGATGGCGCTGTGGCGAAAAATGAGTTTTCGGAAATCGATTACTACGTTTCCTACAGCCTGCCGGTAACGATCGTTGATCTTGGCGTGACCTACACGCAGTACACCTATCCCAACGGAGGTGAGGCGGACAAAGAAATCGCATTCAGTGCGGGCAAGGGATTGGGCGATACCGGTCTGTACGCTTCACTGACGGCGAACTACGGTCTCGGCGGCGCAGTGGATAACAACTGGTACATTCAGGGCGCATTGGATTACGAAAAAGATTTGACCGAAGCGCTTTCGATGTCGGCGGGTCTGAGCGTCGGCTATGCCCTCAATGACGCTGGCGAGGATGGGTTTAATGATGCCGTGCTCAGCACCGGGCTTAGCTATGCGCTGACCGAAAACTGGTCGATCAACGGCTCCCTCAATTATGTCGCACAGCTCGACGAAAAAGTGCTGACGGATACCGTGTATGACAAATCGTTTTACGCAACTCTGGGAGTTTCCTGCGACTTCTAGTTCACAAAGTGGAAAATAAGCGGAGGCTCCCGGAATTCAGGGCGCCTCTTGCTTTTAACCAAAAAGGATTTGCAACAAATAGGGGTAAGTGATAGAGCCTTTGCAACACAAAAGGGTTCTGTCTGCAGGGGTTGCAGCACAGAATAGACAGGGAACACGAATAGAGGAGGAGCAGGTTATGAAGAAGCTTATTTTTACGGCAGCAATTGGCATCGTGGCAGGTCTGGTTTTCGCGCAGGATGTAGTAATGGTTGAACAGCAGCCGTCGGATGTTTCCGTCAGTGCCGATGTGGGTCTCTATTCCGCTTATGTATGGCGTGGTCAGGTGCTTAATGACAACATGGTTGTGCAGCCCTCCGTAACTGCCGCTAAAGGCCCGTTCAGCCTGAATGTCTGGGGCAACTGGAATGCAACCGAAAACGCCGCCCAGGACACCGGTGAAATCGACTACACCGCCGCCTATACCCTTCCGTTCAGCACAGACGATGTCACCATGGATATCGGCATGATCTTTTACACCTTCCCGGGTAATGGAAATAGCGCTCCATCAACCGAAGAGGCGTTTATCAAAGCCACCTTCAACAATATCATCCTGACCCCCGTGGCCAGTCTGTACTATGATTTTGATGAAGCCGATGGCTTCTACGGCAATCTGGCCGTTTCCCAGGGTGTGGAAATCAGCGATGCCATGACAGCTGAAATCGGCGGCTCGATCGGCTACGGTTCCCAGAACTACAACAAATATTATTTCGGAAACGATGACGCTGAAGGATCCCTTAACGACTACAATGTGTATGTTTCCGCCAACTACGCGCTGACTGAAAAGCTCACCCTCGGCGCGCTGTTGCAGTACACCATGCTTGACGGCAGTGTCGATAACAGCGGCTATGATGCAAACGACCTCGTCTGGGGCGGCATCAACCTTTCCTACAAGTTCCTCTAAGCTGAACGGTAGAGAGATCAGAAAGCGCCTCGGGAAGCCGGGGCGCTTTTTTATTTGTTTCCAAGGTTTGGAAAACCGTCTATAAAACAGACTTTCAACGGGAGAAGAAAATGGACGAACTGCTCAAACTGATTAAAAACAATGCCAAAGAGAGCCCGGAAAATCTGGCTAAGCTGCTCGGAATCAAAGCTTCCGAGGTGTCGGCCCGTATTAAAGAATACGAAACCGCCGGAATCATCCAGGGCTATCAGGCCGTCATCAACGAAGATAAACTCGACAATGCGCCCGTCACAGCCGTCATAGAAGTCCGTCTCACCGCCGAACGCGAAGGCGGCTTCAACCGCATCGCCGAACGCATCAGCCGTTTTCCCGAAGTCCGTTCCGCCTTCCTCATGTCCGGCGGCTACGACCTGCTTCTCTTCGTCAGCGGAAAAACCCTCAACGAAGTCGCCAGCTTCGTCAGTGAAAAACTCTCACCGCTTGGCGGTGTGGTCGGCACGGCCACGCACTTCATGCTCAAAGCCTACAAGAAAAACGATGTCCTCATGCGTGGTCCTGATGAAAATGAACGCCCCCAAATCTCTCCGTAACCGCATTGCCTTGCATGTGCGCGACATTCCGCGCTCCGGCATCCGCGACTTCTTCGATATCGTCAGCACCCGCGACGATGTTATCAGTCTCGGCGTCGGCGAGCCCGATTTCGTCACGCCCTGGCACATCCGTGAAGCCGCCATCACCGCTTTGGAGCAGGGCGTCACCAGCTATACTTCGAATCTCGGTCTGCTCGCTCTGCGCAAAGCGATTTCCGGATACGTGCAGAAAAACACCGGCGTCACCTACAATCCAGAAAACGAAATCCTGATCGCTGTCGGCGTCAGCGAAGCCATGGATCTCGCTGTCCGCGCTTTAATTGAACCCGGCGACGAAGTGCTCTACCACGAGCCCTGCTACGTCTCCTACAATCCCGTCATCACCTTTGCCCACGGCGTACCCGTTAAAGTCGAAACCTCGGCTCAAAACGGATTCAAACTCACCCGCAAACAGCTCGAAGCCAAGGTCACCAAAAAAACCAAGCTGCTCATCCTCAATTTTCCGACCAACCCGACCGGTGCGGTTTTGTCGCGCAAAGAGACCGAAGAAATCGCCGCCTTCGCCATCGAGCACGACCTCATCGTCCTCACCGACGAAATCTACGGCGAACTCACCTACGATCAGAAACACGCCAGCTTCATCTCCATTCCCGGCATGAAAGAGCGCACCGTTTACCTGCACGGTTTCTCCAAAGCCTGGGCCATGACCGGGTTCCGCATGGGCTTCTCTTGCGCTCCGCCCGAGCTCACCGAAGCCATGATGAAAATCCATCAATACACCATGCTCTGCGCTCCCGTGCTCAGCCAGAAAGCCGCCCTCGAAGCACTCAAAAATCCCGAGACCGACATCGCTGAAATGCGCGACTCCTACTGCGTCCGCCGCAACTACATGCACAACGCCTTTCAGGAAATGGGCATCGACTGCTATCTGCCCGGCGGAGCCTTCTACATGTTTCCAAGCATCACGTCGCGCCGTAATGGAACGAAGGCGGATGGAAAATTCGGTCTCTCGTCCTACGACTTCGCCATGAAGCTCCTCGAAGAGGAAAACGTCGCCGTCGTCCCCGGCACCGCCTTCGGCGCCTGCGGGCAGGGCAGCGTCCGCTGCTGCTACGCCACATCCCTCGACGACATCAAAGAAGCCATGACCCGCATCGCCCGCTTCGTCAAAAAGCTTGGCTGACCCCGCTTTTTCCAACCATTGGAAGCCGGATGATCCGGCAGGCCTTTTATTTTCCAAACATTGGAAAAATGGCGTAGCTCTGAATAAGAGCCATACATGGATATACAAAGAAAAATTGATGAAATTAAAGCGAAACAGGCCCAGGCGCAAAAGCAACAGGGTTTGGGTCGGCCAATAATATCTGAGTTTTTTCAAGGCTGGCGGTTTGTGGCCGTTGGAAGTCGACTTTTTTATTCCCAAAGCTGGAAGACGTTTCATGACTTTTTATTTGATTATATCAAGGAGGTTTTAGGGACGCGCTGGGGAGATCGGGAGTTACAAAAACCTTTTAACGAAAGACACCCGATTCTTCAGTGGTATGAACTTGCTGTAAAATACATGAACTCGTTTATCAAAGAACGAGGAGTTGTTCATAGTGCCGCTATGACGGGTGCCACAGAAGGGTATCTCGGCTTGGCCTATAATCTATATCTTCTATCCCATAACGAAACGATTCAGGAAGCGCTACTAACTCGTCTAAGAAAAAACGATAAATTTCAAGGAGCCCACTATGAGATCATAGTGGCCGCAATGTTTATTAAGGCGGGTTTCGATATAGAATTCGAAAACGAGAGTGACCCGACCGAAACGCACTGTGAGTTTTCAGCCACTCATCGCGATACAGGCAAGAAATTCTCAGTCGAAGCCAAATCGCGCGCACCAGGGAAGGGAAATGTTGATGCTGGGAATCAACTTTATGAGGCTCTAAAAAAGGATGCGAAATTTGAGAGAGTTATTTTTATCGATATCAATGTTCCCAATGAGTTTGATGTTTCTCAGGGGCTTGGTTTTTTTCAAGAAACTATTGATGGGCTGAGGGGGCGTGAGAAAAAACTGACAATTAAGGGTCAGCCAGCTCCTGCTAGTTATATTTTTCTAACTAATTTTGCATACGGGTATCATTTGCGAAAAATCTCCTTTGAAAGGCCTGTAGTAGCCGAAGGTTTCAAAATTCCTGATTTTCGAGTCGACTCCAACTTTTCTGATCTAAGGGCCGCCTTGCGAGCAGAAGAGAGACATCGAGAAATGTTTGATCTCTTGGAGGCAATTCGAACACACAATCAGATACCGGCGACCTTTGATGGTGGGATACCGGAGTTGGAGTTTAACAAGACCGTTCCACAACTGAAAATTGGTGAAAAATATGAAGTCCCAACTCAGGACGGGATAGTAGTAGGGGTGTTAGAAGAAGCGGTGGTTCTGGAGACAGAAAAACTTGTTTACGGTGTTTACCGGGTAGAGGGCGAACGGAGAATAATCGCCACTTGTCCCCTGACGGACGATGAGTTGAAAGCATATAGGAGACATCCGGACACATTTTTTGGTGTATATAGGCCGACGGGAAAGAAAACAGAAAACCCTGTGGAAATCTTTCACGAGTTCCACAACGTATACAAAACCAGTTCGCGGGAAAAATTGTTGGAGTTTATGAAGGGTGCTCCGAACATTGGTGCCCTCAGAAAGCTTCCCCAGAGCGACCTCGCATTTTTGTATTGTGAGAATTTGGTGTATTCGGTAATGAAGCCCCGCGCATCAGACGCGAGTAGCGGTTGAGCGGTTTCCAACCATTGGAACCGTTTCTGCCAAGCCTTGGAACCATTCGCGTTGATTAGCGTTCATTCGCGGTTAAATCTTCCAAACATTGGAACTTTCCGTGTGTTCGGTGTATTCCGTGGTTCAGCCTCTTTCTCGGAGTCCCTCTGACTTCTTCAAGCGTCAGCGGCCCGAAGGGTCGGGCTCTGCGAGATGGTAGAAAAATCCCTTGTTTTAGGCGATTCTTCGTTATCCTCCGTTTCCTTCTGCAAAAAAGATTTCCGGCGATTGGCGGTTCGTGCTTAAATCCGGCTCCACCTTTTTAAAAACAGGAGTATCTCATGGCAAAAATCACGCGGGCGCTGTTGAGCGTCTCAGACAAGACGGGAATCGTTGACTTCGCCAAAGCCCTCGCCGCGCGCGGCGTCGAACTGCTCTCCACCGGCGGAACAGCCAAAGCCCTGCGCGATGCCGGCATCAAAGTCAAAGACGTTTCCGAATTCACCGGCTTTCCGGAAATGCTCGATGGTCGCGTTAAAACCCTCACTCCGCAGGTGCACGCCGGACTGCTTCATCTGCGTGATAGCGAAGAGCACATGAACACCATGAAGAAACATGGTCTTCAGCCTATCGACCTTGTCTGCGTCAATCTCTATCCCTTCGAAGCCACCATCGCCAAACCCGGCGTTTCGCTCGCCGAAGCCATCGAGCAGATCGATATCGGCGGCCCCACCATGATCCGTTCTGCCGCCAAAAACATGAAATTTGTCACCGTCATCACTGACCCGTCCGACTACACCCGCGTGCTTGAGTCCATGGACGCTAATGGTGGAAATACCACTGAAGAGCTTCGCTTCGAACTCGGCCAGAAGGTCTTTGCCCGCACCGCTGAGTACAACGCCGCTATCGCAGGCTATCTTGCCCAGCAGATGAAAACCGCTGCGCCGTGCCCGTTCGTCAAAGCCGCCTCCAACGGTGTCGAACTGCGCTACGGCGAAAACTCGCACCAGAAAGCCTGGCTCTACACCGACGCTACCGCCACCGAAGCCTGCATCGCTCATACCAACGTCCTGCACGGCAAAGAGATGAGCTACAACAACTATGTCGACGGCGAAGGCGCGCTCGAAGCCGTTAAAGAACTTTCCGGCAAGCCCGGCGTCGCCGTCATCAAGCACACCAATCCGTGCGG
>Ga0172380_10005215_pt1 | contig 15974 bp, 17 predicted proteins | sample Leawe162metaG_FD_119747 | JGI IMG/M metagenome (GOLD analysis project Ga0172380, IMG submission 119747) | Leachate microbial communities from a municipal landfill in Southern Ontario, Canada - Leachate well 162 metaG | ecosystem: Engineered > Solid waste > Landfill > Unclassified | place...
GCTAATTGGTTGTCAATTCTTAACTCGGTGCCATCAGCGGATTGAATTTCTGTAATCTTTGCCGAGATGATTCGCTCAGGGTGGGCGACATTTATTTTCATGCACCACGATCCTGCCGGACAACCGCTGAATTGAGCGGCAGCGACTTCGGTCACTACCGAGAATTTGGATGCTAGGCCTGTTTCGACATAACTATCGTCACCTGCCAATTTAGTGATTGTTTTAACATCAAGCGGTGTAATATTTCTCGTAACCTGACACGATTGGGCGTTCAAGGTTTTTTTGCAGGTTTTTAAATCGTCGATATGGATGTTGCAGGATGTCGACGAATAATCGGTTTTCTTTTCGCACCCATTAAACATATCATTGATCAATGGCGATGTCTGGGAGAGCACATTATCGGAAGTGTTCCATATCGGATCATGCGATATGTCCGGCATCGCGGTATTAGCGCCCATTAATGTCTGATAAGCTAACGCATGTGTGGATGTGCCGCTCGTGAGACCCGACACCGTTGAATTCACGTTCGTACCCGCAGCCGCCGTGTCCCCGTATGATGATACGGCGGCGTCCATTGAGCCCGGCTGAATTTCCTGAAACATTTCATTCTGTTGAATGTGTTGACCGGCCACTTGCCCATTGGTCAATGTTATCGTGCCGGTAGAACTGTCAACATCAGGGATGGTATACCCGGAGACCAAACCGGATCCCAATGATTGCCCCTCAGCGGCGGAGTCCAGAAACGCCTCGGCAAATACCGGGAACGGTTGGAAAAATAACAGGCTGGTGACAATATAAAAACTGGCGACCGCGTTATGGAACAAACAAATAATAAGAATAGTCGTTAGCGGCTTTAGTAAATATCGCATGACTACATGCTCAGTGATCATTGTCACCGGTCAGACAGCATTCAGTGTAACGCCACAATAGATACACATAGTCTTCACCGGAACCCGGAATTGTTCGCCATTCACCCCAATTGAAGGTTGATTCGCCGATGTAATGGCAGCAATTATCAGTGATTTTTGAAATGATATTTCCGCTTGGATCTGTGCTTTCTACAGCATCTTCACTGGCTTCGGCCAATGGGAATAAAGTGCTGAGCTTGTACTGCTGCTTGGGGATCATCGGATAGATTTGCCCCGAACACAACGCGTCGTCGCCGTATGTTTTATGGGCTAAACCCTTACGGTGTAAGCTTGCCAGCACTCTTGCACTCAGTAAACTGGTGTCGCGCGGGGCCGACCCGTCCGATGCAATATTACCGGTGAAGGGGTATAAATTTCCCCAGCAACCTGCGCACCACCATAATGAAGTCACGGGTTGGCTGGCCGTTGTTACTGTGCAATCGACCGTACAGGCCGCTACCGCCAATGGATTGGCGAACACGACAGCTTCCGGGTTGATAAAGAACGCTAATTCATCAATATTCCAAGTGGGGTCCAATTCGGACATGTACATCATGTCCAGGTTTCTGAGGCCGCCAGCATTGCAATTGTTTTGCACAAACAAATCCAAAATGACGTACAACGGAAAGGCCCAATAATGGTAGTTATAATAGGTCTTGTCGGTGCCGTCGCCTTCGACCTCTTTTCGTCCGCCCCAGAGCCGCACGCCCTCATTGAATGAAGTGCCCCCCAGGATCGGCGAACAATACGGTTTTCTGACCACCTCAATCAATCTGGCGGGTAACCAGGCGCCGGCTGTCATGCCAAAAACGGGCAAGCCTTCGTCCCCAGAACAGGAACAAAATATTTCATCTGTCGCCCCATCAGGCAAATCGTTATCATCGTCGAAAAGGGTGAACCCGGCCAATCTCACTGGAAACAAGCAGGACCAGCACACATTGGTGATCATTTTTTTACCCCAGAAATCGGCATCCGGGCATAGCAATTTGCCGGCATCTATATTTTGCGTTGAGATTTCCGCTGACGATGATGAGGTGGAGAGGATCATTAACGTCATAGATAAAAAACACGTTGCCATAATCACCAGAGAAAAAATAGCTCGCATCACCTTCCCTCGCTTAAAATTTCACTGACCACCACATGATCGCCCTGGCCTTCTATTAATGACGGAAGAGCCTGGAGCTGAAACCTGTCCACTATCTGCTTGTTCAGTTTGTAAAGAGGGCCATTCAAAATTGCGACGGTTTCATTGTAATGTTTCCATCCTCTGTTTTTGTCGATCTTCGAGAACAGGTACACTACCGGCCGCTGTTTTTTTAATAGTTCATCGCCCATTTTTTTGGCGATTTTCACCTGTTCCTGCCGTGTTGCATCGAACACAATGTAAGCATGGCGCATCGGCATAATGGCCTGCGGGTTGATCTTGTCGCCTTTTTTAAAAATTACCCGTCCATCGGGATGCCGGATATCTTGGGATGAGACAATGGATGCATCGATGTTGCGCGTTCTGTTTTCCTTGGCAACGGACAAATTAAATTCGTCCTGTTTTTTCCAGAAGCCCGCTATAGCATCCTCTTTCTGTTTAGCCCAGTCGATATTTTCCATGCGGCGTTTCATTTCTTCGATCATATCCGGCTCTGTGATTTCAAAAACAGGACCTTTTTGTCCTGCGTCGCCGGGATCCTGTCTACTCAACCAATCGAATCCGGGTAATCCGCGCGCAATCCTTGTTTCCTGTTGTGAATTTGACTCAATCATGGTTGGTACGGCAGTGACATTGAATCGGGTGAACAGTAAAGGATCGATAACCGTTGCCGGCACGGGTTTCAGTGGTTTGATGATCTTGTAGAGGCGCCGGGTAATACCGCCGGTATTACCCTCTTTCTCGACGCCGCGAAAAACTAATATAGATTGGGTAGCGGATGCCTCTTCTGCGGCAGCCTTTATTTCCTCAGCAGGCATGCCGAATGAAACAAAAATCCACCGTCCTTGTATGACTTTATGCTCACTTGCCGAGTTGTTTGGTGCATTGAATGATTTGCCTGGTTGAAGCAATTGTTCAAACTCGGGATTAAGTGCGGCTGGTTTGGTTTGCAACCAATCAGGAAGGCGCCGGGATGCCAATTCGGGTTGCTGTTTTCGAATAACGTCCTTAAGAAAAAAATCCTCATCGATTGCTTGAGCAACCGACGAGGCGGAGAGGATCAGCGCTGTCGCTGTCAGGTAGGAGCTAAAAAATTGGAAACGCACGACCCACAACATCCTTTTTATCAACTAAGCCTAGTGCGCTGTAGCGCGAGTCCAAACTGTATTCATGGTCGCCGGCTACGAAATATTTTCCGAGCTGAATAATGTTTCTTCCATCTATTAATTCATTGTTAGGAAATAGTATTTTTCCCTTTAAACCTTCTCTTTTGCCAGTTATCACGCGCGTACCGACAATAAAGTCACGTCCATTTTTAACAACGGAATCGCCTGGACTGGCAAGTAACCGTTTCACAAAGACAGCGCCATTCCTATAAGGCTTTCCTCCGTGCCATGTAAAGGCAATAAATTCGCCAGACTCTACTTTTTCGTTTTTGCCAATAAGGAATAGCTTATACGGCAAGCTAGGAGTTAAGTTGATACCTAACGTATAATTTATGGAGAAAATCTGATACAAGGCAACAAACAGTAACCAGGTAATAGCATGGGATTTTAAATGCTTGATTAACAGCCAACCAAAAGACGTTAGGCGCTTAAGCCATTCTTTAAACAACGGGTTACTCGATATAAACATAGGCTTCCTCCGGAGCGTTTAAAACCGCCTGTGAGTCGATGACAATAATGCCCTGTTCTACCAGCTTATCGGTTTCATCTTTAACCCGCTTGGTCAATGCTTTGGCCTCATCTGCGGTTTGCTCCTGGCCTGCATTTTTTTGTACGGACTTTAATACCAATGACCGAATATCAACAATTGCTATCTGCCCAGGAACAGGCGAAAAAGAGGCGGCATAATAACCGCCTAAAGATCCGCATAGGGCATACGCACAGGCAATAGCCAACGTCCTTAGAATATTTGTCATGCTTCCACGCCATGGAGCTGAAGAAATTGCTTTAAATCACCGTTGATACCATGCCCCAAGGCTCTGAATTTCCATTCACCTTGATAGCGGTATATTTCACCAAACGCCATGACAGTATAGGTTGACGCTTCTTCGCTGAGATCGAATCGGGCGACTTCTTCGTTATTATCCTTGTTGATCAAGCGAACAAATGCATTCAAAACTTGACCGAAGTTTTGCTTCTTTTTAACAGCATCGAAAATTGATACACAAATGATCAATTTGTGAATTTCGCGAGGTACTTTGTTAAGGAAGACATGGATGGATTCGTCATCGCCGTCGCCATCACCAGTACGGTTATCACCGGTATGATGGATAGCACCACAATCGGAATTTCTTTGGTTGTAAAAAATGAAATCTTTGTCACATCGAACTTTATCGTCCTCTTTGACCATTAATATGGACGCATCCAGATCAAATGTTTCGTCGGATTGTCTGACATCCCAACCCAAACCGACGGTAATATTGACCAATGACGAATCGAATTTAGACAAATTGATATTGCCGCCCTTTTCTAACTGAAGTGACATTTTTTATCCTCGCTTAACCATTTTGTAATGGATTCTACAAGAAAAAAAAATATTACGTCCTATCGAAAGGCGGCGAAAAAAACGTTCTTTCGAACGCCGCAAATGAGCTTTAATCCTTCAATTTCAGTGAGGTTACAACTTATAATTCAATCACAAAAAATACGTGAATGGGCATCTTTAGGTTGTTGCGTTTTTTAAAAGTAGTGCGAATATCTCTTGGACATCTGAATCCAGCAAACACAGGCATTTTATGAATCATGAAAACAATGGACGCGATGGCAGCGCCACCAGTCAAAAACAACAGGCAACGGCTCAAGTACCTCATATCCGTGCCGGCAACTCAGGAGTAGGGGCCAGTTCGAAAAACATTTTGAACGAAGACCTTAAGCTTTTAAATTTGCAATATTTACTACTGGCCAGAAACTGCGCAATTCACAGCCCAGCTGAAGCGTTATGGAAGTATGGTATGAATGAAGCCATGATACAAAGCCTATCTGAAATGACCATTAATCAACTTCACGAGTTAGCGGGATGCGGTAGAGCCGTAATTACCATTTTGCCACCGAAAACAACAGATAATAATGTGCCGTTAAATTTGTATGCCGCCTTACTTGCTAATTAGGTTGCGATTCGAAAAGTGATATGAAGCCACAAAAAGAAAAAATCTTAGACCTTCAATCAAAACTGACACTAGCTCATAGCTTAATTAAAGAAGGAGCGAGGCCATCGATTGTACGAGCCGTTTGTCATGTTTCCAAATACACTGCAATTAATCTTTATAAAGAAATCCATGGGCATGGTCCTGTTGCAGGGTTATTGCCGTATGATCCTTATTGGGCTACGAAATCACCGCATAATTGCCTTCATGCCTCTATTTTTTTCAATATTTATAACATCTTATCTAAGAAATCAAGCGAGTCGAAAGGGCAACTTTTTCTCACATCTTTTTTGTTATATAAGGAAACCTTAAACGGTGGCAAAATTAAAATGGATATCAATAGGGCTTGGTATGTTGGGCAGCAAATTACTTTGTCCTATTTGTCAGGCTTTAAATGTGAAAAATGCCATTCGACATTTGTTGCCATTGAAAGTTATCCAACGCTTTATAAGTTTTGTCCGATTTGTGACACCATTACCGATTCCACTGAGCGAAAAAAATGGAAAAAACCCATAACATTCAAAAAATTCGTACAACCTCACAAAAGCTGAGGCGTAGTAACCACGCTGTGCCGGCGAGACAGGAAGGTGACGTTGACTTCGACTTCTTCATCGAGCTTACCGAGAATCGTAATCATCCTATCAAGCGTGAAGCGACGCAGCTGTGCGTTACGGATGCGCGAGAATTCAGAGTGGGAAACCCCCGTTTGCTTTTCGGCATCGCGTGTTGAGAGCTTGCGGTCATCAAGAATGCCAATAATTTTCGCGGCTACAATGGCGCGGGCTTGCTCTAACCCTGCATTGGGGCGGTCAAAATCGCGGTAAACATTGCCGCTGCCACGCACCAGTTCCATATCATCGTTGTTCATTTTAAAGCCTCCTTCAATCTTTTGAGCCGTTCGTTGATAAGATCAACTTCCATTTGCGGTGTTTTGATCCCTGATTTCGATTTCTTCTGAAAAGCATGAATCACCCAAATATCCGTATCAATCTTGATGGCGTAGAGGGTGCGGAAAGCATCGCCGCGATGCTTAAGCGCAATTTCGAACACACCACCATCAACACCCTTGAATGGCTTTGCTTTGTCAGACTTGCCGCCCTCGGCGGCAATCGTGAGTGCGTCGAGCATGTCGCCTTGCACGGCTTCGGGAAATTCCTCGAAGTCCTTACGCGCTGCTTTCAGCCATGATATGGGTCTGGTGTTTCTCATATAATAGATGTTGGCAAATTTGACACCGTATTGCAAGTGAAAAATGTAACCCTATCCATTGTATGTGATCACTTCGGATAGTGCATGATAGCAATATTGAGAAAAACACTACCCAAAACGGTTATCAGGGGAATTGTTGCCAAGGGTAAGGGAATCGGGCTGAGTAACCAAAATATGATCATGCCAATTAATATCAACAACGCATGTGTCGCCGTATTGTAGATAGGCGGTATTGGAGGACTAAAGGTGTCAAACTTTAAGCGTCTCTCAAAATTACCCGCCACACACGCTAATAGCACAGGCGACAGCAGCCAGGGTGCCATATTGAGTAATATGACCATCCGTAAGGCTATACTGTAGGCCTGAAGCTTCACTGTTGCCGTCCAACTACCAGGAATATCAGCTATTTTTTCACCGAGGTGATCGCCACTGTTTCGATAGGCATCGGAATCATCATTATTATCACGGAATTCATTCGCGAATGCTGCAATCGACTGTAAATTTGTCTTATAAAAACGAATGAGTTGTTCATTAATTTCATTCTGTTCACCTAGTACGGCAATCGCCGCGTTATAGTCATTGCGAATATAAAGCGAGAGTGATTGCGGGCTTAATACATACGGGGTTACTAATGGCGTCAACAAGATGACGAGCAACCATATTAAAAGATGTTTTCCTATCATTTTGCGCGAGAAATGAGAAGTGGAAAATAATCAATTTTCTAATCGAGCAAACCGGCTAATCGCAGTTCAATTAGCGTGAATACTCGGCTGGCGCATAATAACTTGCTCTGGGAACTTTTGAATGCGACATGAGGCTCATCGACCCAAATTAATTCGTTATTTTGTGGGGAATTAATAACATTGTCGAGATAACCGCTGACCGGATCATAAACAATACAGCCTTGTTTTCGCTTGATCATCAGCGTCAGCCCTAAGCATTGCACTAATTCCTCCGACACATATTTAATAAAGGCTTTTTGCTCGGACAGATCGTTATTGTTAATGCGCATTGCCTTTTCAGCTTCTAAAAAACCCACGGATAAACAGTTTATGAGCAATTTATCACCCTGTTTTCTGGGGTCCGGCCAATACCGGGTCAATAGTGAAGTCATTCTTTGCGATGCGTCCCGCAGATTGGGCCAACGTGCAAAAATCTCTTGTGAATGGCTATAAGATTTAGCTTCCCTACAGGCTTTTTTAAGTTCCGACGCGGATGATTCGAGTGGCATGTCTAATGGTTTCCGTAAAATAAAAAAGGTTTCCCGTTTATGTTGGCTTTCTCTCATGTCGCACCTATTGCGTAAGGATGGGTAAGCGCCCTTTAATAACCCTACCACCTGCAATAGATGCGATATAGTGAAAGTTAGGCAGATGGCCAAGCAGGTGCTGCGGGAATAGATCATGTTCGGTATAGGATAGGGACTGTCCTCGGCTACCCGAATAATTGATGATATTGTCTGCGGTATTGGCTCCACTTGAAAAATTTTGTTGCATTGTTTTTATGTAAGTCGATCCGAAAGCTTCCACCACAAATTTTTGTGTATCGCCATCTTTAATACGTAATGTGATCAAGTTGTTACAATTACCGACAACCTGCCGCGCTCTGGACTCATCCCCGAGTCTGGCGACAATGTCGGCCAGCGTCTGTGTTGCCATGACCACCTGGAAGCCGGCGCCACGGCCTTTATTGAGAATCTGCGTAAAGGGCAGGTTAACAACCTCGGCGGATTCATCAACAAACATTGAAATTCGGCCAGGCTTTTTTCCGCTGTTATAAATCATTCCCGCTACGGATGCGAAATCAGCCAATACAATCGAACCGATGGCGGATGAAACAATAGCGTCCGACAAGGCGTCCAGGCCAACATAGAGTACATGCTTGCCGGATATAATCGTTGAGGTATCAAAAATGGGACGTTGATCGTTGGCATCCATTTCATCAGGCGACAACAGTCCGCCGAGTTCGCCAGACGTCAGCATATTGAGAACTGGAATCAGCGATGCGATCATCTTGGAAAAATGGGCCCGGTTATGTTCAACCAGCGAAAGCAAGCCATCAATACCCTCACAACCTTTCGGACTGTTGCTGAGAACAGCGCGATACCACTCGATTGTGGCCAGCCAATCGGGATTTGTGATGGTGTCCATTTTTTTTGCTTTGCCCATTCTTGCTTTTTCAAAATAAGGTTCTGCGCTATTTTTCCAACCCGGCTCAACACGGTTGGCATGGGCTTCTATGGCCTTAACCAACAGCGACTCCGCACCACCCTCAATGTAATAGCGTAGCTGTTTTATTGAGGGTCTTTTCCCTGTTTCAAGCAAGCCTTGGGCAACCAAATTGAGCGCACGGAATGAAAAAGCCGTGAACGCATCTGAACCACCCGATTGCGACGGCAACAAGGCCGCGATACGCGACGCTATTTCCGTCGTCCGGGTAAAGTTCCGCATCGGATCCAAACGGATTGATTCGGACGGGAATGCAGGGTGGAAAAATAAAAATGCGTCAGCTCGTCCGGCACCCTTGCACTCACGTTCCATTCGGTCACGCAATTCTTTGTCCCCTTTAGGGTCAATCATAATCACGGTATCGCCGCGATGTATGGCTTGGGAAACCATAATTTCGTAAGCGCGTGTTTTTCCGGCGCCTGTGGTACCGAACATAATCGTGTGCCCTTCAAGGGATTTAAGCGGAATATTGATTTCCTTTTCTTTACCTAAATTAAGTCCGTGTATCCAGGGGCTGCCTGGACTTTCTTGCTCGTGTTTTACTTTAATGCCAGAGAGCATATAGTCGACAGCCCGTTGTGTGTGAGTCGGCTGCCATTCATATCCCCAACCGAACCACATGGCATTGGGTTTCATTGCTTTTAACAGGCCATTGACATCGAGAAATGTCAGCATTTGCCCTAATTTACCCCGGCCTATTAATCCCATGCCGCGTACAGCGGCATATAGCGTTAAAGATCCAAAAGACAGGCAAGGGATTAACATGAAATCGCCACCGGGCAATAACAGGTATCCGGCAACCGAAATTCCTGACGCGACTAACCATACGGTGGCGATATAAAATTCCCAGGGTTTGCGGATATAGGGATCGTAGTTATCTGCCATTGAGCAAATCCATTTTAACTAAAAAATACCGGGAGTTTTTGTTGTTATGCTCGTCCATACCCATCTCCAAGCTATCAATAAACACCAATAATCTCGATGCCTTCAACACATTTATACAATCAATATGATCCAATTTTAAACCACGAAGGCCATTAACCCGCACTTTCGTGATGCCTCCCGGTAAACGTTCTAGAAATTCAGAAGGCATTTTCCTAAGTTCATTAACCAACATATTGCTACGTGATTTTAGTTCGTTATCCTCGATTTTTCCTTTATTGAATAATCTAAGCACATCAGCATTTTTACTTTGTGTATTTATCTGTGATCCATTTAGTGATTTATCGTTACTTGGATCTTTATTAATTAACTTTTCCAACAAAGCTGACTCAATATCTTTTTTAACCCGTTCTTTTTGTCTATTGGAAGCACAAAGAGTATCCGTGTCGATTACCGGTTTAGGCGCTTCATAATCAGCCTTTGACGTCTGTTTTAAAGCAATCGCAGGATCGTTGGCAACCTTATTATCTACCACAATATATTCGGCATAATCCTCAGCATAATCATCGGAGTAATCTGTAGTGTTATATTCCTGGGTATAACTTGCGTCGTACTGAGTAGTAGCGGCTGCCGAAACCTTTGACCCAAACCGTTCTTTGATTGCTTGTGGCTTTTCCTGCGCAGCATTCACATTTTGTTCCTGTTCCTTGTCTATTTTTATGCCTTGAACCGATTTGTCTTGACATGCAGTGGCACTATTTGCAACCGTCGGTAACAGCCTTAAATCATCTTCATCATCGAAATTTGCATGACTTTCATTAATAGCACCCATTGTATCAACTGATCCCAAATTGATGATCAAGGGTTCATAGCCACCATCATCCTGAAAAAGTATTTCGTGACGCACCAAGCGTATGGCCGTGACCAGCTTCTTATCTGGACTATCGGGTTGCGGGACGGCGATGTCAAACACATAGCCGCCAGCGACAGGGGTGGTATCGATGATGCCTGCTTCCATCATCAGTTCGGCTAATATTTCCACGGTGCTCGGGATAAACGGACTTTCAGAATCCCTCAATTCATGCTGCATGTCGGTTGCAGACAATGGCCATACCAGATATACACCATCCAAGCCATACCAAACACGCCCCATTTCATTATTGACCGACCAACGTTTTTTTTGAAAAAGATGGCGCATGGCATCGATTAACCACGGCTCCAGGTGCATCCCGGTTAGGGGGCGGCCGTATCTGGATGGATCACTGACCAAATCGCGCTCGATCAATTTGAGCCTGACGGTGATGTTAATATCAACCAACGGGTTTTGTCGGTCTCCTTGTTCGAGTAATGCGGCCATTAACGTTTTGTAAATAGCTTTTTCTCCTTTTGCCAAAATCCTCGCTTGTTCGATTTGAATCGATTTACCGGCAACGGCATACAAAATAGACCGGTCCTCAAATTCAGACCACCTAATCTGATAATGCTGCAATTTGTTTCGCAATAACCATTCAACCAGCGATTCGGAGCCAAAATGCCATTCCATGCCGCCCTTGTCCGAGTAAACGGATATTCTTGAAATAACCCTTAACGGCTCACTGTACAGACTCGTCAAAAATGCAGCGTGCATCCAAAGCAATTCACTTTCACGCCGGATTTCCGGTGTCACCCGCGTCAATATGCGCCGCTCGGCATAACGGATGGCGAACAATCCGCTTTCAAGGCAAAAGCGGAACAATCCCCCTGGCGATCGGAAATGATCCTTGTCGGACGCCGGCAACAAATGAACCATTCGTGCCAAGTGACGGATAGGTTCCATGATCTTTTCTTCAACCGCGTCCTTGTTATGCTCACCGGCCAACCCCCTCGCAAGGATTACTTGCTTGATGATTTCGTTATTACCTTCAATGATCTTTTCGATGGGTTCGGCAGGTATTCCTTTGGGAAAAGGGGGGTATTGGTAATTATATTCGTCGTCAGCTTTTTTTAAGGTAGCGCTACCCTTGCTCTTTTGGCCGAAAAATAAAGCAGAAATTTTTTTTAGCATGGCACAATTACTGGGTATGCCGGTCGATAATCTGTTGAATATGCCGACGCAAAAAAACCGGGTTTTTGATGTTATCGAAAGCAATGTCGACGTTGCCGTTGGTGCCGGCAGAATCAAGATGTAATGTGCCAATCCCTAATAATCTGTTCAGGATATGTTGATGGACGCTAATCGTTTTAATGTCGCGGTATCTAATCTGTACTTGGTCCAGGGCAATAATACCTTTTCTTAAGATAATCCCGTCACTGTCGAAAAATAGCTTCACAGCATAGTAGCTGTAAATAAATCGAGAACCATGCACGGTAAATAAACCGCCAGGCCATTGGATTATGTCAGCAAGTCCTGCAATATCGGGTAATTGCAGGTGATGAATACCAAGCCATGAGCAGGACACCACCCATGCCAGTATGACATCAGGCGCATTCAACAATACCAACCCGGCACCGATTTCCAGATAATGAGCGATGAATCCCCTGAATGATTGGCGATAAGTTTCATTGATAGTTTCGAGAGTATTTTCTTGGATATTTTTATTGGGTTCTTGCTGTTTTACGGCAGTAAACCCCAAATGGTTATCCGGCATAACAGTATATGGATTGCCTGTTTCCTGAGCTAAAATTCTGCACATGGACATGGCATCATCAAAACAAGCGAAAGATAGGCTTCTGATATTAATAGAATTATTATTCATTTTTTCAGTACGTTTATGAGATTCAAGTTATGGAACTGATCAGTTTTTTTCTTGCAGCTTTTATGAAGCTAACCTAACCATCGTAAAACGTGATTTGGTTTCGCCTTTGTTGCTCATTTGCACACCAATCACATGAAAGGGCCTGATGTACTGTAGTGATTTAGGGTCAATTTTCATTTTACGAACCAGGTTGTCCCAATACATTTGGTCTACGCCGAGCACGACTTTTGTTGCCACATTAGCAAAAAAATCCTCGGAAAAATGTGTGGGCGACTGGCTGGCGCAAATCAGACCCAAGCCGAATTTCCTGCCTTCTTTAGCGATGGTGTTGAGAATGTTGTTTTGATCGTCCCGAAAAAACAAATGGGCTTCGTCGATGATCATGATGTCGCGCAACAAGCCCTCCTGGTTTCTGCGAACAGGGCCATTCTCCAATGCAGCCGAGAACAACTCTTGAAGCCTGAATTCGACGAACAGGCGCTTTTCGTCTTCACGCAATGCAGTAATGTCATAGTGCCAGACTGGGTTAGAACTATCGAATGGCGGGTGATGGTTCTTGAAGATGCCGCTAGCTTTCAAGTTATCAAATCGCTCAACAATGGATTTCAAAACTTCTTTTGATTCGTACTTGATAAAATCATCAAGCTCTTTGCCGGTTTCCAGGTTTTCTATATGCTCCCGGTATGCGTTCAGTGCTTCAGTGCGTAAATCCATTGCTTTTTCGGATAACTTTTCATCAAGTGCTGCACCAGGACTACTCAGTTGCTTAGATATTTTGTACAGTTTAGTCGTTACTTTATTCAGTTCTTCAAGCGCCCTGCCCGACTTTGAATCACTGCCAATAATGAGCTGTTTCAATTTTCCAAAGGCATAACGGCAGGCATCGTCCATCGTAGGGTATCTTTTTGGATACTTACGTGAATATCCGTCATTTAATACCCAAGATTTGTAATTGTCAGCAAAGAAACCATTCGCCGCGTACAAATCGGTGATCAAGTGCCGCATAACGGCTTCTTGCCTGGATCCAATAGGCCGGCATCCGTTAATGGTGGTGATGAAATCCTGGACGCGTTTCCTAACGCCACCAAAATGAGGATCCGGGCTAACAATAAAGGGATTCAATCCGTATTCGGTCGATTCAGAAAAACGAATCGATGATGCCCCATTGAGATCAATATCGCCATGAACATCCATAATATGTATCCGGGGGACTGAGTCGAAATATTGTATGTGATGGATCACTTGGCGTAAGAATGTTGTTTTTCCCATGCCGGTTTTGCCCATAATGAGCATATGGGCATTGACCAACAGATTGAAGTCGCAAAAGACCGGGAAATTTTGGTTTCTGGTCAATAGATAATCATCCTGGCCTAATTTGATTTTCATTTTTCCACAAAATTAAACAATCGAAACTGTATTTTAACGGTATAAATTATTTTCTGTTTTGTTGAAAGGCGGCGTTATTTAACTCGAATGAATAGGGTAGAAACACGGCACATTAAGAAGTAATTCGGCGTAGCCACGCATTTCGATCAAAGCCACGTTGGCAAAAAAACAATGAATAGGATTAAAAGGCGCGTGATTTGCGCGCCTTTCACCATGATGCAATTTTAAAAAGGGTCATACTATAGAAGACCGTTGAAACCAACCTGTCTACGGTCATGTCCACAAAAAAATCAAACGACAATGTATTGCTGCTGCCTAAGCCGGAGGCATTTCAATCTATACAAACAGATATGTTTCAGGAATTTCTCTGCAACACCGAGGCTCAAAAGCTGTTGCTGTCCAATACGATTGAGCTATGGGACTGCTTACCAAAATACTCGGTGTCACAAGTCGAGCAGAACAAAATACGCACCAAAGAAGGCCTGCTGCCACTATTGCGTAAAGATGTGACTTTCATGGGCTATCAGTACAACATTTTCATTTCGCCAGCCTTATTAGCCGATGAAAACGGACGCGCTTATTATCCCAGCGCAAACGAAGAACTCATCGAAGATGCCCTCCGAAAAATCGCGACCTTGCAAAATCAATGCTTCTTTGATGACAACGAAGCGCACTGTGGCGTTACGTTTACTCTGCACCAATTGCGGACAGAGCTTAAAAAACAGGGACATTCCAGATCCTACCAACAAGTCATTAAATCGCTCTATGTCCTGGCGGGGGCCGATATAGAAATCCGCACAAAAAATGGACGAGGGGTTTCAGTTGAAAAATTCATGTCCCTTACAGGGTTTTCGAGTGAAGCGAGACTGGATAACCCGGACTCAAAATGGGTGGCCTATTTCCATTCCCTTGTCCGTAAGGCAATGGGTGGTGTTGACTACCGGCAATACAATTACCAACAAATGATGCATCTTGAAACGCACTTGTCCCGCTGGCTCTACAAACGACTGGCGCATTATTGGACTAATGCTGGACCTCTGTCGCCTATCATGCTTTCCTTTGCCGACATACGTAAGGAAAGTGGGATGCTGGAACGGTCTAGGGTTAATAATGCAATACAGGAACTAGAAGCAATATTTGCGGTTTTTCAGAAGATCAGCGTTTTCCAATCGATTAGCCGCATCAAAGAAATTCGTGGCGGAAGAAATAAAATCATCGATATTGTTTATGAGGCCTATCCTCATCCAGACTTCATTAAAAGTGTTAAAGCGGCCAACAAAAGGCAATCGGACGCTAAAGCCAAATTGCCAAATGATTAACCCAATTCGGTAGGTATAACCAGCATATGACGCGAATTTCGGTAGTTATAATCAGCAGGTCACGGTAGTTATAACCAGCAACTGGCGGTAGTTATGACCAGCAGGTCAAAAATTGGGGGTAAATCATGGTCATTTCGGCAGTCAAAACGGTAGTTATAACCCGCAGGTCACAAAAAAAGCGGTAGTTATAACCAGCATGTCATAAAAAAAGCAGTAGTTATAACCAGCAGGTCACGAAAAAAGCAGTAGTTATAACCAGCAACTGAATCGTCAAAGTAGTTATAACCAGCAACTGACGGTAGTTATAACCAGCAACTGACGCTGTACTTCATTGAAATAAAAGTAAAAAAAAACCCTTCCTTAATATCCTTCCTTATATCCTTTTATTCCTTAATACAGTGCGCAATTTCAGTAGTGCAGAAAATGAAATGACGCCCTAGCCGCAGCAAAAGAGACCGTTTTTGCGCGTCTTTCACCATGATGTAATTTCCAGAAAATACATACTATAGATGATCGTGTGAACCAACTGGTTTAAGGTCATGTCATCTCCTGAAAAATCTGATAACGAAAGCAAGTTTACTCCACCGTCTAAGGAAGCGTTCATTTGCAAGCAAATCGACATTTTCCAAAGCTTTTTGAGCAATAACGATGAGCAACGAGAAAAGCTTTCGAATACCATTCCGCTTTGGGACTGTTTGCCACTTTATTCCGTTTCGCGGCAATGGGCGACCAAATTGAGGAAAGAAGGCGCGTTTCCTAAATTGCTGATCAGGCACAGTGTTTACCAAGGCGGCAACGTCAAAGTTGATATTCAGCCGGCGAGACTCATGGAAGACGGGGTTGTAAACGAATACTATCCAGGTGGTAGCGAGGAACTCATCGAGGCGGCACTCCGAAAAATTGCCACGCTGCAAAACCATGGCTATCACAACAATGACGGTTGCGGTGTGTGCTTCTCGATTTACCAATTGCGCAAAGAATTGAAAAACAGAGGTCATTCACGATCCTACCAACA
>Ga0172380_10005216_pt1 | contig 15969 bp, 14 predicted proteins | sample Leawe162metaG_FD_119747 | JGI IMG/M metagenome (GOLD analysis project Ga0172380, IMG submission 119747) | Leachate microbial communities from a municipal landfill in Southern Ontario, Canada - Leachate well 162 metaG | ecosystem: Engineered > Solid waste > Landfill > Unclassified | place...
ATCCTGAGGCATCACCCGGTCCTCATGATTCGCAATATCTGTTTGAACGGTTTGTCGATATGATGGAGAAGCATAAGGCGGCATAATTACGTGAAGTATCTTGCTCTTTATCAATCCGGAGAACTGCTGCAACGGGTGCGCGAGTCTTACCGGCGTCTGGCTGCGTGTGATCTCTGCCCGCACGACTGCGGGGTCAATCGCATTAAAGGTGAACATGGCATCTGCGGAGCCGGGCTGAAGCCGAAGATCGCTTCCGCCAATGTGCACAAGGGTGAGGAACCGCCGATTTCCGGGACAAAAGGGTCCGGTACCGTATTTTTTTCGGGATGTTCACTCAACTGTCTGTTCTGCCAGAACTTTCCCATCAGCCACCTTGGCAATGGCAATGAAATCACTACGGCGGAACTGGCGACCCGCATGCTCAAACTGCAGCGTCAGGGCGTTCATAACATAAACGTTGTGACTCCGACCCATTACCTGCCGCAGATCCTGGCAGCTCTCTGGCTGGCGATTCCGCAAGGGTTCTCGTTGCCGCTGGTCTGGAACTGCAGCGGGTATGAGAAAGTCGATGCAGTGCAGCTGCTGGACGGTATCGTGAGCATCTATTTACCGGATATGAAGTATGCGGATGACGCGGCGTCACAGCAGCTCTCGTCCGCTCCCGCTTATCGGGATCTCAACCGTTTGGCTGTTGCGGAGATGTTGCGCCAGGTGGGGCACCTCGTGCTTGACGAGCATGGAATCGCGTGCGGCGGGTTGATTATCCGTCATTTGGTTCTGCCGAACGGCATGGCCGGATCGCGCGAAACGTTGAGCTGGATCGCTGCGCATCTGGGGACTGAAACCCATATCTCGCTCATGAAACAGTATTTTCCCGCCCATCGGGCCCATGGTATGCCGGGGATCAACCGCAAGATCACTGATGACGAGTATGACGAAGCGGTAGATCTGCTCGAAGAGTTCAATCTTGAAAACGGCTGGGTGCAGGAATGAATTCCGGTGTCCGGCAGAAAGAAATTAAACCGATGGCCCTGGATATTCGTCAATTGTTGGATTCATGCGCATTGCTTGAAGAAAAGGTAGCCCATTTATACTACCTCTTTGCCGAACTCTATAGTGATCTGCCTGAGTTGGCCAGGTTATGGAGTAAGACTGCCGAGGAAGAAGAAAACCATATGCGGCAATTCGAGCTTGCCGCCCGTCTTGCACGCACTACGGCACTTACTCCTCTTGTTGAACCTGCTGCAGTCGGACATGCCATCACTATGGTTACCATGATTACCGACAAGATCAGGCAAACGCCTCCCGGATGGAGGGATGCGCTTAAGCTGGCAATAGATCTGGAAGAAAAACTTTCCCGGTTACACGTGGATACGGCCGTGGCCTACAACGATGACACGATCAACAAACTGTTCCGGTCCATGATGACCAACGACGAGCAGCATGTTCAGTCGCTCCGCAGTTATCTGGAATCATCAGAAACTCCGTCAGGCTAGATGATTCTTTATGAGAACGATCGTTCTGCTGATTATTTCCAATGTCTTCATGACGTTCGCCTGGTATGCGCATTTGAAGAATCTGCGCACCCGCCACTGGCTGATCGCAGTTGCGGTTTCCTGGGGAATCGCATTTTTTGAATACCTGATTCAGGTGCCGGCAAATCGAATCGGTTACGGCAGATTCACCCTGGCACAGCTTAAAATCATGCAGGAAGTCATTACATTGACGGTGTTTGTTCCATTTGCCGTCCTCTATATGGGTACAAGCCTTACCTGGAATTACCTCTGGGCCGGTTGCTGTCTGGCCGGTGCCGTTTTCTTCATATTTCGATAACCACGCGAAGGAGTATTGTGTAAATGCCTAAAAGAACTGATATTAATAAAATTCTTATCATTGGTGCCGGCCCGATCGTCATTGGACAGGCCTGCGAATTTGACTATTCCGGCACGCAAGCCTGCAAATCTTTGAAGGAAGAGGGCTACGAGGTTGTGCTGCTGAACAGTAATCCGGCAACAATTATGACCGATCCCGATTTTGCCGACCGAACCTATATTGAGCCGGTTACACCGGAAATTCTTGCCAAGATCATCGAAAAGGAACGCCCGGATGCAATTTTGCCGACATTGGGAGGCCAGACTGCGCTGAATACGGCTGTATCTGTTGCTGAAATGGGAATTCTGGAAAAATTCGGCGTGGAACTGATCGGCGCCAAACTTCCGGCCATTAAAAAAGCAGAGGATCGCACCCTTTTCAAAGCGGCCATGGAGAAGATCGGATTGGCGGTTCCGAAGTCAGGTCTCGCCCATAATCATCAGGAAGCGATGGAAGTGGTCAAGACCATCGGTTTCCCGGCGATTATCAGACCTTCCTTTACTCTGGGGGGGAGCGGTGGCGGAATTGCCTATAACCTTGAAGAGTATGAAAAAATGGCGTTGGGTGGAATCGATGCCTCTCCGACCGATGAAATTCTTATTGAGGAATCGGTAATCGGCTGGAAAGAGTTCGAGCTCGAAGTGATGCGCGATACCGCCGATAACGTCGTGATCATCTGTTCGATCGAGAACTTCGATCCGATGGGAGTTCATACCGGAGACTCAATCACTATCGCTCCCGCTCAGACCTTGACAGACAAGGAATACCAGATCCTGCGCGATGCTTCGCTGAAAATCATTCGTGAAATCGGTGTTGATACCGGTGGATCCAACATCCAGTTCGGTATTAATCCGCGAGACGGACGTCTGGTCGTAATCGAGATGAACCCCAGGGTGTCGCGTTCGTCGGCGCTGGCCTCCAAGGCAACCGGTTTCCCGATTGCCAAAATCGCCGCCAAGTTGGCGGTCGGGTATACACTGGATGAGGTCACCAACGACATCACCCGTGAAACACCGGCATGTTTCGAGCCGAGCATCGACTATGTCGTCACCAAGATCCCGCGTTTTACCTTCGAGAAGTTTCCGGCCGCGGACGCAACATTGACCACTCAGATGAAGTCGGTTGGTGAAGTCATGTCGATCGGCCGTACCTTCAAGGAATCTTTCCAGAAGGCGATGAGGTCGCTTGAAATCGGTGTCAGCGGCTTTGACTCCAGAATGTTTGAGCTCGGCAGCGAAAACAGACGCGCCCTGACAGGGAAGGAGCAGCAGCACCTTCTCGAAAAACTGCGGGTGCCGAATGCCGACCGCCTCTGGTATATCGGCGATGCCCTGCGTAGCGGCATGAACGTGGAGGAGATTCAGAAGCATACCGCCATTGATCCCTGGTTCCTGCACAATATCCGTCAGATTATCGAGAAAGAGGATGAGCTCAAGTCTCTTGTTCTTGCGGACGTTTCCGCTGCCGTGATGCGTGATGCCAAGCAGTACGGTTTTTCAGACAAATTTTTGTCGACACTCTGGAAATCGAGCGAAGCTGAGGTGCGCGAACTGCGCTGGAAGCTGAACGTGCGCCCCGTTTACAAGCGCGTAGATACCTGTGCAGCCGAGTTCGTTGCCTACACCCCTTATATGTACTCAACCTATGAGGAGGAATGCGAGGCTGCGCCGACAGACCGGAAAAAAATCATGATTCTGGGGGGAGGGCCAAACCGGATAGGGCAGGGGATCGAGTTCGATTATTGCTGCGTGCATGGCGCCTTTGCCCTGGCTGAAGACGGCTATGAAACAATCATGGTCAACTGCAATCCCGAAACGGTCTCCACCGATTACGACACATCGGATCGCCTCTATTTCGAGCCGCTGACACTCGAAGATGTCCTGGAAATCGTTGCTATCGAGAAGCCGGTCGGCGTCATCGTCCAGTTCGGTGGTCAGACTCCGCTGAAACTCGCGGTTGCTCTTGAAAAGGCCGGTGTGCCGATTATAGGAACGTCGCCGGATGCGATTGACCGCGCCGAGGATCGTGAACGTTTTCAGGAAATGTTGCAGAAGTTATGCCTGCTCCAGCCGGAAAACGGAACCGCGCGCTCTTTCGAGGAAGCGGAAAAGGTTGTTGACCGCATTGGCTATCCGGTTGTCGTTCGCCCCTCCTATGTGTTGGGCGGCCGTGCCATGGAAATCGTCTATGATTCTGAAAACCTGCAGCGCTATATGAAAACCGCTGTGCTTGTTTCTCCGGAACATCCTATTTTGATCGACAGTTTTCTCGATGAAGCAATCGAGATCGATGTCGATGCGCTCTGTGACGGGACCGATGTGGTCATCGGCGGGATCATGGAGCATATTGAGGAAGCCGGTATTCATTCCGGAGATTCGGCCTGCAGTCTGCCGCCATACTCAATCAATCAGGAACTGGTCGCCGAAATTCGCCGCCAGACGGTACTGATGGCGCTTGAGCTGAATGTAAAAGGACTGATGAACGTACAGTATGCGGTCAAGGGGACTACCGTCTACATCCTGGAAGTCAACCCCCGTGCCTCCCGCACCTCGCCGTTTGTCTCAAAGGCGACCGGTCGTCCGCTGGCCAAGATAGCCGCCCGCATCATGGCCGGAAAGAGTTTGAAGGAACTGGGCATTGTTGAAGATATCATTCCGAAGCACATATCGGTAAAAGAAGCGGTCTTTCCTTTTGTAAAGTTTCCGGGTGTTGATACTCTGCTGGGTCCTGAAATGAAGTCGACCGGTGAGGTTATGGGGATCGGTGAAACGTTTGCCGAGGCTTTTGCCAAATCGCAGTTGGGCGCGAATGTCAAGCTGCCGTTGTCGGGAAATGTCTTTATCAGCGTTAAGGACTCGGACAAGAAACATATTGTCAGCGCTGCTGAAAAACTGTATAAAGCCGGTTTCGGCATTCTCGCCACTGGCGGTACTGCCCAGTTTCTTGAAGAAAAGGGAATTGCGGTTCGCCGCGTCAACAAGGTTCTGGAGGGACGTCCACATATTGTTGATGCCATCAAGAATGGCGAAGTGCAGCTGGTTTTTAACACCACCCACGGTGCCCAGGCAGTAGCTGATTCTTTTTCAATCCGACGTGAGTCCCTGATGCACGGTCTTGCGTATTACACGACTGTGGCGGGTGCGAAAGCAGTTGCAGACAGTATTCTCTCTCTTCAGAATCATGAGTTGAGCGTTAAACCGATTCAGGATTATCTGGGAAGTTAGAACTGTTTACTCAGAACATTATTCGTTAATGCAAGTTTCCTGTTTACCAGGGCTGGTTGAACTATTTATTTTACAGGAGCAAATCACTCGATGTCCCACTCAATACCTTTAACAAAAGAAAGTTTTGAAGCACTGCAGGAAGAATTGAAGCGGCTTGTTCGTGAGGAACGTCCCAAGGTTATTCAGGATATTTCAGAAGCTCGTGACCATGGCGATCTGTCGGAAAATGCCGAATATGATGCTGCTAAAAATCGTCAGGGTTTTATTGAAGGGCGCATTCAGGAAATCAACGGCAAGTTGGCTCGTGCCCATGTTGTCGATCTCTCCGGTTTGACCCCGGATAAAGTCGTATTTGGCTGCACTGTAACTGTGTATGATACGGTCTCGGAAGAAGAGGTCACCTACAAGATTGTCGGTGAGGATGAAGCTGATATAAAACTGGGCAAAATATCCTGTACCTCGCCGGTTGGAAAAGCATTGATCGGCCACAAACTCGACGATTCAGTGAGGGTGATAGTCCCGTCCGGTACGAAAGAGTACGAAATTATCGATATCAAATATGAGTAGAATTTAAAAATACATCTTCATTAAACAAGGAGTAAAACATGGCAGACAAGATTTCCAAAGAAATGACATTTTTTGAACTTATGCGTACATACCCCGAGTCGGTCAAGGTGCTTCAAAAACATAATCTGGGCTGCATCGGATGTATGGGAGCCCAAAATGAAAGCCTTGAACAGGGCGCCAGGGCACATGGTCTGGATATTGATACACTGTTGAGCGATTTAAACGCCGCTATCGCCTAAGCAGCTTTCATACGAAAACAACAAGCAGTTCGACCCCCGTGGAGTATTTCCCGGGGGTCGAACTGCTTGTGAGCGTTGTATACATCCATCAGGATAGTAATTTGCGATGTTCGAGTACGCTGTTTTCCAGTTGTACTACTTTGATGATCTTTTTCGCCTCCTCTGTAGTCAAACCGACACTCGGTCGGTTGCCCATCCAGTGGGTCACTTCTTCATTGGCAGGGTCAAGCGGCACAGGGAGTGGTGGGCCGGGAATAAACCGCCCATCGATATACAGGGCAGCCAGGAAAGAATCATCATCCAGCACCAGGGAAAAATCCGCCTTCAAGCCGTTTGATAGAATCTTGCTCAGAATATTCTTCTTAAAAACCAAGACAATGCCTCCTCTGATAATGTCTTCTCTTGAATAGTATAACTTTGATAGTATAACAATTACAAGTCTGGTATCCGAGGTATTTTGTGACGTTATCTACACGAGTTCATGCATTTACTCACGTATTCGAAGCGCTCTCCCGTGATTATTTACAGGGCAAGGATGAACTTCTGCGCCTTTCGGCAATCGCACTGCTGGTCGGCGGACACATACTGGTAGAGGATCTGCCCGGTCTTGGCAAGACAACCGTAGCGCTAGCGCTCGCAGGTGTTACCGGCCTTTCATTCGGCAGGGTGCAATGTACCAGTGACCTGCTCCCATCCGATATCACCGGACTGTCAATCTTTAACCGCGAAGAGGGGCACTTCAGTTTTCAGCCTGGCCCGATCTTCAATAACATCGTACTGCTGGACGAGATCAACCGTGCCATGCCGCGTACACAGAGCGCCATGCTGGAGGCGATGGAAGAGCGGCGCGTGACCATTGAAGGGGTAACACACCCTCTGCCTGATCCGTTCATGGTATTTGCCACCCAGAACCCCTCGGACCAGAGCGGCACCTTTCTGCTTCCGGAATCCCAACTTGACCGATTCCTGATCTGTACCGGCATCGGTTATCCCTCGGAGCAGCTTGAACGGGCAATCATTGCCGGCGGCGGGATTCGAGAACGTATCGGCAGCATGACACCGTTGATAACGACTGCAGAAATCATGGCTGCCAGGAAGGATGTTCAGGCGGTCTATCTCTCGGACAAAGTACTTTCCTATATCCATAATCTGGTGTTGGCAACCCGTTCGCATGAGCTGATCCAGACCGGCCTGTCAACCCGGGCCGCCATCAACCTGGCCCAGGCGGCCAAAGCGGCGGCTTTTCTAGCCGGCCGCGACTATACGGCGCCGGATGATGTCAAAAGTATCGCCGTGGCAGTCTGCGCACACCGTCTGGTTATGCGTAACGATATGACAACAGTAGACAGAGGGGGAGTGGTACGGACGATCATCGCCGGCATAGCGTTGCCTTTGGGCTGAAAATCAGCAAATCCGGAGCGCTTTACGTTTTAATCACGCTCCTGCTCGGTTTTGCAGCCGTCAATACCGGAAATAACCTTCTGTTTCTGGTTGTTGCGGGTTTACTGGCATTTATGTCGGTGACCGGCCTGGCCGGAATGTATAATATCAAGACGCTGATCCCGGATCTGCATCCTCCCGAAGAAGTGTACGCCGGAATTCCCGCCCCTTTCCGCCTGTCGGTACGAAACAGCAAACCGTATCTTCCCTCCTTTTTGATCCGGCTTGAATGTTATACGGGCCAATCCCTTGTGTTTCCGGTTGTGCCGCAACTTTCTTCCAGCAGCGGTACGGTCCTGCTTACCTTCAATCAACGGGGATCGATTCCGGCCGGCAGGGTCAAAATCAGCTCGCCGTATCCGGTCGGTTTTTTTACCCGCTTCTGGAGTTTTGAAATTGACAGTTCAGTGACTGTATTTCCCCGTCTGATTGCCAGTGATTCAGGTGGCAATGGGGACGATTCCCCGACAATTGGAGCCGGACTCCGTCCGGAGAGGGGCTTGAGCGGAGAACTTGAGCGGATATATCCCTATACCGGCTCGGAGCCGTTTCGGATGATTCATTGGAAACATTCGGCGCGCAGTCACGACTTTCTGGTAAAGAGTTTTGGCAGATGTGTGATTGCTCCCCTGGTGATCGACCTGGATGTTCTGGCAGGGCAGGGGGTGGAAGAACGCCTTTCCCGGGCCGCCTGGTTGGTTCAGCGCTGGGTGCGTGAACGTCCGGTCGGGTTGCAACTCGGCGGGCGTGTTATTCCGGCCGGAATCGGGAAACGGCACGGTCTGATGCTTCTGAAGGAATTGGCGTTATATGGTAGCGATTAGATCACTGACAGCGATATTGACCTATGCCATCGGTTTGTGCGGGATGCTGCCGCTCTTCCCCTGGTTGACGACGTTACCCCGCGTGATGCTGGTAGTCGGGATGCTAACCGGGCTTATGCAGGATCGCAGGGGGATCTGGCAGCTGAAGCCCTGGATGCAGAATGTCGCGATTGTCCCGGTGTTTTTATATTATGCTCTTCAATTCAGCCGCACCAACCCGATAATGCCGGTTGTCAGTGTGCTGGCAATAATGCTTGCCGTGCGCCTCAGCGGTGAAAAAACGGTTCGTCACAGTTTGCAGATATACGCTATTTCAATGTTCTGCCTTGCCTCTTCTTCATTGTTTGACCTGAGCCCGGTTTTTTTAATCTACTTGGGTTTGCTGCTGTTCCTGGTTGCAATCGCGCTTGAATTGCTTACGTTTCAGAATCAGGACCAGCTCATGACGGTATCGAAGCCGGATCTGAAGAAAATCCTCTTTTCCGGGCTGTTGATGCCTGTTCTTGCTGTGCCCCTGTTGCTGGTCTTTTTTCCGATCATGCCCCGCACCCAGATGCCGCTCTGGCATTTTCTCAATCAACCGACAGCACGAACGACCGGTTTTTCGGATGCGGTAGAGCCAGGCAGCCAGAGCACTATAACTGAATCACGCTCGCTCGCTTTTCGTGCTGAAATGCCGCGTCAGGTGCAGAATCAGCTGTATTGGCGCGGCACCGTATTCAACCGGACGGACGGAAACAAATGGACACGCATAAGCCAGGTTCCGATTGAACAGGCGGAATTTTCCGGCCAGATGGTTTCGCAGGTCATCTTTCCGGAACCTTCTGCTGTCCGTACCCTGATCGCTCTTGATCGGCCGGCCTCTCTTGTCCTGCCGCGTGCAACGCACTCGCAGGACGGTGTCTTCGAACTGTCTCGATCATCCGGAAGACGTTTGAGTTATAGCGCCGAATCGCAAACAAACGGTTTGACAACCCTGGGAAAACCGATTAACAGGCCGTTTTACCTGCAACAGCCAAGCACGATTCCGGCTCGGGTAACGGCTCTTGCCACGGAGATTGTTCAGAGTGGAGGAAATGATCGAGCAAAAGTTGAGAATCTGGAAAAATATTTCCGTAATGGCGGCTACCGCTATTCGATGACCGGTCTGGCAACCGGTGACAGGGCGGTAGAACAATTCCTTTTCGAGAAAAAACTGGGAAATTGCGAGTTTTTCGCCTCATCATTTGCCCTGTTACTGCGCATTGCAGGAGTGCCATCCCGCTTGGTCGGCGGTTATCTCGGGGGGGAATATAATGAATTGGGGGGATATTATCTTGTCACTGATGCTAAAGCTCACGTCTGGGTAGAAGCATATATTGAGGGGAGCGGGTGGGTGAGAATCGACCCCAGCGGATTTGCCACCAACGCCGGAGAAGTATGGACCGCGCCAGTGTCGCCGAGCCTCAGGCTTCGCATTACCTTGGCGCTTGATTCATTAAACTATCTATGGAACCGGTCTGTTGTAAGCTACGATTTTGAGCAACAGGTGAATATTGTCCGAACTGTCGGTTCACGTTTGCAGGGGATCAATCCGACAAAGATGCTGCGCAGTTCCGTGCCGTATGTGGCTGGTGGGTTGCTGCTTGCCGCTCTGTTGTGTGCGGTCAGACGAGGACCGCTCTTGGTCTCCCGTGAGCAGCGCATTCTGCGGCGGTTCCTGCGCACGATGGAGCGTGAATTCGAGCTGCAAACAAGAAATGGTGGTGTAGGGTTGTTTGAGCTGGCTTCGGCAGCAGGTAATAATAATGTCTCCGACTTTGTCGCGACCTATGCAGGGGCAGTCTATCACGACAGGAGGTTGACTGACGATGAGTACATCCGTTTGCAGCAGATTCTGCAGCTTTTGAAGGGAATAAAAACAAAAATACCTTGACTCGCATGTATGTTTTAGGCTATTAAATCGGTTCTTCATGGTGGCCATGGTGAAGCGGTTAACACATACGACTGTGACTCGTACATGCGAGGGTTCAAATCCCTCTGGCCACCCCAAACTTTCAAGAGCCGCGTCGATTGACGCGGCTCTTTTTTATTTTACGCTGTTACATAGCGTCTCCGGCTAACAGGCTGCAGGCCGGAGACGTTTGGGAAAATTCCGCCATACGGTGCTAAATCTTCAGCTTTAATTCCCTGGTTCTTACTTATTACGGCCAGTTATCCCGGATCAGTACTCTGTTATAAAAGGACTGTAATAGTCTTTTTTATATATAAATCAGTGGGTTATAACGTATACATCATCCTTTTTTGTTGACGATTCCTGTGAATGATGGCAGTATCGCCGCTCGCTTAAATTCGATGCTATTAATTGAAACCTTTCACGTATTGATTGGTTCACATCACACGAAAGCAGGAGGGAACAGATGAAGAAGTTGGTAACTACGTTGAAAATTGTCACTCTATCAGCATTGCTGATGGGGATGACGGTGCTGGCTGCCGGAGCGGCTGATCCTAAGCCGGCGCTGAGCAATGCCGATTGTGTTAAATGCCACTCGGCAGCACCTGACGCGATTGCCGCTAATGGCGGCGCCCACAAAACCCAGGTTAGTTGTCAGGATTGTCATGCCGGGCATCCACCGACGGTCAAGAAAATCATCCCGGCCTGCAACCAGTGCCACAGTGGCAAACCGCATTACAATCTTTCCGGATGTCTGCGTTGCCACAACAATCCGCATACCCCGAAAATCATCAAACTGGCCAATAATATTACTGATGAGTGCCTCACCTGCCATACCCAGCAGATCGTCAAGCTGAAGCAGGTCAAGAGCAAGCACTCCGCGCTGGCCTGCAGTTTCTGCCACAATGTGCATGGCAAGATTCCTCTGTGTACCCAGTGCCACAAACCGCATAGCTCCGACATGGGCGCAGGCGATTGCAAACGCTGTCACCAGGCCCATATGCCGACAGCGGTGACGTATCCTTCCGATACTGCCAACAAGATGTGTGCTTCATGCCACAAGAAGGCTTTCGAGCTGCACAGCCAGACCGATACCAAGCATAAAGGTGTCAACTGCGTTACCTGTCATAAAGACAAGCATAAGACGATCCCGACGTGCCAGGGTTGCCATGGTGCACCGCACCCTGCACGTATGCTGGCCCGCTTCACCAAGTGCGGTGATTGCCACAATATCGCCCATGACCTGAACCGCTGGGAAACCGGTACGCTGAAACAGTCCGGAGCTGACAAGGCCGAGGGGATAAAACTGCCGAAAAAAGCTACCAAAAGGAAGTAAGCTGAATAGCTGAAATGCAGTAAAGGCCGGCGGAGTAATCCGCCGGCCTTTTTTATTTATCTGTTGCATATGATTTTAGCGGGCGGTTTTACGAATGGTCATACGATGTGGAAATTGGCGTGTATGATTTTTTGCAATTCTTCGATCTTGATCATAGCGTGGCGAATCTGTTCACGTTCCCCTGCTGAAAGTTGATAGGGATTGAGATAGTACGAATCGTTCTGGATTCCTTTCAGGTTTTTTATCTGGATCAGGATGCGCTGCCTGGTGAGGATATGGTAGGCGTCGATAAGATCGGAAGCGAAAGATGAAGAAAAACTCCCTTCCGTCCCCAGCTTCGCAATACGCTCCAACGTGCTCGTTGCGGGTATACTCTGGTTAATGGCCAGAATACGGACATTCATGACAAGTGGCGCCCAGGCCAGCAATTTGACGTTGAATTCGCCTTTATGTTCGCCGCTTCCTTCCGTCCAGATGCGTTTCATAAAACCGAGAGCCAGCTTCATCTCGGTTGCAGCCTTGGCCATTCCCCATAAAACCTGGAAATAATCCCGTTCCATGGATCTGATCATATCGATCAATTCAGAGGCCAGTTCGTGATCGCCGGCTACATAGCGGGCATCGGAGAGCACAATGAGATTCATGATGTTCTTGCCGATATCCTCAACTTCGTACCGTACTATGGAAAAGAGACGCTTGCGCCACTGGTTGAAGGAACCGCGCCACGTCTGATTGGTCGGCATGATATCGCCCGTGCAGCGCTTGAAGCCCGCCACTTCCAAGCTGTCAACCAGTCGCGTTGAAAACTCTGAAAAATAAAGATCTGCTGCGTCACCGCCTCCGTCGCCATAGACAATCAGGTTGTCCTGGTCCGTAATGAGGGTCTGTTCTTCACGGCCGTCGCTCCCCATGCTGATGAGTGCAAAAGGGATCGATGGGCGAATGAATCCGGCGGCATCCATCTCCGCGATAACGGTATCCATGACACGGGATGACAGGAGATCGCGGTACTCGGTACATGACCGGTGTAATTCATTCACAGAGGGAATAAGCAGGAAGCGATCCATCTCGATCTGGTTGAGGCCCTCATGAATTGCCTTGAGCGGGGAGCCCTGTGTCTGGTCGATTGATGCAACAAGCTGGTCTTTTTTGCGTCTCCAGTCGATAATGCGGTTCTGGTCTGCTTTAACCGTTTCGGAAATCATCCGCAGGAACGGTTCAATGTCTTCAATCCGGCAATACTGCGTGATATCGGTCAGATCGGGCAATTCCCGAAGAAGAGTGTTCGCTGCTACGCTCATATCGTATGGACTCCACATAAAGGACTGGACGAAACTGGAACAGACTATACCACAGCCTTCGATTAATTTAATGCCTTTCGTTTTTATTTATATTCATGTATGAAATAGGAATGTTTTAATCTCAGGTTTTGCAAGTTTCAGGTAATATGATAGACTCTTCTGTGCCTGGCCGTAGGCTGATTGGACGTAAACGGAGCGTCGAATGACACTGTACCAGCGAACAATCCTTATCATCGTCAGCACCTTTATCGCACTGCTGTTTATTCTTGCAGCCACGTCCGATTTAATCCTTCTCTCCAGTTTCTCGGCGCTTGAAAATAACGACGTCACATCCCATCTCCAGAATGTCATGAACCAGATCGATGACAAACTGAAGCAGATGCACATGTCTTCCCGGGAAATGGCTGAACAACTGCAGGAGTCCGGCGGGGTTTCGGCATCTTCCGGCACGCTGCTTACAGTGCGTTACATGCGGTCCCACACTCTTGACCTGGCGGCCGTGTATGACAAATCAGGCGGGCTAGTCGCCATCAGGGGGTTTGATTGTGAAAAGGGTGAGTCCCGTCAGTTGCCGGCCAGGCAGCAGCAGGCGCTCGGCATGGTGGTTTCCCGAATCGCTTCAGGTGACGGTACTCCGGTACAGGGTGTGGTTAATCTTGATGGATCCCCTGTGATGGTGGCTTTCACGTATGTCAAAGGTGACAGCCGTGTGAAACCGGGCATCGTGGCAACCGGCTGGTTTATTGACAACGCCGAGATGGAGCGGATTTTCAGAGCGTCCGGAGCATCAATTGAAGCGTATGATCTGAATGGTTCGCTTCCGCCTGATTTCGTAAAAGCCATACAGGCGATTGAACACGGCGCAGGCACGTATGTTGGTGTTATTGATGCCGCATCCGTTGCCGGATATTTTACTCTAAAGGATGTCTTCGGGCAGCAATCGTTCATCGTCCGTGCCGTTGAAAAACGCCGCTTACACGAGCAAGGCAAAGTTACCATAACCTACATTTTTGCGTCATTGTTTCTGGCCGGCGGTGTACTCTGTGTTGTGATGCTGGCCTTCGTCAGGAGCGCAATTCTGACGCGTCTTATAACCCTTACTGCCATGGTGCGCCACATCACTGAAAAACGTGATATTTCGGCGCGTGTTCCACTTTCAGAGCATGATGACGAATTGATGACACTTTCCGTTTCGATCAACAGTATGCTCGATTCGCTTGAAAACGCCGAAGCGGGGATGCGGGAAAGCGAAGAGCGCTATCGCATGCTGTTTGAGCGGGCTCCCGACGCCATCATTATTATCGGGGTCGAAGGTGACGAAGCCGGCCGGATAGTCGCGGCAAATCAGGCTGCCGCCGATCAGCACGGCTATACAACGGAGGAGCTTTGCTCTTTGCGAATCTTTGACCTGAACACCCCCAAGACAAATGAAATTGCCGGGGATCTCATGGCCAACATTGTCGCCGGTGAGTGGCTGACCGCGGAAATATGGCACCAGAAGAAGGACGGAACCCGCTTCCCGATCGAGATACATACCGGACTTATAAAGATTAACGGCAAAAAATACATTCTGGGTTTTGACCGTGACATTACCCAGCGCAAGCTCACTGAAAAGACCGACCACCTGCACCTCGAACAGATCCGCCAGCTTAATGATGAACTGAGCCGCAAAGCGATCGACCTTGCCGCTGCCAACAATGAACTGGAAACTTTTAACTATTCGGTTTCGCATGACATGCGCGGACCGCTTACCAGAATTTCAGGCTACTGCCAACTGCTGCTTGATGAAGAGTGCGAGCTCGATCCTACCGCCAAAGAGTATGTTGACCGAATTTACGAGTCTGAAATATGGCTGAATGAGATGATCGATGCGCTGCTGCATCTGGCCACGCTGACCCGCGCTGAGATCGTTTCCGACACGGTCAACCTGAGCCGCGTTGTTGAAGAGGCTATTGAAGAACTGGCTCTGGAAAATCCCGAACGATTTGTCAGGACTGATATTGAGCCGGATATCATTGTAGCCGGAGATGTTACTCTTCTGAAAATGGCCATGATCAACCTGCTCAATAATGCCTGGAAATACAGTTCGGGGAAAGACGAAGCGGTGATCGAATTCGGTGCCGACCGCTCCGGTCCCGAGACGGCCTACTATATCCGCGATAACGGCGCCGGATTTGACATGAAAGATGCGGACAAACTGTTCCGCGTCTTCACGCGACTGCACGATTCCAGCCAGTTTCCGGGTACCGGCATCGGTCTTGCCACTGTCCAACGCATCATTTTCCGTCATGGCGGCCGGGTATGGGGAGCATCCGAACCCGGAAAAGGTGCAACAATCTTCTTTACCCTTCCGTAATTACCATCATATCGTACCGTTTTCCCGCTTGACTCGCCCGCGTGCTCGTGTTATCAAAAAACCTGTAAATACATACGGTTATGCATTTGTTTTTGTTTCGCTATATTGAACATTATTTGATCGGAGGTACATCATGTCCAAGCAAATCACCTTTACCGTCGGTTCCCTTCTGGACGACATGGCTCGTCGCTACCCCGACAACGAAGCGCTGGTCTACCCGGAACGAAATCTGCGCCTTACCTACAAGCAGTTCAACGACACCTGCCGCCAGATTGCCAAGGGGTTGCTGCGTCTCGGTATCAAAAAAGGGGACAACATCGCCATCTGGGCCTACAACGTCCCCGAATGGGTAATGCTGCAGTTCGCCTCCGCCAAAATCGGCGCGATCCTCGTCACCGTCAACACCAGCTACAAATCGGCTGAACTCGAATACATCCTGGGGCAGTCCGACTCCACCTCGCTCTTCATGGTCGGCGCCTTTAAAGACACCAACTACATCGAAACCCTTGGCGGCGTCGTCCCTGAACTCGCTTCAGCGCAACCGGGCACACTGGACTGCCCCAAGTTACCGTTCCTGAAAAACGTCTTCTTCATCGGTACTGAAACCCCCGCCGGAATGCGTAATTTTGCCGATATCATCACAAAGGGGGAGGGGGTGCCCGACGCTGAACTCGCTGCTGTCGAAGCCACGCTGGACTGCCATGAAACCATTAACATGCAGTACACCTCCGGCACCACCGGCTTCCCCAAAGGTGTCATGCTCACCCACTACAACATCGTCAACAACGGCTTCAACATCGGCGAATGCATGAAACTGACGCCATCAGACCGCCTCTGCATCCCGGTCCCCTTTTTCCACTGCTTCGGCTGCGTCCTG
>Ga0172380_10005218_pt1 | contig 15962 bp, 11 predicted proteins | sample Leawe162metaG_FD_119747 | JGI IMG/M metagenome (GOLD analysis project Ga0172380, IMG submission 119747) | Leachate microbial communities from a municipal landfill in Southern Ontario, Canada - Leachate well 162 metaG | ecosystem: Engineered > Solid waste > Landfill > Unclassified | place...
AGAACTTGGACGAACCATGTTTGACGGCCTTTTGGCTCACATAGACGTCGAGTACGAAGTGACAAGCCTTTACCCGTTTTTCCTGGCGGGGGTAGCAATCAACTGGAAAGAAGAGACCGATTTTGAATCCGACGGATGGCAATAGAAAGGAGGCTTTTTGAAACGTAAGAAGGTCAGTATAGAAAAGATGAACTCCGAAGAGATAGAACAATTTATCCTGAGTGCTGGCTCTGATAGTCTGCAAGTGTTCGGCGGCACCTATGAGGGCGGGATACACATTCAGCAGGTTCCGGATGAGCTGGCGGCGTGCATCAAGGCCATTCTGGACAGCGGGGAAACGATAGGCGCCATGCTTGAAATTGGGGTGGCAGCGGGCGGGACCACGGTTGTGCTTAATCTTTTCCTGATGCCCGGCAACTTTGGAGACGCTTCTGAAGCGTCAAGGATTACTCTGATTGACGATAATCAACATCCTAAAGCTGCGTGGCGACCAAATATCCTTGTTGGCATTAATCGTAGGGAGATTATTGGCAATTCCCGCGACCAAACCATCATAGATCAGGTCACAGGCCCGTTCGACCTCCTGCTTATCGACGGCGATCACAGCTACAAAGGAGTTACAGCCGACATCAACAATTATCTGCCTTTCCTCAAAGACGGTGGCTTTCTCGTCCTGCACGATTCAGCAACGACCATTTGGGGCTGTGAAGTCCCTAAAGTCGTTGCAGAACTGAAAGCAGACCCAAGGGTCGAACTTGTGGGGGAATACGTGTCCACGAAACACCCTTCCCCTTGTGGCTTGGCGCTGTTCAGGAAGGTGGCTGAATGATCTCCATCATCATTCCTGTCATCAGACCAGAGAAGGCGGCTACGTGTATTTGGGCGATCAAAGAATACGCCGGAGCAGTTGATCATGAAATCATCGTAGAGCAGGACGAGAACGGCATCGGATGTCCCAAGATGGTTGAAAGGCTCACAGCCAATGCCCATGGTGATCTTGTAATGTTCCTTGGTGACGACACCATCCCGCAACCGGGCTTTCTCGATGCGGCCATGGAAGCCATGAACACCCTGCCTGACCATTGGGGCGTTGTCGGCCTCAACACTCAGGACGACCGGCCGGAAGCTGGCGGCAATAACCCCCGCGCTCACTGGATGGCCCACAAGAAAATGCTTGAGCATATACCGGGCGGTGCCTTCTTTTCGACAGAATATCACCACTGCTTTGGTGACGATGAGCTTCAGGACATAGCCGTTGAGATGGGACGATGGGCATTTGCGGAAGACTGCCATATCCTCCACGATCATTACATCAACGACAAGGAAAAGAACCCATGGGATGCAGGATATCAGAAGGCATACGACAACGGCAACTATGAAGCCGACTGGAAAACATACCATCGGCGCAAGATCGAGCGCAGGGGGTTTAGGATCGCAATAGGGATGCCCTTGACCGGCACGCAGGCAAATAGACGGTTCAATTCATCCTATCGGCAGGCGATTTACACCTACTTGAGATACGAGGGGGCTCCTCCAATCAAAGAGTACGAGCCCACTGTTCCAATAGGCGAATTCGCGAGGGACATAGCCCACAACCGAAACGATCTGATCAGACAGGCACTCATCGACGGGATGAGTCATATAATCATGACCGACACGGACCAAATACTTGATGAAGATACTTTCGTGAAGCTCGTTGTATGGGCGGCGCGGGGTAAGGATGTTGTCATAGCTCCTGTTCACAGACGGTACGATCCTTTCGACTTGATTCTTGCCAGGGGGAAAGATCCGGATAGTTATTTCTCAATCGATGACAAGGAAAAGTATTCCGGCGAACTAATAGAAGTTGACGCGGGCGGGTCCGGTTGCTTTATCGTGTCCCTGAAGGCAGTCCTTGAGCTGGATGATCCGTGGTTCACGCTGGACGCCAAAACACCGTCAGGCGGCAACATGGGCGAGGACATACAGTTTTTCTGGAGGCTCAGGCAAAAGGGTTATCGGGTGTGGGCAGATACCTCCATTGAGATAGGCCATATTGCTGAAATTGTAATCAACAGGGAATTTCGAGCAGTCTACAAGGCTTTGAACAAAAGGTTTTTAACGATGGCATAGGATTCACAAACCGGGTTCCCCTGGCGGAGCGGCCACTCCAATAGGGGCGATAAAGACAGAACGAAGGGCGGCATGCTGGTGCCAGCACATCAGCATACCGCCCTTTTTCTTTGCCCGGATAGCTCAAGATACAGGGAGGGTTAACAATGTCAGGAACCACGATTAAGGGAAGTGAGTGCGCCTTTGAGGTATTCGGCGTAGTAGTGGCAGGAATCGGCAACTGGAAGTACAGTCCAGGTGCATCGGATGAACTGGATGATACTGAGTTTTTGGATACCTCAGAGAAGATCATCCTCGGAATCAGGAAAAGAGGGTCTATCACCTTTGACGGCCTCGCCAAGATCGCCAACGCCGAACAGGAGAAGTTGAAAAGGGCACAGGTAAACGGCACACAGATTACCAGCATGGCGCTACGCATAGCCAGTTCGCTGGCGCTCGAACCGTGTAGGACAACCGGCTATCATTCGCCATTGAGCACCACGGGGAACTTGACGCAGCCCGGTTACGTCAACGTCACCGGCTTCGATATCAGTTCGGCGCATAAGGACTTGGCGAAGATATCCTTCACAGCCGTAGTCAGCGGCGACATGGTAGAAGCAGCGGTATAAGGAGGTTTTATGGGTTTTGATTTTGAAATAGACGTAGACAATCTGTACCCGGAAGTGTGGTTTGGGGACAAGCCTGGAAAGCGGGTTTGTCTCCGACTCTGTTCTCCCGAGAAGATCGAGGAGTTTCGGAAGGAATGTACAAAAGTAACAAAGACCCTGGCGGACAATAAACGCATGGGCGCGATGCAGATCGTTAAGGACACTGAGTTTGACGACAACAAATTCGCCAGGTTGCTCAACGAGCACTGCATCGTCGACTGGGATCTCACCGATGTCAAGGGCGACGTCATCCCCTGCAACGCCAACATGAAGGTCAAAATGATGGGCGTGATCCCCTTCAGTAAGTTCGTCAATGAGGGGATCAAGGAACTAACGAAGCAGGCAGGTATTGAGGCAGAGGAAGAAGTAAAAAACTTCGAGCCTTCGCAAGATGGATCGTAGAGGAAGCACCGTCTTGCGAGGCTTGCCGAAAGTTACATGCCGATGAAGAGGACGGCCCTCCATGCCATGAGTGCAGGCCGGTTGCCATGGAGGGAAACCTGGACGCGATCAACGTATGGAATGAATGTAGAACGCAGGTTATAGCCGGATTTGGCGGGGTGATTGATATCAATATGCTTGCGGTGAAACAGGAAATGGACATGCGGGGTATCAAGAACCAAATGGTGTGCAAGGGCAAGGTCCGCATTCTCAACGACGAGTACATGACAATTAAACACGAGGCGGAAGAGAGTGCCAAGTCTAAAGATTGACCTGATTGTAGACGACAAAGGCAACGTCCAAATTGCCAATGTAACCAAGGGCTTCGAGGAGCTTAACGCTCAGGCTACGAAGCTGGGAAGATCATTCGAGGGTGCATTCGCGGGAATGCAAAGCACGCTCACATCGATCGATGCGAGCCTAAAAAAAACAACCGATAGTGTATCTGCAACCCACAGGCGCATTCAGCAGATATCAAAAGATACGACCAACGCCATAGCTGGGCAATGGACTACCTTGGGCATCAGGTCAAAATCTGCGATAGCAGAGGAGATGGCCGCAGTGGTTACTGCATCTAAAAATAGGATTGCTTTAGCCGCATCCGACTCTGCCGAAGTTCTACGGATAAGAAGCGCCGCAAACGCCAAGTTGGTGGCGCTGCAAAAAGAATTAACAAATGTAGCAGTTAATTCAAATGCAAAGCACGAATCATCCATGGCGAACCTCACCCGAACCGTGCTTCGATGGTACGCGGCCTATTATGTCGGATTAACGGCTATTCACGCAGTAAGCGGCTTAATCATGGGTGGGGTCAAAGCGATTGATGATCTCAAAATTAACACAATCGCAGTTGCCGCCATGATCACTTCTATGCAGGGGACAACCGGAAATATTGTTGAAAACTACAAGGAGAATGTCAAATACGCTGGGCAGTTGAACGTAAAACTAATGGAGATAGACGCTAACTCCTTCGCCAATTACGAACAGATTCAGCTAATGAACCGGGCCATGACAACGCACGGCGTCATCCTCGATACGAATAATGCAAAACAGGCGGAAGCATTCACGGCCATTACCAACAGCATAGCCCTCTTGACCACAGGCCAGAACAAAGAAATGCAGGCGGCCCAGGAGATGGATGCCCTTATGTCGGGGAGAATAAAACAGACCGACAGGGTAGCGTTGATGATTGACGGCATAATCAAGCAGGAAGGGATTTACAAGGGGGGCTTAGCTGAGGTCGTCAAACTCGGGCAACAGCATGGAGATACGCTCCAACGTCTTGCCCCGTACCTGGTCGGCATCACCGCTGCGACCGGCGATATAAGCCAAACATGGGAATCGGTTAAATCTTCGCTGGAAACGACATGGGGGATCATTCAAAGGGGTGTTTTTAAGGATGTCTACAAAGACCTCACGGAAGGCGGAAGAACGGCAGTTGCATGGATGAAAGCCAATTCTGAAGAAATAGTGAGCGCCGTTAACACCGTTTACAACACCATATCTTTTGCCATCAAAACCACGATCGGGTTAATGGCTACCTTCGCAGCCGTCACTGTAGCGAAGATGATTATAGCTGGAGATGCGGCAGCTTGGTTCGCCTTGCAATGGGAAATCATGGCCCGGAGAGTCAATATAGCAACGCTTTCTATGGGCGTAACCTGGAAAGTGTTCATAGCTGCTATTGTCGGGTTTTCGATTGGGACATGGCTTTCTAATGAATTTGAGATTGTCCGTAAGGCCGGAATCTACATGGTTTACGGCATTATGGACGCTTGGGACTGGCTTGTTGAAAAAATGAAAATAGGGTGGGAGTACGCGAAGCTTGGAAGCAGCGAAGAGGGGGACACAGCAACCCAGGTCAAAGTTTTCCAAGAAAATATCAAGAGGATTAAACAGGAATACGCTGAAGAAAAAGCACTCAAAGCACGATTCAAGGCAGAACAGCTTGCAGAGGCAACTGATGCCTATAGAGCGCAACAAGCGGCACAGAAAAAAGCCCAAAAAACCATTGCTGTTCCCAAAGTAAAACCGAACATGGGTGGCGATGATAAAGCCGCCGATGGAGCCAAACAACTCGCCGACCAGTTCAAAAAGGCTATCGACAGCGTTAAAGACAATATCGCCCGCCTACAAGCTGAGACATCCGGCCTCGGCGAATTTCGACTGGAGCTGGAAAAGAACCGGCTTGAGTATGAAAAATATGTCCGTGACATGGATGAAAAATTGTCTCCCGCGCAACGGGCACAACTTATAGCGTTGGCCGAGCAGCAGTTAAAGCTGAAGGACCAAGTAGAAGCCATCAAGGAAACTGCCAGACAGCGCAAGCTCGCAGTAGACGGCGTTAACGATGAAACAGCCGCCACACTGAAAGATAAAACGGATACCGAACGTCTGAAAGACGCTTACGACAGCCTTGCCATGAGCCTTGACCCTGTGTTAGGCGCACGTAAAGAATATATCCGGCAAAGCAATCTCATCAAAGACGCACAGGCCCTCGTGACCAAAGGTTTAAGGTCCCAGGAAGACCTCAACCGGACAAATGCCCTGCGTGAAGCCAAGAGAGCCCTATACAACGCCAATACTGTAGCTGATTACTACAGCCAGATATCCGGCATGGAAGACGCGGCTTTAGAGAAGAAGCTTGCCGCTATCGAAGCCGAACGCAAGGCCAATTTAGTTTTATACACGGAAGAGAAAGACAGAATAGCCGCCAACGCCTTGGCCGCTCAGAAGGCTGCTAAGGCTCGAGCTGATGCTTTCTCGGCCAAAACCGAACCCTACATGCAGATGCTCGGCAGCATGGCTGAAGCCCTTCAAGGCATCAGCAGCCTTTACAGGGAAGGAAGCAAGGAAGCCGAAGGGTTTTCAGCCGCAGCAGAGGCTTTAATCATTGTCCAAAAAACCCTTGCCGTGGTAAATGCGGTTGCAGCGGTAGCAAGCTCAGCATCAGCGCCGTGGCCCGTTCAATGGGCAAACATGGCGGCCATGATAGGGGCCATGGGGTCACTTCTTGGGACAATAGGCGCATCCATCAGCGGTGGAGGGGGTTCTTCAGCGACCGCAGCCGAAGCCTATAAGCCCACCACCGTTCTCGGCGGCGAGTCTGGCGAAGCATCCAAATCCATCGAGAACGCCCTCAACATCCTGAATGATATCGACGCCGACTCCTACATCGAGTTACAGGGCATCCACAATTCCATGCGGGAGTTGAACGACAACATCACCGGCTTGGTGCGGTCACTCATACAGGGTGACGGCAGTCTCTCGGATATAGCCAGTGGCATAACCGAAAGCAATAAGGTAAACACCAGCCTCATGACTGGGATATCGGTGCTCGGTACAGTTATGTCTTCCGCCGGGATGGTAGCGGGGGCGCTGGGAATAAGTGGCGCGGGATGGCTTGGCGGCGGAATCACCGGGGCAATGGCGGGCTACGCAGGAACAGGAACGATATCAGGCGCGATGGCTGGCGCTGGTACGATCCCTATCGTTGGTTGGGTATTATCGGCGATTGCGGCTATCGATATGCTCACCGGCGGCGCCATAAGCAGTTTTATCAGCTCAAAATCATCTAAGGTATCCCAGCAGGGCGTAAAGATCGACAGCGCAACGGTGACGGACGTTTTTGAGGGCAAGCTCCACCCGCAGTACTACGTGGGGATCTCAACCAAGAAAAAATCATGGGGTCACATCAAGCGGGATTACGACGAGACCATGTACGAAATGGATAAGCAGACCGCGAAGTTTTTCGAGCTTATCTACACGAGTTTTAGCACTGGCCTTTTGAGTATAGGGCAAGCGTTGGGGCAGGATTCTGCAAAAGTCCTTTCATACGCATTCGAAGCCCAGACGCTTAATCTCAATGGTCTCGACGCGAGCCAAATCAACGACGCTATCAATGACTGGATGAACGAGCTTGCCGACACAGCCGTTGACGCCCTTTTTGGAGATATTTTGTTGCAGTATCAACAATTGGGTGAAGGGATATACGAGACTGCCATCAGAGTTATCGGACAGAAAGAAATTGTTCTGGATGCGATGGATCAGATCGGCGCGGCTTTCCAAGGAGGGGCTGAATCGGCCGTAGCCTTTGCCGACACGCTGGTGCAGATGTCCGGGGACATTGATGACCTTATTGGCACGTTCTCAACATACATCAGCAAATTTGTTCCTGAAGAACAACAACACACGAACCTAAAAACGAGACTACAATCAGTTTTTACGGTCAATAATTTAGGGGCATTGCCTGATACCAGGTCGGGGTACGCGGCATTGGTAAACAGTACATCTGGCGCAATTAGCCAGGAAACGGCCAAGCTCGAAACGGCCAAAGCCAACTACGCCACGGTGCTATCGGCGATCACCGAAGAGCACACCGTGGCGGTCAAACGGCAGATGGCATTAGAAGAAGCCGCGCGCGCGGCAACCGCTACGGGGTCTTGGTGGGATACCATACGAAATATTCAGGCTCAATACGCGGGACTAACCGAAGCCGAAAGGATAGCTGCCGCCATCGATGCCGATGATAGGCTTGCGACTGTAATGGCCGCCACTGACGCACAGCAGGCGATAGTAGACACCGAGACCTCTTCTCTCTACTCGCTCCTAAACATGGCCGACGCTGCCGACGAGTATTACAGCTACATCGAAGACCAGTGGCAAGATGCCAAAGACAAAATCATAGATAGCCTGAGTAGCCAGATTGACGCAAGCAACACCGCCGCTGATACTGCTAGAAATTTGGCTGAAACGTACACAGGCCTATCTGAAAGCCTTCTAAAAACCATCGCCGATCTCAAAGCCGGGGAGCTTAGCACGGCAACCATCAGGGAGAAGACGGCGCAAGCCAAAGTTGCAATGTTAGCGGCTTATGCAAATCCGACAACCGAAAACCTTGGTAATCTCCCCAGTCTTGCCACATCGTATCTGTCAGCCGCGAAGGCCAGCAGTGCGACAGCGTTTGAATATCGAAAGGCGTTTGGGCAGACGTTGCTGACTCTTAATAACGCATCTCGAATCGCCACATCGAGGGCAACAGAACAAGAAGTTCTGGCATCCGCAATCGACGCACAGACGGCTAAACTCGAGGCCGCGTTGGCAAAAATAGAGGCATCAACCTTTGAATCCGCATCAAGTCTGATAAGTTTGGACATGAATGGAATCAACGCTATCCTGGACGCATCAAGTACGTTTGATATTATAGCCAACACAGACGGCATTCCTGATGATCTCAAAGAGATCCTGTACAGCGAAGCGCAGGACTACGAATTGAACCTCATTGCTTCGCTAATGGACGACACCCCTGACGCGATCAAAAACATGCTGCTGGCTCAATCGGGCGAGTATGCGGCAACGATAAACACGATGCTGGGTATCGTGGACGATGACTCCAGAAAATTGGCCCTTACCGCAGCCGGTGACTATCTCGCAACCGTTAACGCCGTCTTGGGCGTAATGGACGCAAGCAGCGCAATTCTCGCAGGCGGGTCCGGGGTCTTCGGCGTCACAGTCAACGCGGAAACGGGGGCGATAGGCGACGACGTTCTCAAACTCGCCTTCGAGAACACCAATTCCCTACTGACCGTAATTAACGCCGTATTCGCATCCGACATTAACGCCGAAGCGCAGGCGCTCGCGCTAAACACCGTCAATGAGATCGAGACAACCGTTACGACCGTGGCACTATCCGATGAGGTCAGGAACTCCGAAGCTGGGAAGTTGGCTCTTGAGACAACGAATCTTATTGCTACCACCGTTGAAACCATGCTCTTGTCCGATGAGGTCAGGAACTCCGAAGCTGGGAAGTTGGCTCTAAACGCGGAAAACGCCATAGCTACTACTGTCAAAACCTGGGCGTTGGCCGATGAAGTCAGAAATTCTGATGCGGGCCGACTGGCCTTGAATGCATCTAATGACCTGGCAACTACTGTGACAGTGATAGCACTTGATGATGTCACGCGAGAATCAGCGGCCGTCCGACTAGCCTTGAATGCGACAAACGAACTGGCAACCACCGTGACGGCGTTACTCGGCATGGCCGAAAGTGGGGCGATAGGAAAAACGGCGAAGGATACCTTGGGCAATCCTACCGCTGAAGCCATCTTCCTGGCCTTCGGGCAGGCTACCGACCTGACCACAACCATTTTGGCACAACTGGGTATTATGGAGGCCGCAGCCCTGGGAAAGACAGCGGCTTCGGCATTGGATGGGTCAGACATCGATGCGGCGATCTTCCTGGCGTTCCAGGATGCCCACGTCCTGAAAACCGTCATCACCGCGTCCATCAGTAAGGACGAAGAAACCACGGCGGCGCTGGCAGCGCTGAGCCAGTCTTATCAGGCGCAGATCACCGGCAGCGGCAGCCCTTCCGATCCTGTGATGGGTTTGTATCAGAGTATTTTTGGGCGCAACCCGCTTCAGACCAACGACCAGGAGGGATATACCTACTGGCTTCAGAAATGGGCGGCAGGACTCCCTCTCACCCAGATAGCAGCGTCAATGTTTGCATCTCCTGAATACGCTGCTATTAAGGCAGGCCGGAGCTTTGCTGACGGCGGCGTCTCGACCGGTCCTGAGAGCGGCTACGGAGCGACTCTCCACGGAACAGAGCTTATCGTCAGCCCCAAAAAGGGTTATCCGGCCACGGTAGTGGGAGCAGACAGCGGAGAAATCGTTACTGCTCTGAAGGCAGCCAAGGAAGATGCACGTATTCACAACCAAGCAATCATCGGCAGGCTTAATAAGATCGAATCTATAGCGAAGAAGTGGGACAACACCTTTGACGACATTATTGACGATACTGGCGTGTTGACGAGGACAGCATGAGTTTTCGGCTAATCCGTCCGATTACCGTTACCCCGGCTATGCTCACCTACAGCAACATAGCCGAGGCAGACTATGCGGAGTGGAACATAGGCACGTCATACTCCGAAGGCGGGCGCTGCATCGTCTCGGCACAGCACAAGGTCTATGAGGCGTTGACAAGCGTAACCGGCGGATCATCACCAGAAGTAGACGTGCTCGCGACTCCTCCAAAGTGGGTTTTGGTGGGCTCAACCAACAAATACAAGATGTTCGACAACAGGTTGTCAGAGCAGACGTCACAGCCGGGGTTTATCCGGGTCACTATCAAACCCGGAACAGTCGTCAATGCGATTTACCTTGGAAATATATCGGGAACCGAAGTCACGGTGGTATCCACTGTTCCCCTTGCCGATTCCGGGTCCCCGACCACGTACACCAAAACTATAAATCTGTTGGCTGAGGCGTCAGAGTATTCGCCATTTGTGGCAGATGCCTACGATTACGCCTTCGAGGAAATAGCCACCAGATCAGATATCGTGGAATTCGACATTCCGCCATACATGCAGCAGTCAATTACCATCACGATCAAGTACCAGGGGGGCACGGCCAAGTGTGGCGTATTTATGTGCGGGTTATCCCTTGACGTAGGTACGATGCTCTACGGCGGGCAGTTGACCCTTGTGGACTACTCGGTAGGGAAAGAAGCCGATGAGTACGGCGACAACGATGTCATCGAACGCGGATGGGCCAAGGAAGCCAGGGTACGGGTGCTTTTGAAGAATACACGATTAGACATTTTTTACCGGTTTCTGAGCACCTACCGGGCCACCCCGGTTATTTGGGTCATGTCGCAGAATTTTAGCTGCATGATCGTTTATGGGTTATGGTCAGGGCCATCGTTCAGCCTCAATTACCCTGAACATACCTTTGTTGAATTGGAATTGAAGGGTTTGACGGCGAACAACTAAGGAGAAACAGGATGTCAGCAATCACACCGATCACGGTCTATGCACAGCGAACCACACCGGGCACGTTCGCCGCCAATTTCGACGCATTCATGTTGCAATTCTGCAACTCGACCATATCAGAAATGAATACCGCGTTCGGATCTATGACGCTGGTGTCTCTCTCCACCACGAGTGCGACGTCGAACGACATCGGCACAGGGGACAAGACGTTTACTGTTGAGGCCGGTAAATCGTTTTTGCCGGGGCATGCCCTAAAAATTGCACAGACATCAAACGTCGCAAATTGGATGCACGGTGAAGTTGTCAGCTATTCAGGGACCACCCTTGTCGTAAAGATCCGCGACACTGCCGGGAGTGGCACAATCACCGACTGGACGATCACATTCGCTGGGGTTTATGTTGAAACCGATTGGAAGGCAGTCAACGCGGTCAACTACACCGCCACCCCCGCCTCAACTTCGACGATCACGATGCTGTCCGACTTAACCGGGGTAATAAAACAGGGGATGAGCCTGCAATATACCTACAATGGGACAACGTACTACGGCATGGTTGGAGCCATCACCAGTAACTTGCTCACTGTATGGGGAGCCCCGCTTGATGTGCTCTACGACCTGACATCGTTGAAATATGGTGGCGGCACCATGCGGCAGGTATGGGTGACGGTGCCCAGTTATTATGAGGATGCGAGCGACGCAACATTAATAGCCAACGATCTTGATTCACAGTTTGTCTGGACTATGCCTACGTCATATTTGGTCTATTTCTCGGTCTACTCCAGAGTCCACGACACCGGAACCCACGGGCAGGCCTCAGTGAGAATCAATAGCCAGGAGTGCAACACCACGGCAGGGGGTGAGACCATAGCGGCAAACACGACATGGTACCCCACCGTCGTTAACATCGACACAACCTATTACGATGTGAATTTCGGAGAAGTTGTAGAAGTGACTTCGGTTAAAAATGGCAACGGAGATGCTCTTGACCTTACCGTCATGATGGTATTTTTGACGCCATAGGAGAAATAAATGTCCATAACGGCAAGAACACCTGAAGCAGCGTATTCAGCAAGCGCGAATAATCTTACGTGCAACGTACCGGCAGGGACGACGGATGGCGACCTTATGTTCGCCTTGGTTATGGTGTATCGATACACCATTTCGACCGCTACAGGTTGGACACTCGTTGTTAGCAACACCACAAACATAGATAAATATTATCTTTATCGGAGGATAGCATCATCGGAACCCGCAAACTATAATTTCACTTTCTCCACCGAAGACCAATGTCGGATGGTAATAAGTAGTTTTGTGGTGTCTGACATGATATCTTCAGATCCCATCGCTTCATCATCGGCAACGAACTACCGGGTAGATAACATTTACAGTGTTGGAACTATCTCCCCCCCGCACATGAATATGCCAATTTTCGCTTTTAGTTGCGTCTATGACACAATAGGGATTGGGGTAGCACCCCCCTCGGGCTGGACTGAGGTGCATGATGCCGGGGAAACGGACTCTGATTTCTATTTGAATATCGGATACACGTCAGCGTATGAAGAATGCGGTTCATTTACGCTGACGTGGAACATGCTCCCTGATAAACGTACATCCAAACAGGGGATTCTTGCCGTTGTTAATACGCCAAAAACAAATCCTGGCTCCGTCATGATGTTTTAGGAGGATAACATGTCAACATACGCTCACAGATACAACACCGAGACGGACTATACGGTGGTCGAATATTTCGAGACCAAGGGCTCTCGTATCATCGAAAAGGACCAGCACGATTACCTCGACTGGGTGAAGGCGGGTAACACGCCAACCGTTGAAGCGACGGGCCAATTCTTGACGGTGGTCGGCGATAAGATTGTGGTTGATCCCATGAAAGACACCATTCTCGCACAGGTTGAAGCCATAAAAAAGCAAGCGGAAGCGGCGGCAGCTATCGACGCCTTGTGTATCACAGCGTCACCGCTGCTTATCAAGGTGCAGATAACGGTTGACGAAAAGGAAAAGGCTGATGTTTTGGCGGCGTTGGCTGATATTCAAGTTCAAATAGATGGTCAAACAACTATTATAGAAACAACGAAAGCCGCACGGGCCGAAATAGTGAAAGCAGTGCAGGAGGTAACATGCGCATGAAAACGATCATGGCCCTTATCCTGATATTGATAGCAGCGCCCTTGTGGGCAGGTCCCCCTACGGTGATCTATGGCGGCGGCGTCACCGGCACCGGCACCGATCACTACTGGCCCTACTGGACCGGAACCACCATCCTCGGGGCAAAATCGCTCACAGCCAGCAAGCCGGTCTGCACCGACTCAAGCGGCGATCCTGGCGTGTGTACCGGCACTGAGGGCGTGTGGCAAGTGGCAGGGTCATATCTCACCGCAGTCAGCGCCCTTGACGCCTCCAAGCTTGCGGCGGGCAGCGACGCACAGGATGACGTTTTAGTCAGGGGAGCATCGACTTATGATCGCCTCAACATCACTGAGCAGACCCTCGTCGGCAGGATAACCGGCGGGCATGTGGCGGCACTCTCGACGGCTCAGGTACGCACCCTACTTGGGTCAATTTTACCCTCCTTGACAGCACTCACCGGGGGGGGCGCTGGCGCTCTTGATGCGATCCCTTACACCTCCTGCGTTGACGGTCAAGTAGCTGTCGTTGGCACTACGGACGATAAATTGTATATCTACGTGTTTAATTCCATCAGTGCAACAGCAGAATCGTCACCATCTGTCATAGCCCCTGATGATGTCGGGGCAAATACGGGGCGTTGGCTCCTACAGTTATTTGCTGATGCCGGGATTCTTCAATTCTCTACCATGACCCTCCCTAATGGAACGGCGGCAGCATCCACCACAGAAGGGGCTATCTATCACAACTCGGCTACAGATGTGACGACTGTGGGGAATGGGGCAACAGCAGACACGCTGCTAAAAACAGCCACGGATGTGACCGGACAGCTTATCACCGGGTTTTCCAGTGGGGCTGGGGCGGTAGCGGCAACGGATACAGTTTTACAGGCTCTCAACAAGCTCGATGGGAATGTGAATGCGATCAACAGAACGTCTGAGATTGGAATCGTCATCGATGGTGGGGGATCAGCCATCACCACAGGAATCAAAGGCAGTAGGTTCATAGACCACGCCGTAACTATCACAAAAGTGACGATTATTGACGAAAGCACTTCTCCGGGTTCAGGGGCCTGTGTCATTGACATCTGGAAGGACACCATAGCCAATTATCCGCCTACCGTTGCGGACACCATTACAGCATCAGCCAAACCGACTATTTCGTCGGCGGTGTATAGTCAGGATGCTACGCTGACCGGCTGGACAAAAACCATCTCAGCAGGGGACGTGTTGAGATTCAACGTTGATTCATGCAGCACAATGACGCGGGCGTCATTAACGTTAACGGTAACGGAGTAAGGAGGGTAGTTTATGGCAACCGCAACTTCGACAGGCTCAGGTGCTTGGTCAGAGGCTATATGGTCGGGAGGGTCCGGGTCCGGTGGTGCTCCGGCAGATGGGGACGCTGTAGTCATAGCCGCAGGCCACTCCGTCTTAATGGACACTGACCTTTCTGCCTGGACCGGGTTGACAACTCTCACCATCACAAGTGACGCTGCAACCCCCGGAATGCTATATACGAAAAACCATGCCGGACCAGGCTTAGCAATTGGTAGTACAAAGCCCAACGTCAAAACAGACAGTTTTTCCTTTGTAATGGCCGGAACCTATTATTTCAAGGCTGCCGTGCCAGCCGGAACAGCACTTTCTGGGGCTGATGTTCCTGAAGATAAATACGGTGCTTGGGCCTTAGAGATCGGTACGAATGGAACGATAGACATTATCGAAGCTACCGACAATGCCACAGGGTATGATTCATCCGCCCTTGCAATCGCCGGGTTGCCAGCGGTACAGGCTTCTCATGTAAGAATTGGGACCGTCACGGCCATGAAATCAGATGGCGCGTTTGACCCCGGTACAACTGATCTTGATGCAGCCAATACAACCATTGCCTACGCTGATATCGCGAACGCGGTTTGCAATTATGGATTTCTGCGATTCAGAACGGGCACAAACTACGGCATATTGGGTACAAATGCAGCCGCTAAGGGCAGACTACTTGCCAACTCAGACGGGACATGGGGCAACACTGGTACCCTTACCTTTGAAAATAAACTCATCGTGCAACTTGATGGTACATCCCGTATCATGGCGACGTATCTTGACATCGCCCTCTATGATACGGAGCCGACAAACAAATTTGTCCGTGTCTACCGTGATAAGTACACCGTATCGAGTATAAACACCGGCACGAACGTGATCACAATGGGGGCATCTCACGGATGGTCAGCTAATGAGCCGGTAGCCGTCAGATCAAGCGGAACACTTCCTACGCCATTAACGGCAGATACAATCTACTATGTCGGATCGCCGTCAGGCGCGGACCTTAAGCTACTCTATCAGAGCAGCGGAACCGAAGTTGATTTGACCGGATCAGGCACAGGCACTATAGAGATTTATTCTGGGTATTCTGGTTCAACTTACACAGGTATCGGCGCCGCTCCTGATTCAATCAACATTCTGGAAGACATTACCGCCGACACCCCCTGGCTCAGTTTTGCTGATGGGACAAGCAATGCGGTTCTGGTGGATGCGGGGCCGGTGGATTACGACCAACAGCGTGTCTATGTGACAGCGGTACCAAGCGCCAGCACGATACAGATATCCGCTGATATGGATTCCGCTCAATATCCTCTGGCCCGAATCTATCTGATGAGCCGTAATGTGGCGATCAGGTTTACTGGAAATACAGAAGTCGACATTATAGACGCAGCAACTAATGGCGTATTTCAGTGTGAAATAAGGAGCACACAGGGGACTGGAACGACGTTTAATGGCTACGGCCTCTACGACAGCAACAACAACACCGTTTCCGGGACGATCTCAGGGTGTACCTACGGCCTCTAC
>Ga0172380_10005219_pt1 | contig 15960 bp, 12 predicted proteins | sample Leawe162metaG_FD_119747 | JGI IMG/M metagenome (GOLD analysis project Ga0172380, IMG submission 119747) | Leachate microbial communities from a municipal landfill in Southern Ontario, Canada - Leachate well 162 metaG | ecosystem: Engineered > Solid waste > Landfill > Unclassified | place...
CCGGATCGAATACGTTTGCATGGCATCGTCCTGGATGCCTGGATTATCGGATGACGCGGGCCTCCGGGTTCAATATCCTGTTCAGCCCTCATCCCGGGAAGTTATTCCGGCCACGTTCCTAAGCGGCGGGCAGTCATTTCAAATCCGTCGTGGCGATCGCTTCCATCGCGTAATCATCGAATCCGCCCGCGACGCAGCGCTGATGCGCCAGCCCCGCGATCATCGCCGCGTTGTCCAGGCAGTAATCCATCTTCGGCACACGCACGTCGAGTTGATGGCGTTGCCCGTATTCGACCACGCGCCGGCGCAACGCCGAGTTCGCGCTGACACCCCCGCCGATCAATAGTGATCGCGGCGTTTCGCCGGCGTCGGTCAACCGTTGCCGCGCCCGGTCGATCTTGGCGATCAGCACATCGACCACCGCCTGCTGAAACGCGGCGCAAATATCGGCTTTTTCCGTGTCGTTCAGTGCCGACGCATCACGTTCAAACGTGGCATTCGGCCCGCGTCCGACCGGGTGGCCCCGCACGTGATACAGCACGGCGGTTTTCAAACCGCTGAATGAAAAATCGAGCGAGTCAGGGTCCAACATCGTGCGCGGGAATGAAATGTTCCGGGGGCGGGGGTCGCCTTGTTGCGCGATGCGATCGACGATCGGCCCGCCGGGAAAGCCCAATTGCAAAATCGCGGCGACTTTGTCGTAGGCCTCGCCCACGGCGTCGTCGATGGTCCGGCCCAGCAGCCGCACTTCCGGGGGCCGCGTGGTCATCGCATCATCCAGCGCGTACAGCGACGTGTGCCCGCCGCTGACCACCAGCCCCAGCGCGGGGTACGTGATCGGCCCGGCGTCCAGCGCCCCGGCATACAGATGCGCCCGCACGTGATCCACGCCGATCAGCGGCTTGCCCATCGCCCACGCCAGCGCCTTCGCCGCCGAGACGCCCACCAGCAGCGAACCGATCAGCCCCGGCCGATTGCCCACCGCCACCGCGTCGATGTCACCGAGCGACACCTTCGCCTCGCCGAGCGCTTCATCGAGGATCGGCAATATTTTTTCAATGTGCGCCCGGCTGGCGATTTCCGGCACGACCCCGCCGAACTTGCGATGCAGATCATGCTGCGACGCGATGACATTAGACAGCACGTCGCGTCCGTCGCGCACGACGGCGACGGCGGTTTCATCGCAGGAGGATTCGATGCCGAGAATGAGGGAGGTGGGGGTGTTCATTGCGGGGAGCTGTCGGATTCATCCGCATCCGTGGCGGATGGAGGTTCGAGGTTTGTCAGGTTGTCAGCGTCGGGTTGATTTTTGGCACGGTATGAGCAAATCATACAATCACAGGTGTTGGGTTTACAAAAGTGCCTGACTCCGTGCAATCTGGGGCCTGCGCGATCAAACTTATGAAAGATGCGGTACAGGTTTTCTTCTTCGTGCGTACCATTGCGATTGTTCTTTTCAACATACCGCCGCAAAGCATATGCGGCCACGTCCGCCAGTTGAATCGCCGATGCGAAAGCGCTGTCCACGAAAAACGGAACTTCAATCACGTGCCGCACCATGCCCCAAGGATGACCCTGTTGGCGGAAATGAGACAGGAGTTTGATGCAATTGTTTTCGTGTGTGGGTTCCTTGTCCACGACCAGCATTCCGTTTTCGGGGCTTTGGGAGTTGCCGGTTCGTTGGTATCGGGTCAGGAACATGTCGAAGCGGGAAACAACCTGCGTGAAGTTGTTTTGCATTCCGTCGGTTTGCCCCGTCATGGCGAACAGATGTTGCTTGTCCAGTACCTCGGCGAACAGGCGTATGCCGTCGTGTGAGCCGATCAGATCGAGCGTGTCGATGAAAAGCCGGTTTCGTTCGAGCCGGGAAAGATGAACAAAAGCGGCGGTGTCCCTGAACTTTTTCTGTTTTTTCTCTCTGGCCCTGCCGGTCAACGATTTCAGCTTTTGCTGACGAAGTTCCAACACCGCCTGTCTTCTTGCCGCACGATCAAGTTGGAGGAAGTCGGGTATTTCATCCTGTTCATTGATGTTGGTGCAGAAATCTTTCGCATGGAGTTCAAAGAGGGGTTGTCCCGGACAGGCATACTTGTTTTTCAGGCCGGTCACTCGTTTTTCAATGGCGAACCATGTTCCCTCGTGAACACAAACCCCAAGCGTGGCGAACAAGGCGCGATCGCCGCCGAGTTTGGCATCGCCCGAAGAATCAATGTAGAGCAAAAACACATTTGCCCCCTAAAAAAAGGAGGCCCGGGGGGAGCGTTAGCTCCATCGATCCGTTGAGGATCTCCCAAGCCGTTAATAATCATATCGTACCAAGCCCTATTGTCAATGAATATCGTTTGCGAAACATATCGGCATCACGGCGCGGCGGGAGCGGGTTCCGCTTGTTTCTCGGCGGTTTTGTCAACGGGCGCGGCGGTTTTGTCGGAACTTCCGGGGGCGCTTTGCTCCGGCTTGGAAGAGGCGGTTTCGGCCTTTACTTCCGGGGGCGGGGGTTCTTTCCCCGTTTCCAGAATCTTTTCTTCTTTCGCCAGTTCCTCGTCGATTTTGCTGATGCCTTCCCGGAGGCGGATTTTTTCGCGTTCCAGGTTGTCTTTGCGGGCGATGTGTGTGAAGAGATTGGCGTCGCCGGGGCCGACCTTCTCAAACTCGCCCGTGCCGAGTTTCACGATCATGCTCTTCAACGCCGCGGCCAGTTGCGGGTCGGCCAGGTGTTCGTTGATCCAGTCCGGCGAGACCTTGCCGTCGGCGGGCAGATGAATGTTGTTGTCCCGGCGGACCTCGACCATCTTCTTCTGCTGATCGAAAGTCATCGGCACATAAAATCCGTCCGTCGGGTCCACGCCCCATCGCTCGGCGTTGGGCAGGCGATGGATGTTTTGTCCGTTGGGCATGTAGTAGAGCGCGGTGGTGAGTTTGATTCCCCCGGCTCCCTTGTCCAGCGGGATGATTTGCTGCACCGATCCCTTGCCCACGGAACGCTCGCCGAGAATCACAGCCCGGTTGTTGTATTTCAGGGCGCCGGCGAGGATTTCGCTGGCCGACGCGCTGCCCCCGTTGACCAGCACGATCATCGGGAAATCGGGCAGTGTGCCGTCCTTCTCGGCTTCCCACTTGCGTTCGGGACTGGCGCGGCCCCGGGTCGAAACGATCACGCCGCCCGGCAGGAACAGGTCGCCGATCTTCACCGCGCTGTCCAGCAGCCCGCCGGGGTTGTATCGCAGATCGAGGATCAGGCCGTTGATCGGCCCCTGCGCTTTCAGTTCGTCGATCGCGGCGACCAGCGCGTCGTAAGTCGGCTCGGAAAACTGCGTCATGCGGATGTAGCCGATGCGATGTTCCGCGTCCAGCAGATAGTGCCAGTGACCGGCGGGGTCGCGGTCGATGCCCCGGATCGTGGCGATTTTGACTTTGGCGCGGACGATGGTGATGTCGTGATCGGCTTCGCCGGAGCGGCGGATGCGGAGGGTGACGGGGGTGCCTTCCTCGCCGGTGATTTTTTTGACCGCTTCCTCGGTGCTGACGTTTTCGAGCGATTCGCCGTTGACCGAGAGGATCAGGTCGCCGGCGAGGATACCGGCTTTGTAGGCGGGGGAGTCTTCGATGGGCGCGACCACGCCGATGTGGTTGTCGCGCTGTTCGATTTCCGCGCCGATGCCGGAGAAGGTTCCGGTGGTGATGGTTTCAAAACTCGCGAGTTCCTCGGCGGTGAAATACAGGGTGTAACGGTCGTCGAGGGTATCGACCATGCCGTTGATCGCGCCTTCGGTGAGTTTTTCCTCGTCGGGCTGATGGACGTAGTAGCGGGCGATCTGCGAATGCACGTCCACCAGACGATCGACGAAACTGAACGAATCGGCGCCGGTGGCCAGGACGCGGGGAATCCAGTAGCCGAGCATCACGCCGATCAGCGAGGCGATCAGAATGAACTCGACGGTCAGACGGCGGCGGGTACGCTGGGTCATGTCGGTCAACTCCGTGAAACGGGAATGGATGATTGTACGTTCGCAGGCGGGGGGAGTCGATTCGGCCCGGCGGGGCGGGAATGACGCGATGAATCACCAAACACCAATGACGAATGACCAAATAAGTTTCAATCACCAATGACCAATGAAAACCGGCGGACGTCCGTTTTGGTCATTGAATATTGGAGTTTCTTTGGTCATTCGTCATTGGAGTTTGGTGATTCCGCCACTGTGCGAACGCCAAACCCGCTAAGATGTTCATTACATATGGCTGACTATCGCAAAAACGTGTCGGTGATTCAAGAGCGGGCGGTCCTGGCGGCGGTGCTTTGGCCCGGCATGGAGATCGACCACCGCGATCCGCTGGGGGAGCTTCGCTCGCTGGTCGATACCGCCGGCGCGATCACCGTCGCGGAGGTCATACAGGAGCGCAAAGCCCCCGACGCCTCGACGTTCATCGGCAAGGGCAAGGTCGAGGAACTCGCGGCCCTGTGCAAACTGCACCAGGCGGATGTGGTGATTTTCGAGAATGACCTTTCGCCGGCGCAGTTGCGCAACATCGAAGAAATCGTCGAGAAGAAAATCATCGACCGCAGCGAACTGATCCTCGATATTTTCGCCAACCGGGCGCGGACGCATGAAGCGAAGTTGCAGGTGGAAATGGCGCAGCTCGAATACACCTACCCCCGCCTGACAGCGATGTGGAGCCACCTCGAACGCATCACCGGCGGATCGCCGGGGGGCGTGGGCACGCGCGGGCCGGGCGAACAACAGCTCGAAATCGACCGGCGAATCGTGCAGCAGCGCAAGAGTGAATTGAAGCGCGAAATCGACAAGGTGCAGGCGCGCAAGCGAAGAGAAGTGGCGGATCGCAATATCGACTTCGTGACGGTGGGCCTGGTGGGCTACACCAACGCGGGCAAGAGCACGCTGTTCAACACATTGACCGACGCCGGTGCATATGCCGATGACAAATTGTTCGCCACGCTGGACACGCGCACCCGGCGGTGGGATTTGGGCGGGGGCGACAGCGTGATGTTGAGCGACACGGTGGGTTTCGTGCGCAATCTGCCGCACCATCTGGTGGCCAGTTTCCGCGCCACGCTGGAGGAGTCGATTCACAGCGACCTGCTGCTGGTGGTGCTGGACATCGCCGATGCGCAGGTCGAGCAGCATTTGAAGACGGTCAATGAAGTATTGGAACAGATCGGCGCGGGGGATCGGCCTCGCGTGTTGTTGCTGAACAAGACCGATCGTTTGGAGGACAACGCCGAGGTGCTGGTGTGGACCGGCCGTCACGCCAACGCTCTGCCGATCAGCGCGAAGATCGGCGTGGGCATGGACAAACTGATTGAAGTCGTTCGGCAACACGCGCACGGCAACATGCTGGAACTGACGCTGCGTTTGCCGATGCGCGAGGGAAAAGCGACGAGTTTTCTGGAAAGCCGGGGCACGGTGCTGGACCGACAATACGACACCGATCACGTCACGATGCGCGTCCGCATCGGCAAACGACAGATGGACCAGTTGAAAGCGACGGGGGCGAAGTTCACCGTGGTGAATGACGAATGACGAAATCCGAATGACGACCCCCGGAAGTGAATGACGAAGCTCGAATGACGAATGACCAAACGCATCAACGCCCATCGTCCGAATAGCCGCGCGGTGGCAACCCGCGGCTCATTCTGTACGCTGCTGAAAGATATCTGGGTATCGTTCTCTCAATGATCTCATGGCGTCCGCACCTTCTTCTTCGATGGCATCAAATTGTGCCTTTAGCTTGAGCCACAGTTCCATTTTGCAAACATTAGTCTGCGGTTTTCCCTTCTCATACGTTGTTATGGCGTAGAGTGCGCCGGTGCTGGGGTCTTTAGCTTGTTGGACAATGTCGAGTGAAATATCCTTCCCGATTTCCCACATAGCTGAGTAATTACCGTTCGGGTCAAGGATGTAAACTTCAATTACTTTTTTCATCTCGCTCGCTTTCCCAAAAACTTCATCCATAATCGAGAAGAACGTGGGATCTCGCGGTTTATCAAAATTGTCGAGTATTTTCTGTAAATCGATATGTTCCAGCGTGGAATTGCTGATTCTAATGCGTTTTTTGGTTGCCGCTTCAACAAAAATCGGTTCCCCGCCTTTCACTTTCCAGCCGGGATCAATGATTTCGATCGCATGAATTAGTGCAGAGGTTATATTCTCGCCATCAGGGGTGAAATGCTCAGGTCCGAGCTTGATTGTTTGATGCTTGTGATTGAAGTTGAGATATAAACTCCAAGGGGTAACAGGTTTCGCACCATTCGCATAAAATCCCATGACATAGCCAACTATTCCGATCACTGAATTCTCATGCATGGCATAGACGAGTCGATTTTCATCTCGAACGATGTATAGACTCCAACGAAACCCGATTGATTTGCCGAATAGTTTGCTTAACAGGTTCATGGTTTGTCTCCACACGGACAATCTAAAACCGGCAACTTTTCTGCTATCGTGTGCCCCATAAATGGAATGGGCTTCAGAGATTTTCTGCGTCAGGCGGACCGCGGGTTGCCACCGCGCGGCTGGACGGATGATGAGTGCTGCTCGTTTCGTCATTCGTCATTCGTCATTCGGGCTTCGTCATTGATTCGTCATTCGAGTTTCGTCATTCGTCATTGCGGTCCTCCGCTGTCGTTCGTCATTTCGACCCTGGGTCGCGGCAGCCCCAAAAAGTTCGCTAACAACACAGGCCCCTCGACGGTCAGGAAACTTTCGGGATGGAACTGCACGCCTTCGACCGGGGCGCGATCCCATTTGCGGCGAAGGCCCATCACTTCGTTTTCCTCCGTCCAGGCGCTGACGGTCCATTGCGATTCGTTGATGGTGCTGCGATCGACGACCAGCGAGTGATAGCGCGTGGCGGTGAAGGGGTTGGACATGCCCCGGAAGATGCCTTGCGAATCGTGATGGATGGGGGAGGTTTTGCCGTGCATGAGACGGTAGTTGCGGTGGACGGTCATGCCGTGGGAGTAGCATATGCACTGGTGTCCGAGGCATACGCCGAGGATGGGAACGCGGCCCTCGAAGCGGAGGATGACATCGTTGCTGACGCCGCCCTCGGCGGGGGTGCAGGGGCCGGGCGAGATGATGATGTGCGACGGCAAAAGTTTTTCCGCATCGTCGGCGGTGATCTTGTCATTGCGCACGACTTTGAGATCGAGCGAGGGGTCGAGTTCGCCGATGCGTTGGACGAGGTTGTAGGTGAAGGAGTCGTAGTTGTCGATGAGGAGGATCATGGGGATATTGTAGTCGGAAACTCGAATGACGAAATTCGAATGACGAATCAAACTGGAAGCTTGAAATCCGAAACAAAGCCGCGACCGCCCCCGGAAATGGTCGCGGTCCCCCGTTTCGAGTTTAGCGTTCCGCTGTCGAAGCCGTCGGACTTCGGATTTGATTCATCATTATTCGGGTTTCGTCATTCGTCATTTGGGATAAAATCGTGGGATGGACCAGGAACAAGCCAAACAGCGTGTGGAGGAATTGCGGGCGCAATTGCGTGAGCATGAGTATCGGTATTACGTGCTGGCGGAGCCGAGCGTGACGGATCGGGAGTACGACGGGTTGCTGGCGGAGCTGGAGGAATTGGAGCGGCAGTGGCCGGGGCTGCGGACGGAGGATTCGCCGACGCGGCGAGTGGGGGGCGAGCCGATCGGGGGGTTTGTGACGGTGGCGCACGCGGTGGGGATGATGAGCATCGACAACACTTACGATGAGGGGGAATTGCGTGCGTGGGGGGAACGGGTGGGGAAGAGGTTGAGGGAAGACGAGGGGCACTTCGTGCCGCCCGCTAAACGGGGGGGCGAACTTCCGGGGGCGGGGCTACGTTTTGTTTGTGAGCCGAAGGTGGACGGGGTGGCGGTGTCGTTGCGGTATGAGGAGGGGATGTTGGTGCGGGCGGTGACGCGGGGGGACGGTCAGCGTGGGGATGATGTGACGGCGAATGTTCGGACGGTGCGGGGGGTGCCGTTGAGATTGAGAGAAGAAGGACGCTTCGCGTCACCCGCTAAACCCCCGGAAGTTTTGGAGGTGCGTGGTGAGATATACATGACGTTCGCGGGGTTTGCGAAGATGAACCTGGAGCGGGAGGAATCGGGGGAAGCGATGTTCATGAACCCGCGGAACGCGACGGCGGGTTCATTGAAGCAACTCGATTCGCGGATCGTGGCGAAGCGGGATTTACGGTTTTTCGCGCATGGCCTGGGGGAGGTTTCACCCCCGGAAGTTTTCGGATCGCACAGCGCGTTCCTTGAAGCGATCAGGGCGATGGGTTTGCCGGTGAATGAGCGGATCGAGGTGGTGGGGAGCATGGATGAGGTGTGGGGATACATTCGGAAGTTTGAGGGGGAGCGGCGGGGATTGGGGTATCCGGTCGATGGGGTGGTGGTGAAGGTGGATTCGGTGGAGCAGCAGAAGGTGTTAGGGGTGACGAGCAAGAGTCCGCGGTGGTGCATCGCGTACAAGTATGAGCCGGACCAGGCGAAGACGAGGTTGGTGAAGGTGGATTGGCAGGTGGGGAAGACGGGGCGGTTGACGCCGCGCGCGACGATGGAGCCGGTGCTGCTGGCGGGGACGACGGTGAGCCACGCGACGCTGCACAACGCGGATGAGATCGCGAGGAAGGATATACGGATCGGGGATACGGTGGTGATCGAGAAGGCGGGTGAGATCATTCCGCAGGTGGTGAAGGTGGAAACGGAACAACGAACGGGACATGAGAAGAAGATCGCGCCCCCGGAAGTGTGCCCGAGTTGCGGCGGACCCGTGGTGAGAGAGGAAGGCGAGGCGGCCCACCGGTGCGTGAACGTCGAATGCCCGGCCCAGTTTCGTGAAAAGCTGATTTACTTCGCGGGGCGCAAGCAGATGGATATTGACGGACTGGGGGAAAAGCTGGTCGATGCGCTGTTGGAGAAGGGCTACGTCAGGCATTTCGCGGATGTGTATGGATTGACGGCGGAACAACTGGCGATGCTGCCCCGCATGGGCGAAAAAAGCGCGGCCAATGTGATCGAAGGCATTGAGGCAAGCAAGAATCGCGGCTTGTCGCGCGTGTTGGGGTCGCTGGGCATCCGGCACATCGGCGCGGCGACGGCGCGCTCGATCGCGGGACGATTCGCGGATGTCGATGCGCTGAGGGAGGCGGATGCGGAACGATTGGCGGAAGTGGAGGATGTGGGGCCGATCGTGGCGGGATCGTTGTACGATTGGTTGCACAGCGACGCGGGGCGGGCGGTCGTGGAGGGATTGAAAATGGCGGGAGTGGATTGGAAGTCGCGGGAGTATGTGGACGAAGGGACGAAGGGAATAAGGGACGAAGGGAATAAGGGACGAAGGGACGAAGGGAATAAGGGAAGAAGGGAAGAAGGGACGAAGGGAATAAGGGACGAAGGGAGGAACGTGTTCGATGGCAAGACGGTGGTATTGACCGGGACGTTGGCGCATTTCGCGCGGGAGGAATTGGCGGAGAAGTTGCGGCAATTGGGGGCGAAGGTGACGGGCAGCGTGTCGAAGAAAACGGACAGGGTGATCGCCGGCGAGGAGGCGGGATCGAAACTGGACAAGGCGCGGGAATTGGGTGTGGAGATTTGGGATGAGAAGCGGCTGATGAAGGAGTTGGGGGATGGATGAGGACGATGTCAAAGGAAAACCGACGCGGGGAAGGGCATGGAGGCAAACGCATTCTCATTTTTTGATTAACCGCAGAGACGCAGAGAAGAAAATTGGAACCACAGATAAACGCGGATTAACACAGATCAGATTGGATCAAAATCAATCCGCGTTCATCTGTGGTTACTATTTTTTTGTTTTCTCTGCGTCTCTGCGGTTAATTCCCGTCTGCTTTGCGACCGATGCGCGGTCGCCGATCATTCTTCGGCCGGCGCGAAAATGTCGCGCTGCGTCAGATCATCAAGCAACACCTGCACGGAATCTTCGATGCTCAGCTTGTCGGTGCGGAGTTCGATTTCGGGCTTGACCGGCGCTTCGTAGGGATCGTCGATGCCGGTGAAGCCCTTGATCTGGCCGGCGCGGGCCTTTTTGTAAAGCCCCTTGGGGTCTCGCAGCTCGGCGGTTTCGATGGGGCAATTCACATACACCTCGATGAACGGAATCTTCGCATCGTCGTGCAGCTTGCGGGCGGCGTCGCGGTCGGCGATGTAGGGGCTGATGAAACTGGCGATGGTGATGACCCCCGCGTCGGCGAACAGCTTGGCGACCTCGCCGATGCGTCGGATGTTCTCAGCGCGGTCCTCGGCGCTGAAGCCCAGATTCTTGTTCAGACCCATGCGGATGTTGTCGCCGTCCAGTCGATAGGCGTGCCGGCCCTGTTGGAGCAACACTTGCTCCAATGCGACGGCGATGGTGCTTTTGCCGCTGGCCGACAGGCCGGTCATCCAGATCGTGCAGCCGCGCTGTCCCATGTTGGCGACGCGCTCGGCGGGCGTGACGTTGCCTTCGTGCCAGTGGATGTTGGTTGCTTTCTGCTCGGCCATGATAACTCCGGGATGTCGAATGTTGAATGTTGAATGTTGAATGTCGGATGTGATCCGTATTTCACAGCCGGCGTGCGGTCGTTGGGGCTTGCATCATTAGAGAACCAAAAATCGTAGCGGAAGCGACGAAACGACGCAATACACCGGCCCCGCCTCCTCACATTGCACATCGAACATCGAACATCGCACATTTTCTGCTACCCTATTCCGCATGGCCAATCCACGCATCATCGTCGGAATCGGGGAAGCATTGTTCGACGTGTTCCCCGATGCACAACGCCTCGGCGGCGCGCCGCTCAACGTGGCGGTTCACGCCCAACAACTCGGCGACACCGGCATCGTCGTCAGCCGGGTCGGTCAGGACGACCTGGCCGACCAGATCATCGCCGAGCTGCGACGGCGCGGCATGACCACCGCGCACCTCCAGTCCGACCCCGATCACCCGACCGGCACCGTCGAAGTCGATGCGTCCGACCCGCACGCCCCGCGATACAACATCCTGCCGGGAGCGTGGGACTACCTGACATATGACGGCGACCTGGACGAACCGGCCCGCCGATGCCACGGCGTCTGCTTCGGCACCCTCGCCCAACGCAACGCGCCGTCGCGCGGCACGATCTATCGTTTTCTGGTCGGCGCGAAAAACGCCGAGCGTTTGTTCGATGTCAACCTGCGACAGGATTTCTACGACCGCCGCTGCATCCTCAGATCCCTGGAACATGCCACCAGCATCCAACTCAACACCGATGAACTGGCGACACTGACGAAACTATTGAACCTCCCCGGCGAGGATGCCGATACGCAAATCGCCTCGCTGCTGCGGACGTACAACCTGCGATGGGCCGCCCTCACCGCCGGGCCGAAGGGCACGACGATTTACACCCCCACGCAAAAGTTCGTCGGCGCGCCCGTCGTTGTCACGTCACAGGCGGATGCCGTCGGCGCGGGCGATGCCGTCGCCGCCGCGCTGTTGCACGGCATCACACGCCGCTGGGACTGGCCCCGCACACTCACCCTGGCCAACACACTCGGCGCGTTCGTGGCGTCACACGCCGGCGCATGCCCGGAACTGAACGATGAGATTCGCAAACTCGCGGGAGCGTGAAAATGACCAATGAAACCTTTGAAAAACTCACTTCAAGCGCGGGATGACGCCGTATTCGGCGGCAGACCGTGGTCAATGGCAGGTTTTTCAAAGCCCTCGATTCGGATTTCGATCTTCGAGTTTCGAGTTTCGCCTTCCCCCCCAATTCTCACGCCTCCAACCCGTTTCACCCGATAATCCCCCCATGTCCTCCTTCAAACCCCGCGCCACCATCCTCATCCCCCATTTCAACAACGGCCGGCAATCCTCCTCCTCCGGCTCGCTCGATCTCATCGGCGAACTCCTCCAATCCCTCCACGATACACTCCACGACGACCCCACTCCCTTCGAGCTTCTGGTCAACGACGACGGCTCCACCGATGACTCCCTCAACACCCTCCGCGCCTGGGCTAAACGCGCCTGGCCCAACGGACAACCCTTCCTCCATCTCACCGAATCCCCCCACGAGGGCTTCATCTCCGCGGCCAACAATCGCATGTACCGCGCCTCATCCGGCCAATACCTCGTCCGACTCGATGGCGACATCCTCACTCTCACCCGTCACTGGGTCTCCCGCGTCTGTGAATACTTCGACAACGGCCCCCCAACGCTCGGCATCCTCGCCCCCAAACAACTCGGCATGAACGGTCGCATCCACGCCCTCGGAGACTGGCTCCTCCATCCCGCCGGTTACACCCACGCCTGTCACGGCATGGAACGACACGCCGTCACCTATCCCTTCGAGGTCGATCACGCGATGGGCTGCTTCTATTGCTGCAAACGCGCCCTTTTCGACGATATCGGCGGATACGACGAAAAATGCCTCCGCGGTGAAACCGAAGATTTCACCACCATGGCCCGCGCCCGCGGCTGGCGCTGCTTCGCCGCCCCCGACATCGAGTTCGTCCACCGTCACGCCGCCCGCAAGGGCCGCGCTTCCAAATACGATGACCCCGCTGAAATCCGCAAAGACCTCGCCTACTACGAACAAAAATGGGGCTTTTCCCGCATCGCCCCCGACCTCGACCTCATCCGCGATCGCTACCGCAACTCCCCCTTGCTTTGGAACCCCGCCCTCAATATCACACGCCCCGCAACCCTCCCGGTTGAGCAACCGATCCACGTCCAGCAATCGCTCTGGCCTCGTTTCGCCTCCGATCAAAACTTTCAACAAGCCATCCAGCTCCGCGCCCAAATCGCCCACCAATTCATCACCGCCTCCTCTTCCGGGGGTTTGGCGGGTGGCACGAAGTGCCCCTCCGCGATCCTCAACCTCGACCAATCCCAGGGTCTGGTCCCCCATCTCCTCGCGCTCCGCAATCTCCCCACGCGAAACCTCTATTCCGACAAAAATACGCTGCGATTCGTGCAGCAATGTCTCGCCAATCAAAAATATTCCGCCCCCGGAAATGACCCCGGAAACGCGCCCGACCCCACAAAGCCGCGACCGGTGGTCGCGGTCCCATCCGCCGAATTGCACGCCCACGACCGTGCGCTTTCCGCCCCCGACCACTCCCTCGATGCGATCCTTTATTTTGATGTTTTCCGAAAACACCCCAATCCCGTCGCTTTGATCCGTGAAGCATATCGTGTACTTAAGCCCGCCGGCCTCATGCTCATCATCGAACAACCCGCCGGCCCGCAACCCTGGCGCCCCGATGATAATGAGCATTTCTACGACCTCAATCGTCTGCACAATCAGGTGATGCTCACCAACCAATATCGCTGGACCCTCGCCGGCGACATCACCCAACAAAACACCCAGCAAGCCCTCATCCTCCCCGCCCGAAAAGCATCATGACGTTTAGCGGGTGACGCGAAGCGTCCCTCCCTCTCCTCATTCGGGTTTCCCCTAATTTCTTTTCCCTTGATTTTCCCTTTCCCTGGTGTAGAGTTCCCTCGTCGGGTATCGCCTCTTCCCACCTTTTTGTTCGGAGCCGAGAGATGAATCGCGTTTTTACCGCTGCCCTGTTGTTGCTGGTTTTCACCGCCGCCAACCTGCCCCCCGCAGTCAGCGCCGCACAGGGAGCCATTGACCTGGGGCAAGAGGATTATTCCACGTGGAGTCTATACGGCAGTGCCACGCTCAACACCACCACGTATAATAGTCTTATCTACCAGAATATCGTTCTGACTTCACCCGGAGTAGCAGACAGCGCGGGCGCGGCATTCGCCCCCGCTCCCCTCACGATTGACCTCAATCAGCCCTTCTCGTTTAGATTTCCTTTCTATATCAGTCCCGGCACCGTTGTACGCGGCGACGGGTTGACCTTTGTCCTTGCCGGCACTCCGCGAGTCGGCAACGGCGGATCGGGTTTGGGGTACGAGACATTGAATGGCGTAGCGTTCGCGGTCGATACATTCGATTTTGGCTCCCCGGACCCTGTGTCCCCCAGTCTCCAGATTCTGACGGGTGGGTCTGTTGATCCGGTGGCGTTCACCGAAACCGGCCTGGGTGACGACATCTGGTACACGTTCGCTAATGAGCATTTTCAGTGGAATGCGATTGTCTCCTACACCCCGTCGGGAAATAATGACCAACTGGGCACTTTGACAGGATCCATTCAGCAGCCCGCCTTCCCGGGGTACGATGGCCTGCCGATCAGCGTTTCCGCACCGGTTGACTTGAGCTTGCTGGGCACGGATGTCTTCGACCCGGATACGAACGCGTATCTGTATAGCTCGCTGTACTACGGCTTCACCGCCGGCAACGGCCTGGCCGACGATGGACACTTCGTCACTTCCGTTATCCCCATCCCCGAACCCGCCTCTCTCGCCCTTCTCGCCGCCGGTTCCCTCTCGCTCCTCCGCCGTCGCCGCGCCGCGTAATTCCATCTGAACTTTTGCAAAAGTCCAGTTCCATCTCATCTTCAAAACATTTTCGTTCGCTCGAAACTCCCGCCCGTCGGGAGTTTTTTTCGCGCCCGCCGCTTCGCCGAAAACACCGCGAGCGGGAACGGCGATGCGTTTTCCATCAAACGCAAATTTGGTGCGCATCGCTCAAAAAACGCGAAATCAAAAACGTCGCCAATCGCTCCAAAGGCGCACACAACCGTCGCAAAACACGAAAAAAAGCGCGACTCTGCGCACCACCGCGTCGCATACCGATCCAAATCGTTTCGCCGCGAAACATATCCGCGCACCCGCATGTCGCTTTCGCGTGATTCGGATGTGGCGGAAAAGCGTGCGAGAAGGGACAGGAGTAAGGAGTAGGGAGTAAGAACCCCTGGCGCGCCGAATACAATTCTCCTGTCTCCCTACTCCTTTCTCGTCGGTGGGTCAGAGTGTGCGAAGGGCTTTGTCCAGTGCCGCGCGTGCCGCGGGCAGCGGGTGTTCGCGCGCCTCGGCGATCAGGGCCTGCTCGCCCTTGCGTTTGATTAGACGAAGCAATTCTTTGAGGTGCGAATCGCGCATCTGGCTGAATATGGCGAACCCGTGTTCCAACTCGTGCCGGGTGTGGCGCGACAGCGGGTCTTCCAGTCGCGTCTGCGCCACGGCCCAGTCGATCAGCGATCGCGGCTCGCTGGAAAAACGGTACAGATCCAGCGTGTGCATCAGTCGCCGGCCCAGCGGCATGAACGGGTCGCTGCACTTGTCGGGCAGCATCGTCAGCGAGTCGCCGTTGCCCGCCGCCGCCGGTGAATTGGCGGTGTTTTGCGATCTCTCCAACTCCGCCAGCCAACCGCCCCCGCCCCCGGAAGTTGTCGCGGCTCCTGAAGCGGGCGATGTTTTTCGCGGTGCTACGCTGGACAACTCCGTGCCCTCCGGCACGATGCTGGCGTAAGCGGTGTTCACCGTCACACGCCCCTGATTGGCGAAGTCGATGACCATGCGTTGCGCGGGCATCCCTTCGGTGTTCAGCGGCTGAATGCTTTGAATGATACCCAGCCCCCATTCGGGCCGGGCTGCGTGTCGAACGCGATCACCTTGATGAAAATCCATGTCTGTGTGCCTTGCGGGATGCGGAATGCGGGATGCGGCTTGCGGGATGCCAAACCCGCACAGCGCAGGCCGCAAGCCGCACACCGCATCGCCCGGACCATGCGGAAACGTACTTCAAGTGGGAATGCGGTCGAAAGGAGTCGAACCTTCACGGGGTGTTTAGCCCCACTAGGACCTGAACCTAGCGCGTCTGCCAATTCCGCCACGACCGCAGCGACAGGCCAACCGACCCGGCCGGCAAGCCGAATCAAGTCCCAAATAATAGATGTTTCCCGGCTGCTATGCAAGCGACACGGCCAAGTCGGAAGTCGGACAGTCGGACGGGTGCATGACAGTTTTCGCGGGGGGATAGCCGACAAGATGTAGTGGTGGGTCGCCCCGGACGGCGATCCGACGGCAGCCAACGAGCAAGGAGGTTCCATCATGGCGGCAC
>Ga0172380_10005220_pt1 | contig 15956 bp, 21 predicted proteins | sample Leawe162metaG_FD_119747 | JGI IMG/M metagenome (GOLD analysis project Ga0172380, IMG submission 119747) | Leachate microbial communities from a municipal landfill in Southern Ontario, Canada - Leachate well 162 metaG | ecosystem: Engineered > Solid waste > Landfill > Unclassified | place...
ATAGGTATAATAAATCGCTTTTTGCGATAGGTTTTTAATAATGTTTTGTATAGTTTTAATCTTTAAACTTTGGAATAGGAGATCCATGAGGGTCATTCACTGGATTGTGTAAAAATTTTGCCAAGCGTTTTACAACATCATCACTTAAGGCATGTTCTAGTTTTTCAGCCTCATCATGAACTTTATCTTTTGGCATTTTTAGTGTCTCGTGTAGAAAAACTTCGATAATTCGATGTTTATAGGTGAGCTTTTTTGCAATCTCTGACCCTTTATTGGTTAAAGTAATTTGCCCGTACGATTCTGCAAGAGCCAATTGGTCCCGAACCAATTCTTTTACTCGCTCAGAAACTGTTGATTTACTTAGATTAAGTCGTCCTGCGATTTGTGTTACACCAACTCCACCCTCGTCCTTTTTCTGAAGGAGGTATATCGCTCTAACGTAGTCTTCTTTCGTAGAAGTGATTACTGTAGGAGTACCCGAAGGTGTTCGCATCTACGAACTATATATTAAGTTTTTACTGAAAGCAAGTGATTCTAAGGGTATTGTGGAAAAGTCATGGTTATATCTTTTACTTCTTTGTTAGAGATAAATTTTTGTTACTCAGATAGATTCTTGTTGTTAGATTTTCAAGTAGTGTACGTTTTTCTTCAATAACCCCTTCTTTAAGGATAAACTTTACATAGTTTTTTATGTCCTTATCAGTAACATTAATCTCAGTACTTTTGCCACTTAGAGCAAGTTGGAATTTTTTAAATCTAGAAACCTCAGTCTTCATTTTTTTAAGTACTGTATTTTCTTTTAACTCAATTTTGTCTACTAAATTCTGAAGCTGTGATATTAATTCAGTTTCATTAATGTACCCACACTTACAATTCTTATCCTTAGCTTTGCTACACCCATAGTAGATATGAGTATTGAAAGTTCCATCCTTAAGCTTCTTATACTTCTCATCAGCACTAATACCAGAGCCGCACAAACCACAAGTCATAAGTTTAGTGAAAGCGAACTCTTTATCTTGCCTAGTTTTTAGTTGGTTTCCTTTGAGTTGTAATTTAACGGCATCAAATAGTTCTTTAGTAATAATAGGCTCATGTTTTCCTTTATACCAAATACCAGCACCTCTTGGATATTCAAACTCACCATAGTAGAAAGTGTTTTCTAAAAGTTTGTATATATTGCCGAGACTGAGATGCTTCTTTCCTAAGTGAGTACGAAAGTTTAAATCAAATTTAAGCCAATGATAAACTTTCCTGCCTGACCATTGTTCATATGCCACTTTCTCAAATATCTGTTTGATGACCGGTGCCCTGTCGGGGTCAATTAGACATTCGTTCTTTCTGTCTAGTCGACGTTCCTTTATGTATCCTGTGGCGGCTGTAGTCGGCCACAGGCCTAGTTCACACCTTGCTCGCAGTCCACGCTTCACATTGATGCCTCTGTTGTCATTCTCCAGCTTTGCTTGGCTGCATAGAATCATCAGTAGGAACTTTTCATTCGGTGAATTGCTGAATGTTTGTCCGTACGTTCGAATAGATAAGAGTTTCCGTTCATCCATCAAATCAACGACTGAACCTAGATCCCCAGCATTTCTACTTAATCTATCTGGTGCCCAGGTAAGAATGGCGTTGAACTTTTCTCGTTTTACATCACCAAGCAGTTCTTTAAATACAGGTCGGTTGCCAGAGTCCTTAGCTGATTTTGATTCTCGACGTATATCCACGACTTCAATGTTTTCTCTTTCAGCAATCTGTAGCATTTCATTTACTTGAGACTCAATTGAAAGAGCTTGGCGCTCGTCACTCTCTGTGCTCTTTCTGGCGTATAGGCAATACTTTAATTTCTCTGTTGTTACACCTTCTGACATATCTATATTAATGCCAGAACCAAAAAGCCTGCATAGCTATGCAGGCTTAAGAAAACGTCACATACTCGCTTGTTGATTTTAAGCAAAAAAGATTTTAGGTCTTTCTGGTTTCTTATTAACCATGATTTCCAGCGCAACTAACGAGAATGCGTCAGCCAAATCATCATGCTTCTCTGAACCAAAGTGGACTAACTCTTGTATAAGTTTATCGCTTGCTTCATGAGGGAAGAAAACTCGCTTCTCACTCAGAGCGGTAGCGGCTAGGTTTAGCCTTTCCCGTTTATCACCGAGGGGACGGACTCCTTCAACATCAATGGCTGTTTTCTCAAAATGTTGCACCACCGCATCTTGATAGGCCACGTTCTCAATAATAAATTCTGGGCTCATCTTGTACTTTGAATTTAATTTGAGATCAAGATACTGAATCTGCTCACATGTTTTAGGGAAGCTCATACGAGCGTGAACAATTTCAGGTAGGATGTAGAGATACAGCTCACTGCTTCTCGTGCAGGCCATGATAGGTATCATTGCGGTGTAGTCGGCGGTTGTCTTCTCTGATATAGCTAAATCAACTCCTACAAAAATACCTAGTCGCTTCATGTCTTTAGGAATCTCGTGATAGGTGCGAATCCATAGCGGATCAATAATTTGTTCATCGTCAGGAATAATTTTGAGTAGGTACTCTCGTTCCCAAGCCTGCTTACTCATTACTTCTTTCCGTAAGGTCTCAAGAGAATTCTCGTCAGGAAACTTTTCAGGCCATAGACATTCACCGTGGCCATTTATTAGTGGATATGCTTTGAAAACACCAGATACTTCTCCATCATCAATCTTTTCACGCAATCGAACCATGAGCGAATCATCATGCACAAGGTTTCCTACCAAGATAATTTTGGTATTTAGGTCACCAGCAGGAATAATCTCCCCAGTAAACCAATTGAAGGTTTTGTCTCGATTATCTTGCGTTTTAGTAGAAGCTATATCTTCAATGTCGTCGCAAATGATTAAGTCTGGACGGTGACTCTTGTGTCTCAGTCCACGCATACTTTGGTCAGCAGATAACACCATGATTCTGGCATCGTACTTTGGGATCACGATTGAAGACGCCCGCCATTCATCCTGTGGTTCTTCAAAAGGACCGAGGTCTTGTTTAAGTAGGTCGTTGCGTTCTAGTTCAGTCTTGATGTTGTGTAGTAATTGTCTAGCCTGTACTTGGGTGCGAGAAATCAATAACACAAACTTCTTTTCTTGTTTGCCTAAGATAGCCCATATCGGATACGACAAGGAGAAGATGGTGGATTTAGCGGAACCTCGGAAAGCCACAACAGCAAACAGCTTTTCATCTATCCGTTCCGTAAATTCAATCATTTCTGAATGGAATGAAGCACTTGGATATTTGACGTACTCATGGAGGTAGATTGGCAGAAAGTACTGATGACTTTCTTTAGTGATTTCCCGTCGTACAGCAGTATCGCTGGTAATGCGCTCTAGTAGTGCTGGTGAAAAATTATTCATGGTTTTGTTTAATTACGTTTGATAATTCCAATGCTTGTTTAATTGTTTCTTTTTGACTGTCGGTTAGTTCTGGTAGTTCATGCTTATTAATGATCTCAACTTTTTCTTTATAGGCAGGGTGACGCTTGTTAAGCCAGAAGCGAACAGCCGAAAAGTTCTTTTCTTTTATAAGAGTCAGTAGTTGGCTTTCACTCATATCGTTAACAAAGGCCACGCCATCAGCCATCGCTTTTTCAAATTCCTTTTCAAAGTCTTTGTCTTCACGCTTCCAGCGATAGACCGTATTGCGAGATACACCAGCCTTTTCACACGCCACTTGCACAATTGGCACTTTCTTTAGCTCCTCTAGAAATTGCTTTGAATATTTAGGCTTTTTCATAAAAGTTTTTGATTACTGTTACTTTCTTTCCAGTCAGCTTTTCATATCTTCGAATCGCTAAGTCACAGAACACGGGTTCAATTTCAAGGGAATAGACTTTACGGTCTAATTGTTCGGCACAAATCATCGTGCTGGCTGAACCAGAGAATGCATCAAAAATAATGTCACCTGGTTTAGTGCACCGCATAATGAATTTATGATGGAGTTCCGGATTCTTACTCGTAGGGTGTTCCATCTGGTTCGACGGTAGTCGCTTCGTTGCCCAGATGTTTGAGATGTCTTCAAGTAGCTGATTACCAGTGGTGCAATTCTTATTCTGGATTTCATTAAGATTCTTCACGAGGTCTGATAGATACGGTGATCCTTTTGTGCCGTACACGCAAAATTCCGTACATTTCGAAAATGCTACGGTTGGAGTCGGTGAGGAATTGTTTTTTACCCACACATTGAGGCGTCGATTTTTAACACCGAGTTCGTTGTAGAGCGTTTGAAATACCCATACCCAAGCTTCATCACACCAGAAGGCGATATGAATATCCTTGATTGATACCGCAAGCGACGATTGCATAACTTTACGAATAAAACTCACATATTCATCAGCTGATTGATTATCGTCAAAAGAACCGCCGTAGTTACTTTTGTTACCAACACCCTTGTCATATGAGAGTCCGATATTAAATGGAGGATCACTATATATAGCAGTAGCTTTGTCACTACCGAATAGTTTCTTCACTGCATTGATATCAGTCGAGCTTGCACAGAGCAACTTATGATTACCCATGATTATTAAGTCACCTGGTTTAATTTGGGGTGTCTTAATTTTCTTGAGTTCCTTATCGATATTGAAGTTGTCATCCTTGGTATCTTTCTCCTCATCCCAAAATTTCACCAGTTCTTTTTCATCAAATCCTGCAAACTGGAGTAATTCCAAATCAAAAGATTTCAACTTTTCGAAGTCCCATTCTCCATCATTAATGTTGCTTTCGATGCCGATCTTGCGACGCTCCTTGTCTGTGAGTTTACGACTTGGAATCAGTACATTTACGGTACTCACGCCAAGTTCGATGAGTGCCGTCTTTCGCTGATTACCTGACAGAATAGTATTGTCAGTATCAATCACAATAACGCTATGAAAACCGTTCTGTGTAATTTTCTCCTTCAACTTCTTAAGTGCTTGTTGTGAGATTTTCCTTGGATTTTCTTGCCAAGGAAATAAATCTTTAACTTCACGTACCTCTGTCGTCCATGCTAATTTTTTCATACTATTTTATGAATTTAATTCAATAAAATGTATGGATATAGAAAATGCCTACTCCACACACGAAATAAGCTGTCTTAAAGACGACTCATCTCTTGCGCGAAGTAGGCACGACCTAGGGTGATACTCTACTCAACTTTTTACTACGCAAAACTTCTTTACTACTTAACCTTTCGATTCTTCTTCTCCATACCTCGAACCAAACGCTTCCCGTTTTTACTTTTAAGAAACTGGGTAGCGTCATCACCCAGCCTGACTGGCATATGGTGTGGAATTCTCAGCATTACTCGATAACCGAGTTGTTTATAGTGACGAACTGTTTCCTGTAATTTAGGGTCATTAGGCCCAAATGGCAACTGCACCTTGATTGAATGTTCGTCAATATTTACTTGCTCTGGTGTTTGTAGGGGAGAATAGATTCGACCTGGCTTATTGTGCTCTATGGAGCGTTGAACGGCACCGCCGACAGATTTTGTTGACCGAGCCTTCATATGCAACTGGATATCAGTGAGCTCAAGAATGAGAAGTTTTTCACCTTTCTTGATAGGCTCTGTGACACGATTTAGTTGTAATATTTGCTCCATACGCCTATTCTACTCCTATGGTGTCAAATCTGTCAAATCTTTATTGTTGCTAGTACGAAATCGTGCTATAATAGACGTATGCACACCAAACAACAACAGCTCTTAGCCCTCATAGACACTGACCCAGATATTGGGTCTTATAGCCTCAGGACAATTGCAGACAAGATTGGAGTGCCAGATAAACCGCAAATTGTGAAGTATCACCTTACTCAGCTTGAAAAGGCAGGTTTGATTCAAATGAATCTACCAGTTGGAGTATTGAAACGAGTCCAGAAAGGGTTCGTAAGGTCTACCGTAAACTCAGTGTTCTCCCTCCCTGTTGTGGGGGCGGCGAACTGTGGGCCAGCAACAATATTCGCAGAGCAAAATATTGAACAGTATCTCAAAGTCTCTTCTTCGATGTTGCCGTACAACAAAAAAGAACTGTACGCACTTGTTGCAGACGGTAACAGTATGAACAAAGCTGAAATTGAAGGTAAGAAAATTGAGAGTGGGGACTTTGTGCTCGTCGACAGTAGTAATAAAAACTACAAGAATGGAGATATCGTAGTTGCAGTCATAGACGGCATGGCGACCATTAAACGCTACCGGAATGATAATACGCACCAGCGTATAGTACTCGAAGCCGACTCAACAGATAGGTATCTGCCAATCTTCATTCATGAGGGTGATAATTTCCAATTAAGCGGAAAAGTTGTAGGAATTATTAAAGGTTAATCAAACATGAAAAAGACCACCAAACCAAAACGACCAAATATTCCAATCAAAACACAATTACAATTGTGGGTTGTTTCAGCAGGTAGATGCCAATTCCCTGGCTGTAACGAATTTGTCCTACAGGATAAAACCACCCTTTCGGAAGGAAATTACGCTAACATTGCTCACATTATTTCATGGACACCAACAGGTCCACGCGGTGATGCGGTACTTTCCCCTAAGCTCGGGAAAGACGTATCGAACTTGATGCTGATGTGTTTGAGGCATGGGAAAATGGTTGATATCAAGAAGAATATCCCAACCCATACCGTTGATTACCTAAAGAAATGCAAAGAAGATCACGAGAATCGAATAAGAATCCAAACCAGTATAGACGCTTCAAGAAAGACAACTGTTGTTAGATTGCAGACGAATATTCGTGGCAGACGCGTTGCCGTGCCACAACCTGATGTGTATACAGCCTTGATCACAGCGGGACGATATCCGTACGATGAAAAAGGTGTCCATATTGATTTAACAAATCTTCATTATTCTGCAGATAAATCATCATGGGAAACAGCCACAAAGCAAATCGACGCAATACTCAACAGTGCTTTGACGGTTGGAAATAATGAGAGGAAAGAAGATCACTTCTCCGTATTTGGCATTGCCCCAATTCCTGTTCTCGCATATCTTGGTTTCAAATTAGGTAATACAACACCTGCTGACGTTTATATTAAGCTACGCGAAAAACCATGGTCTCGAGTGTCTTCTGCGCCGAAACTCGCTTTTACTCTTGTTAGGCCTCGATCAAAAGACAAGGTTAAGGCAGTGGCGTTATCTATTGCGATTAGTGGGACAACTTCCCGAACGGAGATTGAGAAACATCTAGGTAAAAGAGCACTAGTCTATGAAATTAGGCTCAAGAAGTCACAGCTAGACCAAATAGAATGTATTGAAGATCTGGAAGCATTTCGAAAGCTGTACAGAGAAGCGATAGATGAGATACGAGAAGTGTACGGAAAGAAATGCCGAGTACATCTTTTTGGTGCAATGCCAACATGTGCAGCTATCGTTTGCGGAAGAGAAATTATCCACGGTGTAGATCCTTCCATCGTGATATACGAACATCTAAGTCAAGAAGAGGGATTTATACCAGCATTAACAATTAATTAACAAAACTATTTATGACACCAGAAAAATTCTTACAAGACTTGCTTGATTCACAAAACCTAAAACCAGAACAGGAGGTTACTTTAAAAGCTCATAAGAAAGAAGTTACTGACTATCTCATTGCTGAGTTCCAAGACAAAAATCCGACGATTAAATATGCGGGGTCTTATGAAAAAGGAACTATGATACGAGATTGTTACGATCTTGATATCGTATGTTATTTTCCTGACACGGACACTCGAACGCTTAAAGAAATTCGAGATGATGTATCTGTTCATTTGAACAAAAAATATCTTATGCAGGACAAAGCTTCTGCAGAACGTATTTTGAGTCTTAAAGGGGTTACTGCTCCACAGAGTTATCACATCGATGTTGTCCCAGGTCGTTTTATTTCAGGTAGTAATGACGTTTTTCTTCACCTCGCAGAAAGCGAAAAGGAACGGCTTCAGACAAATCTTAAGACGCACATCTCCCATATTAGGGATAGCGGTTGCGTTCCAATCATTAGACTTGTAAAGGTTTGGGCACATCGAAACAACGTCAAAGTAAAAACATTTGTCCTTGAACTGTTCGTTGTTGAAGCACTTAGCGGATCTCATTCCAAGAACGACCTCAAAGCTTCTTTCTTGAAGGTTCTTGAAGAGATGAAAAATCGCTTTGCGACAATTGAACTAGTTGACCCTGCGAATACTGGCAATGTAGTATCACGTCTTATGCCAACTAATGACAAAAATGCAGTTGCTCAAGCTGCAGGTAAGACATTTGAAGTGTTGAAGTCAGAAGATAATCTTACTGCGTGGCAGAGGGTCTTTAATGAAACAACATCTTCTGTGCGTACGACAACCTCAGGACTTATCAACCCGCACACCACTACTAACACTGGCTTCGTGCCGCACTCTCCGCACTCAGATTATGCTAACGGAGAAAGATAGACAGTGGTTGAGGGAACATTACCGAAATCTTTTAGTTGAGTCGGACAACAAAATTGTCGGTGAAATTTCATTTACCGCAACTCACAACAAAGAGTCTGGACGCTTCCTAGAGATTGGATTGGATACTATCGACGGAGTAGGAGGTCTGAGACTATCTGGAACATTTCAGATCGCAATTACTGCACGGACTATCACTCCACATTCACGCCTCCCAGCATTGACTATTGAGGGTGTAGAAACCATATCGGATCGTCACATTAATCAATCTGATCTCAGTGCCTGTCTATGTAATCCTCTTGAGGAAGATGAATACTTAGAGCCAGAATTTGATTTTCAAAGATACTTCAAAGAACTGGTCATGCCATTTCTGTATGGGCAGTTGTACTATTCACAGGAGGGACACTGGCCTTGGTTCGACTATGCGCACGGCGGTTTAGGAACTATCGAGGCTTTTTCACGAAATCCAGCACCAGAAAAGGCTAACGAATGCATCCTGAGAATCTCACAGGAAATACAGTTATGGAAAACAGTTAAGCCATTATTGTTACAAAGGGAGGATATAAAGGGGCATACATTATGCCCATGCCCAAAACACGACCATCTACGTCGTTGTCACCCCATGGCCTTAGATGGACTGCGGCTTTTGAGAAATGCCGTAAGGGAACATTTGATACAACTTCCATAAGTTACATAGGGCAGTAACTTTTTATTGCTTACCTGTGTCACTTTTGTAACTTTTTCTTGCGCACGAGGAACTATCAAATTGAATTCTGAATGTTACTAAATCGGTCAAGGCGGGCTTGACCGACCACGGTTCTAACTCGAGGAAGCCCGCAAAACAATGAGCCCAACACGCATGTGTTGGGCGATTGTGTTTTGCGAGGGGATGTGGGATTCGAACCGAGCGTCGGGGGACCCTTTGGGTCGACGCGAGTGGGGGTCGAGCGAGTGAGCTAGATTATGAGCGAAGCGAAATAATATAGCCACGAGAGTGACCGAATCCCACATCCTCCGCAAGCTAGAGCTAGTACGAGACATTCACTATGTTTTATGCTAGTTATGTTACAATCAAATTACAATGGATAAAAATGAACTAAAAACAGTCGCAGAAGAGTTGTTGGTTGAGAAGGTTGTAAAACTTAAGAAAACTGAAGAAGGTCTACACAACTATAATTTCATAATTGAAACTCAAAATCGAAAATTGATTGCAAAAGTTGCTGGTTCAAACAGTGCGATCATGTCACGCGCTTTGAAGAAACAATTTGTTTTTTTAAAAAAATACGACAAGAGCTTAAATATACCAGTCGCAGTTGCGTATTCAGAAAAAAATATAATCAAACGCCCAATCTTATTTTTGAATTTTCTGGAAGGAACGCACTTGGATTTTAATGACTTATCACTGGATCAAGTTACAAGTATGGCCAAGGAAGTAGCGCGTATCCATTTAATTTCTGCAAAAAAATATAGCTATGATTATGCCGCTCCACCTTTGCATAAAGGTACTTTTCATGATTACGCGAAAGTCTTCACTTCGGCAAAAGTGTTTAAGCAATACGACCAATTCGCATGCTACATCAGCAATAAAAATCATCGAGAAATCATCGAGAAGGGTTTGGATGCTCTAAAAAAGGAGCTGCAGAATAAAAAGTTTTTTCGGAGAAGTAAATTTAGTTTGTTGCACACTGACTTGGGTAAGTACAACCTTATTTGGAAACAAGATAAACCATTTTTTATTGACTGGGATGACAAGATGTATGGTGACCCTGCAAGTGAGGTTGGTTATATATTTGCTATAAACAACTCGGATTCTGTATTTAGAAAGACTTTTTTGAACGAGTACAAGAAATATGTATGGGATGTCTACTTTCAGGAGAGAATAGAATTCTACGAGTTAATGAATAGGCTCTTTGATGTTATGTGGTCATTATCAAAATTTGATGAAAACTCAGACACTTTGAAAACTAAAAGTAGGAAAGTGTATGAAGGATATTATCTGGAGCGATATTTAAACTTGGAAAATTACCTGCATATCAAAAAGATTGCTTAACGCTCGAGACACTATTGAGTTGATTTTGAAAGTATTACTAAATCTGCCAAGCAATGCTTGGTACTACACGGTTCTAACTCGAGACAACCTGCCAAACATAAAACACACCTCCGGAGGTGTGTTTTAAAATGCTACTTCTTTACTTCGGGAGTAACGGGATTTTCTTCTTTGGTATCTGTAGCTGGGGTTGGGACGGTTTCGTCTGTCTTTTTTTCTTCTGACATAATATTTTATGTTAGCTACTAAACCGCGGTACCCTCACTATACGTTAGTTGGAATCAAATAGCTATTTTTAGACGAATTTATGTATTAAGCTATAATTAATCAATGCCTCAAAAAAATAATTTAGAAATACGGTGCTGGCCGATTGACGCCGACGATGAATTGATGAAAGAATATCATGACACTGAATGGGGACGGCCGTCTTATGATGATAGGTATTTGTTTAATTTTTTAATTTGAAGATAGATCTCAGAATTGAGCCAATTGCATATCCAAAAATATATACAACACCAGTGTTTACTAAAATTGATAAAAAATAAAGAAATTTCTCCACAATGCTTGGCGCTTTTATAAACAACATTGACCAAGGTAATGTGTAAAAAATTAGAACAAATCCACGAGCTTGATCGAAGGGGATAGATGTTGGTGCATATGTGGTGTATATAATTTGTATACCTAAAAATAAATAACAGACACCTAAAAATATGCCTAACTTTGATATTTTTTTCATTACTTAACAGAATTAATATTTTAATAAAATGCTCCACTTCGAACAAAATTTTGCGACATTTCCACTATTATTGTTTTTATTCAGTGTAATATTAACACACTCTTCTGAACCCCGCCTTTCAAGGGTGGAAAATGCGGTATTTACTCCAAAGGTCTGTCCTTCACAAAAAACTCATTTTTAACATTATAGTGCTAACGTGCTACACTTTTAAAAAACTGTCAGTTGCTTTATTAGTCTGCAAATAAGGATAAGATAATTATGAAAAAATATTCAATCGTGGTTTTTCTTGAAGGTGAATCTGTTGCAAAAATCAGAATTCTTCAAGAGGCACTCTATGAACTCACTGGATCACGACAATGTCTAGATGCATGGAAGCCTCATTTCACTGTTGGAGATGGTATCATCGTTTCTGATGAGGAACTTATTATTGTGGAGAATATTCTACAAGAATTCACAAACAAGCAATCATCTTTTGATGTTTCTTTAGAGGGTTTTGGAGGTTTAACAAATAGAACTGGTGGGGAAGGAGAAATGACAACGCCCTATGTCCTTTGGGTAGAAGTAATTCCAAACGATATACTCAACGGCCTGGTAACTGAAATGCAAAATTTAGTAACCTCAAAATTTAATCTTTGGTATAAAATGCCAAAACCGTATACTCCACACGTTACAGTAGCTTTCCGTGACTTAACAAAAGAAGGTTATGAAAAGGGAGAAAAATTTCTCAGTAATCTCTCAGTAAAAGAGGTAGTTAAAGCCACACATGTCGCACTTGTTGAAAAATTACCTGACACAGACCAAGAGTACAAACGATTCTATTTTTTTAAAAATAAATAGATAAAAGAGAGAGCGAATTTGTAGTATAATACAGTCACTTATGACAACTTACGGCTATACCATTCTTTATGTAGAGAATGTTGAAAAGACTATCGAATTTTATAAGCTGGCTTTTGGTTTTACAGAAAAGTTTATTACTCCAGAAAAAGACTATGGTGAGCTAGAAACAGGTGACACCACCTTGGCTTTTGCTTCGTACAGTATTGCCGAATATAACGGCTTGGTTATAGACAAATTAAACCAAGGCACATCACTAGCACCCTTTGAAATTGCTTTTGTGACCGACGATATAGAAGCTGTCTACCAGCAAGCGCTTAAAGCTGGCGCCACAGCAATTAAGCCACCAACAGAGAAACCTTGGGGTCAAATCGTCGCTTACGTACAAGATATAAATGGCTTTTTGGTGGAGGTGTGTACGAAGATGGGGTAAATTTATTTTATTTGTGATTAATAATGATTTTGCAAGTCTATATATAAGACAAAATCAAGATGATTCAATAACTTCATTTAAAAATGGGGTTGGTTTTTCATTAGTTCGCAAATATCCGAGTGCCAGTGAGTATTGTAATGAATCATTGAGAATGTTTATAAAAGTATCATTGCTTGAAAAAGGGTTGTCTTATTCAGTAAATATGACCAAGGTTGAGATTGAGGGAGATAAAACAGAATATATTATTCAACATGATGATAACTCTACAAGATATACAAACTTTTACTCTGATAGTAACGATCCAGAATTTGTTTTTGATCAACAATCTGGAAAAATTAAACACATAAAGAAAAAGAAGGAGTTAACGTTAAATCAATTTATCGAAATTATTGAAAAGAATCACTTATCTGATTGTTTGTTTTGGAAACGTAAGGCAAATTGGTGTGTCAATGTTATTTTAATTATACTATTTTGGTTGAATGATAGGCATTACGATAAAGTAAGAACATCGGTTGATATATATAATTTAAAAAAGAACGGAAAGCCAATATCTGAACCAGAAAAAATCATTGAACCATTTTTTAGGTATTTTTTCATTTCAAAAAACTTTATTTTCTTTCTTCTGCTGATGTCGTTTTTTCTCTCTGTTTTGGTAATATCTGTCCCAAGCTTTATTTTTATTAAAAATGCTTGGATCAATTCTTTTGGTGAATTTACGCTTTCAAACCCAATAGTTGTGCTACTTTTTTTCTTAACATTATTTATTTCAGAAAAGATTTCAATATGGCTCAATATGAAAATTAATGATTTATTAATGCCAGAACGCAATATGTTTTCACAACAAAAAGAAAATTTTGTTGAAAGATTGCATAATTATTTATACAGAAATAAATTTAAGTTAAAGGTTTAGTATAAAGTGTCATTTTCTTAAATAAAATCAAACTCAATCATGAAAACAGCCACCTCCATCACTCCTCTCCACAAAACCCCGAAAGACCTACGGGAGATTTTACTAAACAATCCTAAAGTATCGGAGCTTTGGGATAAGCTCACGCCACTAGCGCGCAATGAATGGATTTGTTGGGTGACAATTGTAAAGAAAGCGGAAACGAGACAAGAGCATTTGGTGCGTCTTCAGGCCGACCTGCTAAAAGGGAAGAAAAGACCGTGTTGTTGGCCGGGGTGTCCACATCGGAATGAAAAGGCAAAGAAGTGGTTCAAATCCTAAAACACAAATATCAGGCGACATAATCAATAATTACCTATACAATATTAATAATTTAATTTAAAAATTATGTTTGATATATTATTTGCACGAACATTTATTATTGTTGGTGGAATGTTAATAGTTACGGCAATCACATCTCGTATCAACAAAGCCTTTGAGACCACAAAGGAAATGTGGATTACCATTATTGGGACCTTTGCTTTCTTGTTTGCAATAATTTTCTTTGCAGATATTTATCCGCTAAATCTTTTTCTCGTCGCTATTTTTTCGGCCTTAATTGGTTGGCAAATCGGGCCAACTGTAGAGCATTTTGGTATAAGGTTTAAAATGAAAAAGTATCTAAAAAGTCATGGAATTGTTATCAAGAAAGGGCAAGAAATCACTGATGCTCAGAAAAGTGAATTTGAACAGTCTTTTGATGTTACTCAATATCAACAGGAGTGGCACAATGTTGTTTTTCAAACTATATTCGCGACTGCTTCAGCTACCTTCGCTACTGCAGGTATTGTGTTTTTAACTAGTATTGATTTTAGTTTTCTAGGCGGTTTCTTATTGATTGCTCTAATTATGTTAGTAATAATGGGACTCTTAAACATTTTTATTTTCCGTTCAAAAATATTTTCTTTGGTTAGGGCATATATCGGGGCAATTATTTTTACTTTGTATTTACTTTATGACTTTGACAGGCTAGAAAAAATGGCTGGAGATGAATCTTGGGGAACAGCAATTGATATTGCTGTAAATATTTACTTAGATATTATTAATTTGTTTTTAGATTTATTAGAAATTCTAGCAGAGTCAGATTAATTTAAAATAGTAATTTTAGAAAATATAAAACTATAAGGAGTGATTGCTTTTAAACATATTTAATTTAAATAAAACATGAAAATTTACAAAATTGATGATTCAAAGATTTCTGAATACTCAAAAAGGAATAACAAAAAATTATTTAAAATGATTATATTTGGTGCAATAGCCGCTTTCATGCCTGTGTTTCTAATAACACAGCTTGAGGGCTCGTCAGGAGAATTGACTTACATAATGTTATTTTCATTTTTGATTATGGCAATATTTATTGGAATTGTATTTATAAATAATATAAGATTTGCACAAATAGCAGCAGAAAATCTACAAATTATAGTTGATGACAGTTCTATAACAAGGATAATAAATTTGGATAACGAGCTACGTCTTAATTTTTTACACAAAATAGGATACAAAAAAGCAAAAAACACGTATGGTGGTTTTTATGAAAAAATTGACTTTGACAGTATAAAATCAATTGAAAAAAAAGATGGTGATTTATGGATTAAGGCGCCAAACGCAACAGTTTTAGGTAAAAACATGGTTCTTGTTCCAAAAGAATTGAAGGATTTTGACGAAGTTGAAAGGGAGATCAATAGCAGGCTAAAAGTGATATAATTAATTTATGAAAAAAACATTAATCACAATTGTATTAATACTTGTTGTTGTTGAGATAGGGACAGTATTGTTTTTAAGCCAAGCAAACAAAGAGCAACAATATATCCCTACAAATGTTGAAATGGTAAAATATGCTGAAGAAAAATATCCCGAATTAAAAAACTATTGGAAATATATACCACTTTCATTCCATGATGGATTGAAGCTGGTTGGTGTTATTCAAGGTAATTCTGATACCAATTTTAGGATAGTGCAATCAAGCTCTGGAGAAAAAGAAGTTAGTGTCATAGATGGTTTTAGACTAATGTATAAATATCCAGACACTGAACATTTTGCTAAAATGATGGTTGAAAAAAGCAAAAAAGAGGAATATAAAAATGATAAGATTAAAGTAATCGAAGAATTAAAATTTATAGCAAAAGGACAAAATGTAGATCAGATGAATTACAATGGATATGAATATTATTTTATTGGTAATGATCATTTGTATGATACTCCAGTTGGGATGGCAGTAATATTTTTTCCAGAAAATCAGATTATAACAACAATTTATTTTCTTAACCAGGAGCCTGAAAATAGAAAATTTCAGACCATTGCTGAATTTATTTCACTAAAGGATAATTTCATTAAGGGTGTGATTGATAATGCTACTGACTTAAAAGTCAGTCCTTAGGTCAATTTGAACGGGATCTGATTTGATGCTGTACATATTTTAAGTAGAAAAAATTTTACATAAAATTTGCTACAATCAAACTATGAAAAAACTTTCTAAATTAACTAAGGGGGATAAGGTGGCGATTGTTTCTCCGAGTTTTGCGGCTTCGGCCGTATGGACGGCGGTGCATGAGTTGGGTTTG
>Ga0172380_10005221_pt1 | contig 15956 bp, 29 predicted proteins | sample Leawe162metaG_FD_119747 | JGI IMG/M metagenome (GOLD analysis project Ga0172380, IMG submission 119747) | Leachate microbial communities from a municipal landfill in Southern Ontario, Canada - Leachate well 162 metaG | ecosystem: Engineered > Solid waste > Landfill > Unclassified | place...
GGGCGAAAATATCCAAGAAGCCGCCGCCGTTGGAGCCTGGGAAGTTATCGGAGAAATCAGACGATCCGTTACCAATCCAAACAATGTCCGTGTGGTTTTCGTGGCAGGGGTACTATCAACGCCAGTTCCAACTGACACACCTACGCCAGTACCAAGCGCTGGCCCAGGCGCGACGGCTACCCCGACACTGACGGCCACAATGCCCCCCACAGCCACCAGGACGCCCACTGTGACGCGAACGGCTACCAGCGTGGTAGTTGCTACCCAAACGCCGACACGAACGCCTACACGCACACCTACGGATGACGCCGGGGAGGCAAGCCCGACGGCGGAGGTGCAGACCGAGACGATCACGCCAGAACCGGGCGGCGAGAAGGTCTGCTTGGTGCGCAACTTGTCCAATGGCCCCTACAATATTCGCGCGGCACACGTCGCTAACTCAACCATCGTAGGCCAAGTGCCGGATCGGGAATACGCCACCGTCCTCTCCGTGTACGTGATCCAGGACGTCACAAACGAGTGGTTTCGCGTGACCTATGGAACCGTGACCGGATGGATGATCCGCGATGATACCAGCCTCGTGCTCGGTGCAAATGATACCCTGGATATTTGCCTGGACACGTCACTGACGCCCACCGAATACGCCAGCAACCCGCCGCCGTCACCGGCCCCCACGCCGGTAGGACCGACGCCGACGGCAATCCCGCCGATACCGGTGGGGTGCACCGTCAAAAACGGCACGACCGGCAACCTCAACACGCGCTCAGGACCGGGGCTGAATTACGCCGTGATTGGCACACTCAGGCCGGGCGAGACGGGGCAAGCCATACAGACATACTCCAACGGCGAGGAAGTCTGGATAAATTTTTCACGGCTCTCCAGCGGGGGTCAGAACGTTTTTTCGTGGGTGGCGCGTTTTATTCCCGCGCAAGGAAATTTGGCGAGTCTGGTGGGCGATTGTTCAGGACTGCCGGTGGTGGTGGGGAGCACCACCCCCTTTGGGATTCATGTGCTGGGGGGGTTTCAAAACAGTGGTGAGATCCTACGCTGGATTGAACACTTCGGCGTTTTGAAGATCACCGACGATAGCTGGTACCTTGCAACAGAAGCGCGCAAGATTAACCCGGATATTTTCATCGTACAGCGCAACATACACCTTGTAGATGTAGGGCGGCGCGATTGTCCATGGGACTGGGCTACAGGCGACCCGGTGATGAGCGCGCGTAATTGGTACAGCCTTCAGTATCGGACGTGGCAAGCGAGAGGATTAATAGGCCAAAATAGCCCTATCTCAAGATTCGAGTACAGGAATGAGTGTTCGCACGCCCATTCGTGGGAAGTGGCGTTTGACCGTGAGATCATTCGATTAGCCAACGCAGATCATTTATGCCTGGCTGTGTTTTCTCACGGTTACGGCAACCCGGAAATTGAGGAGTTTGTCGAGTTATCGCCCGTACTAGACGACATCCTGAAAACCGAGTGTCGCCCCGGGGAGCGTCATGTCGTGGCATTGCATACGTATGGTCGTCCAGACTCCGGACTTTGGATTTTTTTCAGGTGGACGCTTTTTAGAGACGCGCTGCACGCCATAAACCCCAAGTATGATGCTATTCAATACGTCTTCAGTGAGCAAGGTGTAACGAACAGCGCCGGGCAAATTGACGGGCGTGGATCTGCTGATTGCCCACGCGCCGCCATAGAAACGAGACAAGCTGTAGATGCTTACAAGCCGCACAGCGAGGTAATTGGATTTGCCCTGTTTTCTGTCGGAGGATCAACGGAATGGCTTGATCTGACCGGGTGTCTGGGGCAGATCGCCGCCGCGTTACAGTAGAGCAGGGCGCTAAAGCAAGCGCCCGTGCTATTCCCCAGATGTGATCAGTCGTTCCCCAGTGATATGATGTACACCTAGCATATCACAGAAGTTCCGCAAGTCCTTACCCATTGGGCGGATAATCTTGTCCACAACATCAAGCAGTTCGGCCATGGACATGTGGTCATAGTGCTCTACCACCGCTTCCAATCGTGACTCTGCGGCGGTCAGCGTGGTTAATTGAACCATCGGCAGGGCATTGCGGATAGACTCGGTTTTGAGAATAGCCTTAAGATCGCTGGCAATTTCCCCGAACAGCGCCAGATATTCCGCATTCACGAAATGTCCATAGTGCGGGTTTTCGCACACGCGGTTAACGGCGGTCATCAGCGACTTGAAGGTGTCGATATTCTGGTTACGCTGGCGAAACAACTTGACCGCTGGGTGTTGACCATAGCCAGAATCTTCAGCCCTACGAAGTTCGGTTTCACGCCGGATGACTGCCAGCGCTGGATTGCGTACTTCCTGGTAGGCTCCATAGCCTAGCGAAGCTAACCATTGACGAACTGGTTCCGCCTTATCAGAAGGGATCGACTGCACAATTCTAAACATCGTTTCCCCGTCTGTGCAGTCTGTGGCATACAGTTTCCCATCTTGAGCCTTCAATTTCAGTTGTAAGATTTTTTCTGACAACTGAAAACCATCCTTCTGAAGCCGTTTTTTGGTATCGTTCCAATACTGTCGTGCCGCTTTTGTGTTCGAAAACTCCGCCATAATATCGACAAGCGAGAAGTATTCTATACCCTCGTGTTCAATACGGCGGATATTCGAGAATCGGGCTTCAAGTAGGGACATTTGACGATTAGGAGTTGAGTTGGTAAGATTGTTCATGGTAGCCGGTCCTCCTTCAAGGCGGTTACTACTCGCGCCCGCCGTGCTCAAACGTCGGGCGTATTGCTTGCTTGCGTATACCGTCAATTATACATCCGTTCGGGGGATCGCGCTAGGGTGCATCGCGTTCGTCACGCTCTTGTTTCTTCCATCGCCCTCGGTTGCTACCGGGTTCACTGCCCCACGATGCGCCACCGCTCCATTGTTTGCCATTCTGGATAGCGAACGCCTGACAGATGAAGCTAACCATATTCCCCGCAGACTTAAACCCTAGCTGCTGAGCCAGGGCCTGTAACGTCTGCCAATCCTTACCGTTGAATTTGATACTATGAGGTTGCATAGTAATCCATATCCCGGCTATTGATAAATCCATCAGATGAGTAAAATGAATCTTGTTTCTCGTGGGCCATCATTTGCTTATGTGCATAAGCCTTTACCCGTTTAGTCGCCTGCTCTGCTGAGTTGCCCCGGCACCTGATTGTCTTTGTGTGTGGCTGAATTGTTTGGTCGATTGCATTCCAGCCGACCATTTGGCCCTTTGGCATCGCAGAGATAGTCATTGTAGCTATATAGCCAGTTGCCTTGCTAAATGTTACTGTTGGCTCGCTGGCTTCCTGTTCATCTTCAATTTGCTCTTTAATCCACTCTGCCGCTGTCATTGTTCTTGCTCCGTTTTATTGTGTCTTGTGTATAATATCATTGTAGCATAGTAACACCATGCTGTCAATAGGCAATCTGCAAAGTCATACCCCCATTCGCCCTCGTGCGCAAGGGGCCGCCGGGCAAGAAAAAGCCCCGGTGTCGGGGCTATGTGCAAACGCTTAATTACGTGGCGGGCGTCTCAGTCTCCGTCGCCGGAATAACTCAGCCACCATAAAGTCCTGGCGTACACCCCTGATCTGTGCCGTCAGGTGGTCTTCCTTTTCCTGCAGCGCGCTGGTGCGCGCCCCTAAACCTTCCATCTCGGCATCCAGGCGTTCCCACGCTTTCAGCAGCGCCTCGTATGCCTCCTTATACCGCCCGTGCATGGCGGCGTGTGTGGCTCTGTCTATATCGTCCAATCACCCTCTCGCGCGTCTCACGTCGCGCCCCGGCTGCTATGGTCGATAGTGCCCCGTTGCCGGGGCTGAGTGCTATTTGCGATTACCGCCCCAAACTGGCGCTTGGGGCCACTTCCTTTTCAACCGCTTCGCTTGCAGGCGAACGCATTCTCGCACAAACTCGCCCGCCGTTATCCCTTCGTTCTCGGCAAGCTCCTGGATAAGCAACCACTGTTCATCTGTGAATTTAATCGCGCGCTGTTTCATGGTATACTGTCCTCAATTCTGTGCGCTCATACGCGCCGATGCTTGACTGTGCCCCGGTGTGTGGCCGGGGCAGGTTGTTGATTGGGCTAATAACTAGCTCAGTAGTTCCGGTGCATAGCGCTTCAGGTAATTCATCCGGTTCCGCTCGTCCATTTCAGCCGGAGGTAGATTATTCCGAACAAACTCCCGTCGTGCCTCGTCGCAAGTTTCATCATAATCCATTTTCACATCTTGGCGATAAAATCCAACCGCCACCAAATCTTCCCGGCTCATGCCTACATAATTACCGGCATAACCCGATCCCTGGCCGCCAGGAGCATCCACCCATGCCTCGGTGACAACATCGTTTTCAACCCGTGCATAAGTGACCAGCTTGCTGCCGTTGGCATACATTCCGCCCGCCCAGGGGCGCATGTACAACCCGTCGAGCGTTGCGGCCCATTCAGCTTGCAATCTCGCAGCTTCCTTGCGAACATACTCTTTTTCGTAATCTTCCATCCGGTATATCCATTCCATGCTTTTCATTTTCCTTACTCCTGTTTGTTTGCTTGACTATGTACTCATTATATCATGGTATATACCTTATGTCAAGCATTTGCTAGGACCAATTTCGAAATACCCTAAAAAGGCGGGGCTACATCGTCGCCGGGTACTCCTCGATCAGGTCGCCCACGCAGTCGCCCACGATCTCCATCTCCGGTTCGTCTACCGTGACCGTAGCGCGAGTGCGTAAACACTCCCCTAATGCAAATAAACCTAAACGGTGCGCGCCCCAGAATAGCCATCCTGTCCCGTAGCCATCCCTCAAAAGTTTCACACTTATGCCCGATCCCGGCTTTATCGTGATGCGCTCGGACCAGATCGGCGTTACCCGTTCGCCTTCTACGCGCTCTAGGGTAAATGTTGCGTTGGATCGTTTCATTTTTCGCTCAGAATATGAGTTCTTAAGCCTAAGCGCTTGTGCGTTTAGCCTTGAGTTGATCTAAAATCCCATCCGTAACACCGCACTTATTACAGATGGAAATTTTAGGCGTTGGTATATCCAGGATCGATGATTTGTTGTGCCCGTGCCCCCATGTGCAAAACTCTTCAGCGATCACATTGTCAGGGCTTCTCATACCGATTTGTGCTTCAAGTACCTGAATATCCCGCGCAGCATGGGCGATAACTTCTAACAACTTGATATACTCACTCTGCTCAGCATCGACGGCATCAATGAGCGCGTGTTCTTCGGGCGTAGCATACGAGCCGCAGTAGCAGTCGTTGGAATGGTGCCAGCTTGACACCTCTAATCCGAACGTGTTGACATAAAGCCTTACATCGTCGTCCGTCCAATCAAGGATCGGATTGATCCACCACTCACCTGATGATACTACGGTTCGTTCCGTTGCTTTTTTAGCGCGATCTGCACTCTCAGCCCGTCGAATTCCACTCAGCCAAGTGACATGTTTACGTTTATCCTTCTTGCGCGCCATAATTGCCAGTTGTCGGATCGGGCGTTCTTTCAGCCAGATATAAACGGATGTATGCGCCGCTGGCCCTGGAAAGCCATATTTAGCAATGATCATCGGCATGGTTGTCGCTGGTTCAGCAGTAAGGCAATCCCAACCAAGTTTTGACGCCATCGCGATTACTTGTTGGCTATGTCGCCACGAAGCAGGCCCAGTCATGGTTTGGATATGTGCCACACCATTAAAGCTCGGATGATGGCTGGCTAAATGAGCGACAACCGTAGAATCCTTGCCGCCGCTGTAAAGAGTGCGCATAGTTGATTTGGCTGTGACATAAAGAGAGATCACGCCATAGGCATCATTTATTAATTTCTGCAAGTGTTCATTCACGCGCCGCCTCCATTCAGTGACGAAAGTAGGTCTACAATCTTCAGGATGTCCTGATTCGCGCCGTTTGCTACCTGTAGTATCTCCGTTGCGTCAAAGTCTGGATTAACCCCCGTGAGCGCCCACACGGGCGATACGCCGTATATCTCGCAGAGGCGCAGAAACTTATCGAGCGCTGGCGCAAACGTACCGCTTTCGTAGTCCGTGAATGATGATGCCCCTTTGAGGCTTAGCAATTGCGCAGCTTGGCTCTGGGACAATCCCGCCTGTTTGCGTGCCAGGGTGAGCCGCGCCTTGATTTTTACGATCTGCTGATCAATGTCACTCATGGCCGTTTGCCTCCTCTTCTGCGCGGTGGTACTCAATCGCGTGTTTCGCCAGCGCGCGGATCGTGGCCCACATATCCATCTGAATTAACCCAAAATCCTCTTGAGTGCGGTCATAGGTTGGCCTCACTCCCCAAGCAATACATAGCGCCTGAATTGGTCCAGTTGTATCAGCGCCAGCCAATATCTGCACGAGCGCGATATACCGCCGCCGGTCCCATGCCATCGCGGGCGGCGTGTTGGGCTTGCGTCCGTGTGTCATTGGTCGCTCCGCATCTTGGCGCGAAATTCCCGAAACTGGCGCTCGGTTTCTTTCATTTCGTCAAGCGTGTACTGGAAGTTCTCCGGCGCGAGTTCATCGGGCTTGGGTTGCAGCAGCGTAGACAGTCCAGTCCACACGGCATAAAAGATAACGATTGAGCTAACTGCTCCGAGCATGATAAACAAAACGTCGATCAACATCCTACCATCTCCTTATGTATGCATATGTGAGTTCGTAAACCTATCGCGCCACCGCAAATAGCGGCATATCCTCGACTACCAACGGCTCATACTGGCTGATTCGGCGCTGAATATTGATCGCGGATTGTTTCACCCGCTGCCAGTAATCCCCTTCCCATTTGGGTGTTGCCTTACGGCCATCGGCCCACACGTCGCCAAACTCAGCCCAACGGGTAAACGAACTACCATCAACAGAGATCACACGCGCCTGATGGTACTTATCAATGCAGCGCATTTGATCATCTGGTGTGCCGCCCAGTAGGTGCAGCTTGCGGCCTACTAACTCCGCTGGCGCTGGCTCAAACCCGGCATACTCGCTATCCACCGAGATCGCCAGTGTTACCCAGGATGGAATATGAGCCGCTGCACCTGCGAACTTCGGACACGCCAGGATGCGTATCGCGCCAGCCGCTTTCAAATCGCGTATTTGCTGGTACAACTGGCGGCGCTGTTCTGGACGCTCGTAATCCGCACACATAGCAATCGTTGGATGTTTATCATTCACGAGTGCCATGTAGTCCGACCAGTCATAGTTATTCCAGTGGATGTCTAGCATATCAATCCGGGCGTGTGGCTTGCAATCGTTGCGCGTACCGTAGGCCATACCAGCAGCACGAGAAATCGCCGGGATGGTTGGGTTATTCCCCTTGCAGAGCACAACCAACCGCTTCATTTCCCAGACGTTTAGCGCTCGTTTCCGACCTTGCTCAGTGCGAACCATCGTCATTCCAGCGCCAGCATAAAAACGATTGGCGCGCTCATTGTCAGTAGTTGTTTTGAGACGAATTGGCGCGGGTACGGCGTACAGCAGCGCGCGACCTATCCCGGCTCCGGTAAACTCTTTACGGGTGGCTATGTCATAGATGGTATTCCACCCGTCGCGTCGCGCGTGGTACAGCACGAAGCCAATAACCTGCTGATCGTGTTCCGCTACAAACAGACTGCGCTCAATCAATCCGCGATCAAGCGATAGGCGGCGCACAAAAGCAAGCTCATCAGGCCATTGTCGGACTATGGCCGGGATTGCGTCTAAGTCGTTGGTTGTTGCGCGTCGGATGAACATTGATTATTCCTGTCACGAATTGCGACTCTCGTTATTCACCTAGATATTACTTAGAATTGCGTGATATATGGTCCGTTCCATGTTACACTACCCGTCGCGCGATCTTACTTGTTGCAACGATATGATATTTTAGTGCTATCTTTGTTCAGCATCGTTCTATGCCCTCCTGTGGCGTACAGTCGATCATGTACTCAAAATGGCGCGGTTCATGATACCGCAAATTCTCATATCGCGCGTTACCATCCCGATCGTTTTCGTAGATGCTCAATCCGCCATCGCGGTATAGCGCGCGTAGCTGGCGGAATATCTCATCTTGCACATATTGTGGCAACGCGCTTTTAACGCCGATGCAAAACCACGTTCGCTTGCGCTTCTTGACACTACCGTTCCTGGCTACGATAGAATAGGCAACGCGCGCGCTGTAGTGCCCCGTTGAGGAGCAATTCACAGCGAAGCCTACGCGGATGTTCTGATACTTGCGCGCGACGGATAGGTCACTCATGAGTTACGTCCCAAGTTGGATAATCAGCCACTATAGGCGCGTCAACAATCACGGCGCGAATAAACCATTGATCGCCATTAGGATCGTTCGCTTCGCAGACTCTATGCGGTTTAGTGCACTCCCATTCCATCTCATAAGGAATGGCCTTCTTAGCCTCCACAAGAGACGAATACACGCCCAAGACGTCCTCATAGGCGTCATATCCAGGCCAGCGTATAAATTCAATCAGCCAAACTTCCATCGTTCTCTGCCCTCCTGGGCCATTCTCTGCTACTCTCAGTAGTGGCGCGGATCGTATCGGCATTCTTTCAACGCGCGCTCGGCGTTCTCAACTTCGTTTAATCGCGCCTCGGTGATCGGGCGCTTTGGCTCCTGTTTATGCCAGATCGCTACCAGGTCATCCACCAACGCATCAAGAACCTTAATCTCATTTCGGTGTATCGACGCGGGCCATGACGCGGGTTGTGGCTCAGGTAGTGGAATGTGTGTTTGTCCCTGCCCGAAACATCCCTCTAACTCTTCGCGGTAATGCTTCCACGACGCTAGGTGGCGATCCGGAATGACCGGCTGCTCTTCGCGTTGGATCATCCAATATTTCAGATCAATGATCAGGCTGTTAAGCCACGATAAAACGTCATCGTGTGTTTCCCGTAGAATTGGTCCCATACGACCCACGATTTACCCCTCTCCCTTATCTCTCGTCGCAATGCCACGCCGCGTCCACAACCAGCATGACCAGCAGCAGTGCAACTATCGTTAGTATGCCGTACATTGTGTCATCTCCAGGGACAAGCCCTCGCTTTAGCGATGGGGTCGTTGACAGTTTAGTCCTCAGCCTCTAGATATTCAGCCTCCAATTCGCGCGCTCGTTTTGCTTGTTCGCCCAGATAGAACCATTTGGCGCGTTCTAGGGCGATAGACACCCGCGCTTTGATCACGAGATCGCCGGGTACGTTATTTCTGATATAGGCGTTCCTGGCTTCGGCGTGCGTCTCTTCCAGGTCGTCATAGTAATCTGTAACCGGGCTGCTTTCGCCCTCCCGGTTCCAAATCTCGTTTTCATACCAGTAGCGCTCGGCGGCTTCTTTTGCGCGCCAGTAGCGACAAGCCAGTTCATACTGTTTTTTGATATTCATTAAAACCCCTTTCTATGCGACGGTGTTCGCCGCCGTTTACCCTTTTTCTGGTTATTCACGGTCCCCTGCCTTTCGCATTGTATTTCGCGCGGGCAATACCGGCGTATCGTCCCCGCGCACGGGCGGTTCATCCACCGCCGATCCGTCGTCCAGGCTGGCGATCAACGCTTCGTAGCCCGCGATCTCTTCGTCCAGGCGAAGTATGTCCACTGGACGCACGGCGATCAGCCGCTGCGCTTCCAGGCGCGTGATCGCGCGGCGGGCTTGGTTAATGGCGATCCAGGTCATGATGTTCATCGTGAGTTCTCTCTCCCCCACTGTTTCAGGCCCGCACGCCAGCCATCCATGAAGTCGCGCCAGTCAAATTTGTATTCCTGATATTCTGCCCAGGACGGGGATATGGCGGCTCGTCCGTGTTCGTCGGCGGCTTCCAGCGCGCGAGTACGGGCCATGCGGTAAATCGTACTGTGGACGGTAGTTCTTTTGCGTCTCATCGTATACTCTCCTCTAGGGGGCGCATCGCTACGCCCCGTCTGCGCTACAATTTCTCAATGAGATCGATACCGATCATCAGGAAGCCCGCCACGACCATGAACCCGCCGATAGCCATAATAACCATCGACCACAAATGGCGACTAAACATGCCGTCAAAATCATTGCCGGAATGCGCCATATTCAACGCCGCAAAAATGAACGCGGATAGACTGACAATCAAGCCAATCACAATCAATGCCGTTCCCATTTGATACTCTCCTCTCTAAGGGGCAGTTGCCCGCCCCGCTTGCGTTGTGTTGCCTAGCTGGCCGAATGTGCTTGCTCGGCGGCTTCGATGGCGCAGTCTTCGCAGAACCAATCGCCTATGAAGTCCTTACGGCTGGTGGTGTCACCGCATCCCTTGCACGGACCACCTATCACATCGTAATCGGGGAAATTGTCCATAAGCGCGGGTTGATGCGTCAACTCAATCTCTTGGGCCGCTGGTGGCGTTTCATGTTTCATGTCTCTGTTTTCTGGCTCGTCTTCGGTACTGCGTTCAGCGCGAGTTACCGGCGTTTCCGGCTTGACTGGTTCTGGAGCGTCTTCAACAACTGTGCTGGACTCTGCCAACAACTCAACAGCGTATTTGAATTCATCGGCGCTGATGTCGTAGGTTCGCCAGTTGGTGCCGGTCGCCTCTATATACTGTTCATCCGTAACGCCCAGCGACGCCATCCACTCGGCGGCTTTTTCTTTCCGTCCTAGCTCATCTTGCCAGCGTGACGGCTTGACTTCTTCCGCCGCACTTGATTCGCTGAATTCGCCTTCGATGGTCTTTTCAGGATCGGGCACGAATTGGTAAATGTCATCGTCTACCACGTCAACCTGTTTCATACCCGGCTGAGACATGAATACCAGTGACATATCGGCGATCTGATAATACAACGCCCGAACAGCCCGCTTCCACGCCATGAACGCACCGTCGCGTCCGTTGGCTACGTCATTGGGGATTCGCTTCCCGGTTTTGACGTACTTATTCTGTTTATCGTCCCAGATTTCTTCGTCTTTTTTGGCCGCCCAAAAACCATATCCGCGTAGCGGCTCATACTCGATCCCGCCATCCTTGCTCATAATTGCGTCAGCTAGGTCGGTATATTCAACTACCCAGGAAATAGAACCCTCTTCGATCTCTTGATCGGAAGTTCCGCGCGCTTTCATCTCAACCGGGGTCAGTTTCCGATCCTTGATCGTAACCCGGCGGTCTGACTTGGCCTTGAACAGCAGAGCCTTATAGTCAACCATGACGCTCAATACTTCTACTGTTTCCCACTTTTTCGTCGTGGCGTTCTGAACGCGCTTTTTATTCTTCCAGGCGTGAATATGAAACTCTGGATTTAACCCCATACCCAAGCCAAGCAGGGCTAAATATTCCTGCTCTGCTATCGTAAAGTCCTTGAATTTGGGCGACAGCGCTAATTGCCGCATCAATGCCTGAATAGCATTCTCGCCTCCGTATAGGGCCATAGCCGACGGTTGGCTGCTCAAGTGCCGATTGGCTTTATCTTGCTGTACGATGCTCATCTCGTATTCATCTACCTTTCGCTGTAACTCGGTGACTTTATGTTCGTATTCATCTCGCATTTTGAGCGCCCAGTTGGGCAGATACTTGGGTCGCTCATCTTCGCGCGGCGCTTTGGGGATATTTACCACAGAGAGAGATGTGTCAATGCGGCGGCTGTCATCTGCCATCGTCCCTATCTCCTACGCTGCTTCTGCCAACGCTGCCGCTGGCGCTTCGATAACCGTTGTGTGTGCGCCCAACCGTGCTAGCGCTGCGCGTTCCCAACCCGCCACCTCGATGCGTAACCCGACGGCGCGTTCGGCGCGATACCGGGCGCGGTGCTTGTCCAATGCGCGGTTTAGCCCGTGTAACCACTGCGCTTTAATCGCCGCTTCCACCCTGTCCCAGCGTCCCTCGCACCAGTCGTTCGTCATGCAGACCGCCAGCGATACGCTGTGCTTTAAGCGCGCGTCCATCATGAAGTTTTCATAGCCGTTCAGCGCGCGGGTCTCAAAGTCGTGCCAGTAATTCACCGCGTCTATCTGAACCTTGCGCGCAAACGGTAGCGCGTTACATGCCGCCTCGTCCGCCAGTCCGCACAGATATTCCTCATCACGCAGCGCCTCGTCACTCGCAAATAGGCCGTTTGCGGCAACTGCCGCCAGGGATAACTCTCCCCAGGCGTTAAGGTGGATGTTCATGCCCCCACCGCCCGCGCATCGTCCATGAATGCCTCGATATTATACGCCCATTGCAACAGCGTCACCGCGTCCATATCCGCCTCGCACAACGTGCGACGCAACGGCTGGTAGGTGGGGGTATTGTGAATCAAGGCGAATAACTCGGCGGCATAGTCTGACATGGTATCATACAGCGCTTCAATCCAACGTGCCCCGAAGTCGGCTGCACGTTGGTATAACGCTTGAGTGTCCCGCGCCATGAGTTCAAACGCGACGGCGTAATTCTCCAGCGTGGCGATAATGACATCCGAGTTGTAGGCGCTGGCACGGATCGTGCGCACATGCGCGTCGAAGTCAGCTTGCAGCGCGGCGAGTTCGGCATCAAGCACGGTTTCCAGTTCGGCGATCATGAGCTTTCCCCTTCAGTGGCGGCGGACTCATAAGCCGTCAGCGCGTCGATCAGCCAGTTGACGATCTGGGCGTTGGCTTCGGCCCGAATGGACGCGATCTGGGCGTTGGCTTCGGCCCGAATGGACGCGATCTGGGCGTCGGCTTCGGCCCAAATGGCGTCGATCTTGGCTTCGGCCCAAATGGCGTCGGCCTCGGCGTCGGCTTCGGCCCGAATGGACGCGATCTGGGCGTCGGCTTCGGCCCAAATGGCGTCGATCTTGGCTTCGGCCCAAATGGCGTCGATCTTGGCGTAGGCCTCGGCCCGAATGGGCGCAGGTAGCCAGCCCATACGCATAACCACCCACCACCGATCCTCAGCATTGACCTGTCCCGCGCGCAAAATATCGAGTGCGGTGCCTTCCCAGTCGGACGTACAATAGCCGCGCTCGGCTGGATCGAAACAAGGGTTCAGCGCCATAATGTCCTGATACGTCTTACGTGGTAGTTCCATTGCGTTTCTCCTTATTAACTTGCTTCTAGCGACATTAAACTTCCCGTGACCACACCATGCCGATCTCGTTGCGCGACCAGTCAATATCCGCGCGTCCAACCCAACCGGTCCCCGCTGGTTTCTGCCAGCGCCCGGTGTAGGCCAGGACGATCTGCTTACCGCCGATATACATGACGCTGTTGCTACACTCTGACAGGGGGATGATCTCGTAGACTCCTTCTACTCCGTAGTTAATTTTAATGACTTTGTGCTGTTCGTCCATTGTCAAAATCTCCTTTGAATTGATGTCTAAACTCGAACGTCTAAACTAGCCCGCTGTTTTTTTGTCCTCGAACCCAACCTTGACGATTTGTACTTGCCGCTGGTGTTCCGGGGTAGCCTGCCGAGCCGCCTCAGCAGGTGTTAGCCCGAACGGGATTCCCTGAAGACGGCGTACCAAATCACACCATACACTGCCGCCTACCTGCTTGTCATTGACGCGCTTTTCACGCGGAACGGCTACCGCCCGCAAAATGGCGGCGGCACGGGTATCGATATATTCGGCGGGAAGATGTTTAGCAGCAAGGCGCAAAATAGCAATGTCCAACTTGTCATTCGGCAGGGTAAGTGCGGTAAGTTCCGCCTCAAGATCGGCCACACTGTTAATGGCAGCCACGACTTCCGGCGCGGGCACATGGGCTGTTTCGCGCTTGGCGTTGACTTCCCGCAGCGTGGTAATTTCCTCGACTGCCCAGGATACCAGTCCCTTGATACCCCGCGCAGCGGCGGGTGGCCTGACTTCTGCGAATATCCCGCGTACCTCAGTATGCCCCGCTTCATATTCTTTGACCCGCTGCGCGAGTATGCCCGCTTCCGCCGCGAACTCGTTTGCGCGCGTGGTTTCCAGCGCTAACTCGGCGTTTAGCTTTTTATTAACACTCCGCAATTCCTGAACGTGCGCGGAGACGGTACTGATAACTTCCGACAGGGTCAGGTTTTCATCCTTCAGACTGGCGAGTTCGGGGCGCATATCGCGCAATGCCGCGCGGGCCATTGCCAAGTCGTCGGGCATTTGGGCCTCTTCGAGTTGCTGGTGCGCCAGCCAAATGGCGTGTATGGCGCGCTGGACGGTGGGGGCTTGAACATTATCGGTCAAGCCGATAGCGTGATAATATTCTTCCCAAGCGTATTGCATGTTATCGATACATTCCTGAACTGTTTTCATCGTGCGATCCCTCTCTCTTAAGCGGTCCGATCACTTAACTCTATGCACTTGCCTGCACTATCTATTCCCCCGACGCCTTGCGCGCCCAATACGCCGCGCGGAATTCTGCTACCGGGACCAGCGCCGCGCCGTCGATCACGTACAGGATATTCGATACCGGGCGGCGGTGCAGGTCTACGAGTTCATAGACCGCCTTGCCACTGCCGCAGACAACCTCTACCCCCGTCCGGCGCGCTTCCCAACACTTCATGCCGTGCGCGCCGAACACCTCGATGTAGGCGGCTGAGGCGGCGTAGTCTTCGGGCGTACCGTTGCGCGTATTCACGACTGGTCCTCAATGCGATCCGCGTCCAGCAGCGGGTAGCGTTTGTAGGTGACAAAGTCGGCGTCAAAGACAAAGGCGGCAATTGATCCAATCTGTCGCCAATCTGGTGTAATGTAATCCGGCACAACTCCAACGGGACACAGTGTCTTCATGGTTTCCGCCTCGCCCCACATGCCCCACTCCGCGCCGTATTCGGCGTCTTCGTTTGCTTCCGTCATGTCGTATTCGAGCCGCGCAGTTGCATATTCAACGTATTCACTCTTCCGAGTGTCTGCTAAAAACTCCTCGGCTTCCTGCTTGGTGAGGTAGCAAAACAATGCGTACCGCTCACCAAATTCATTGCGGAGGGTTCGATCAATGATGCTGTAATAACCGCCGCTATTGGGTGTTGGTGAAATATAGTACCGTTCCATCTTAGTCTCTCCTACATCATGCCAGCGACCAGCGCCAGCAGCCAACCGAACGTGATCAACATGGTCAAAAATGGACGCGATACCCACCGCGTGGCCGCTGGGCGTATCGCGTCACCCGCTTCATTGACCGCCTCGAACTCATCACTCAGCAGCCATAGTATATGGTTCACGATGTCAGCAGCGGTGAAGGCCGTGTACTGGCCGCCGGTGTAGTACACCGTGAGGCCATAGTCCGTTTCGCGCACGACAATGTACCCACTGGCGACTTGTACCGTCAGGGTACGGTCGGCGGCGGTGTGCCATATGCTTTCGGCGGTGAGGTGGTGCGAAATGTCGGCGATCATGGGGTTACTCCGTTCAATTTATCCACGTCCATATAACTATAATAGCACAGTTCGAAAGCCTTGTCAACATATTCGCATTGACATTCACCAGCAAATATAGTATTATATCTATGGAAAGAGTTATCCGCATTGGGAGGCAGCATGTATAAAACGAAACTGAAAGAATGGAAGTCTGATCTTGAGGGTGAATTGCGGCGGCGTGTATCCTGGCGAGAGATCGCGGCGAATAGCGGGGTTGCATATAGCACGCTGTTGAAACACGCCGTGTACGAGTTTGAACGCCCGGACTACGCCATAGCCAGCCTGCTGAGTGCGTGGTTTAACAGTATGTCCAAAGCGAAACGCAAATGGACGCCAATGGACTACTTCGAAGAGATACCGGACGCCTCTCCATATCTAGAGATAGGCGTCTGATGATGGCCGCCGAATTAACCACCATTGAATTATCCGAATTGGCTGAACACGAAACGGTGATCGAAGTCGGGATCGGCGCGTTTGTCGAAGTGGGTGACGCCTTGCTGGCGATCCGGGATAAGCGCCTGTATCGGGCGGAGTATAGCACCTTTGAGGACTACTGCCGAGAACGATGGGGAATGGGGCAGTCACGCGCTTATCAACTTATGGGCGCTGCGCAAATTGCCGTAAATGTTTCGACCATTGGTCGAAGCCAACCA
>Ga0172380_10005222_pt1 | contig 15952 bp, 16 predicted proteins | sample Leawe162metaG_FD_119747 | JGI IMG/M metagenome (GOLD analysis project Ga0172380, IMG submission 119747) | Leachate microbial communities from a municipal landfill in Southern Ontario, Canada - Leachate well 162 metaG | ecosystem: Engineered > Solid waste > Landfill > Unclassified | place...
ATAAGGGAATAACCGAAAAGAAGCCCGGAAGTCAATAGGTTTATCCCCATATTATCCCCATATTGTCACTATTCGACAAAACCGTCGAGTGATACACTTTTGGCATGACAGCAGATGCGGAAGGCGCAAACTTAGCGGCAGACATCATAGAAAAAGAAAACAAAGCAATCCTTAACAAGCTCGCTCCATTCAAAAAGATAGTTAAGCATCTTTCCGCTATCGGCTTTTCATCGATTGATAATTATATGTCCGTTGCCGAAGGCGGAGAGATTACAGCCATTCCCTTTGACACAATCAAAAAGCAAAAGCTCCTTGCAATCAAAAAGGTGAAAGAGAAGACGACCATTGCGGAGAGCAAGGACGGTGAAACGATCTACAAAAACTCTCAGATTGAATATGAGCTTTACGACAAACAAAGCACATTGCAATACCTCATGAAGCTCCGAGGCGATGAACCGGCAGAGAAACAAGAAATGACAAATACAGACCAGATACAATACACGCCAGAAGAAAAGGTAATACTAAAAAGAGTTGCCATTGAACAAGCGAAAAAGGAGTTAAAGAAACTTGATAGAAAATAGCTCCGCTATGCGTCAGTGTCTTTCTGACAATGACCCTTTCCTTTGGGCATTCTACAACAACATCAAATTACAATCAGGCGTATTTTCTCCACTCGGTCACGAATACCAGTTAGAGCCTATGCAGTCGGTAGCGCAAAAGCGTGTTGCCAAAAAAGGAGCTCAGCTTGGATGGACCGAGCTTGAAGTATTGCGGACCCTTCACGGACAGATTCATGGTCATTATCCCTCAGGTGTCCTCTATCTCTTCCCGACGAGTGACGATGTATCAGACTTTGCGAAGGCCCGGTTTAATCCTCTCATTGCCGACAATTACAGTGCAATAGGGCAGTATGTGAAGTCAACCGATTCGACGAACATTAAGCGAATAGGAACGGGCATGCTGTATCTTCGCGGTGCAAGATCAACACAGAAGGTTGAAGGTATTAAAAAAGATGCCTCCAAGTTGCGTTCTATCCCGGTTGATGCTGTGAAGTTCGATGAAGTAGACCTCATGGACCCCGACATGATCCAAATGGCTCTTGAGCGATTTTCACATTCTGACGTTCAGGAAGAAGCCTACCTGTCAACACCTACCATTCCCGATTTCGGTATAGACAAGCTATATCAGGAATCAGACCGAAGGGTATGGATGATAGAATGCCCTGCCTGTGGTCGTGATTGCTGCCTTGAATTGGATTTCCCTGAATGTGTCCAGTTTAAAAAAGGTGTTGCCCTGCGGGTGTGTGTGAAGTGTGGAGAAGAACTGTACCCATTCGAGGGTAGGTGGATTGCGCAGAACCCGAAGGCAGACTATGAGGGATATTGGATCTCTCAGCTAAACAGCGCGCATGTTGATCCAGGCAAGATACTTAATCTCTTTCTTGATCCGCCCAACGGCAATCTTCAGGAAGTCTATAATTCAAAACTCGGACAGGCATACATTGACGCTCAGAACAGATTGACCAAACAAGATGTTTTTGCCTGTTGCGGCAATGAAGGCATGGCAAAAGGTTCTAAACGATCCTGTGCCATGGGTGCCGACATTGGGAAAGTCATTCATGTAGTCATTGGATACCCAGAAGGGAATAAGCTGGTTGTCCTCTATGTCGGGCGTGTCAATGAGTTTTCAGACCTGCACGATCTGGCTATCACCTTTAACGTGAAAAGCGGTGTGCTCGATATGGAGCCTGAAACTAGGAAGGCAAGGGAGTTTCAAGCCGGTGAAAGGTACAAAGTCTATCTCTGCGACTACGCAGAAAACATGAAGGTAAGCAAGAAGGAAAACGAAGAGGCTGGCGTTGTCGTGGTACGCAGAACAGAGATATGTGATAGCACGCATCAGTTATTTGCAAAGCAAACCATAGTCATTCCCCGGCGCTCTCCCGAAATAGAAGAGTATGCCCTTGAGGTCAGCAATATAGCAAAAGTCCTTGAAGAAGATCAGGTATCGGGGAGCAAGAAATACACATATAGGAAGCTCGGACCTGATCACTACAGGCACGCTACTAACTATTTCTGGCTGGCCTGTCAGGAGCCGAGAGTAAAGAGCGATAACCGACCGGACCAACCGGCGGAAGCGGCAAAGAAACAGGCGCAAGAATGGAACCCACATGATAATTAGACACATGACAGAAAATGATATTCCTGCTCTCGTTGCCATGGGCCGTATAGCTCATACAGAGAGTTCCTATAAATCCATGGAATACAGTGAAAACAGATGTACGGACCTCGGTTATCTCACGCTTGACAATCCTGACGCGCTGCTCTGCCTGGTGGCCGAGAAGGATAATGAGATCATCGGGTTTTGCATGGCCGCAATAGAGGCGGCTTATTTCAGCGACGAGAAAACAGCGAGTGATCTTATGTTCTATGTTCTGCCTGAGCATAGGGGATCATGGGCGTTTCTCATGCTTGTACGTGCCTATGTGCAATGGACGAAAGACAAGGGAGCAAAGCTGATATTCCTCGGTAACACCTTTGGGGATGAAACCATTGACGCTCTGTATCTCAAACTTGGCTTTCAGCGCATGGGCGGTATTTTCAGAATGGAGGTGTAAATATGTGCGGAGGCAGTTCATTTCAGAAAGTAGTCAATGCCTTTACGAATCCATCAGCAAACATATCTGATTCAATGAAAAAAGATAAAACCAATTCTTCCGGTTTTAGCCCTGTGGCTGCAACCGCTTCGACCGATGCAACGGTAGCCGAGGCGAAGCAGAAGCAGCTTAACGCGAATAAGCGTAACAGGCGGTCAACAATACTGGCAAATTTAAACAATTCATCGAGTGGCGGTAAAACGCTGCTTGGCTCATAGGAGGCAAACACATGAAACGATATGGATTGATAGCTATTCTGATGATAGCTTTCTTGTCTGCCAATCTCGCTTTTGGCGTGAACATGACAGACAATTATGTTTTCGAGGGTCCGGTAACATTCAAGAATACCATTAACCAGTCTGGGTCAAACATGACAGTTACACCCAGTGCGACCGGATACCTGAATGTAACAACCGGCAATCTCAAGGTAGGTAATGGGACACCAACAACGACACTGAACGGCGAAGATGCGTACTTTGAAGGAACGGTCGAGGTTGACGGCGTAGCACGTTTTGACGCTACAACCATGATTTTAAGGGGCGTGACGTATACAATCCCCTCGGCTGACGGTGCGGCTTCTTCGTTCCTTTCAACTGATGGGTCCGGCACACTGTCATGGTCCGCAGGTTCGGGAAGCACTCTTGACACCGCATATGACACAGGCGGGGCAGGAGCAGGCAGGACCATTACCGCAGACACCGGAGCAGTGACAATCACGAACACCGACGCGGACACGGCCTATTTGCTCTCTATAACTCCGACACCCGGTAGTTCTGCCGCTTTGGGTGGTGTTCAGGTAACAAGCGGCGCCAATTCAACTCAGGATTCGCTTAATATCGTTAATTCTGGTTCAGGTGACGATATCGAGGCTGGCAATGGCGCCTTCAAGGTATCGAGTACGGGTGCGGTCACGTCTGTAGGCATTACAAATGCAGGGGCGGCGGTAAGCCTGAACGCTTCCTCAAACTTCGCAACAAACGTGAATACCGGAACGTCCAGCGGATCGGTTACAATCGGGGGCGGCTCAAATACCGTCGCTGTCAATTCCACCACGTGGGATGTGTCAACCACAGGAGCGGGTTCTTTCGTTGGTATTTCAAGTTCTGACGATATTACCCTTGCCAACGGGAAAGCCGTCAAGTCGAGCACGACCACGGCAGAGACGGTAAAAATACAGGGGTATGATGTAGACAATACCACGTACCGCGATGTACTGGCAATTACCAATGGCAATACAATAGGCGCTGTCCTCGGTTCAGGCAACGAGATATTCAGTGTCAATAGCGCTGATTGGGACATTGGAACCACAGGCGATATGACAGGAATTGGCGCGGTCACAATGGACGGTGTTCTTACCTACAACAACGCAGCCATGACGCTTTATGCCAATGAAGCACTTACCGTCACCCATGCCGCGAACGGCGCAGCGGATGACCTGACAATAACACAGACCGGGGCTTTTGATGCAAGCCTGCTATTGTCCAGTGCAGGAACGGGCGCAGATGCTATAGGTCTTGCAGCCGCAGCCGGAACAGTAAAAATAAGCGGCGATATACTGGACATTGACTCAACTGGCGATTTAAACATTACGGTCACTTCCAGCGCAGGCGCGGAAGACATTCTGATTTCTCAGGTAGGCGCGAATGATTCATCCATAACACTGACCGCCGCAGGAACAGGGACAGACGCAATCGGCCTTAATGCCACTGCCGGGGGCGTGGACATCGATGCCGCAGCCGCGCAGGATGTGAACATTGCAGGCGGTCAGGTTGCCCTTGTTTCAAAGGATGATGCGGCCTCCGCTATTTCTTTGACTGCCAATATCGGAACCTCTGAAACTATCGTCGTGACGAACACCCTCGGCACTTCAGAGAGCGCAATCACTCTCCTTTCCAGTGCTGGCGGTGTAAATATCGATGCAGCCGCAGCCAAGGACGTTGATATAGCAGGCGGTCAGGTTCTTATCAGTTCAAAAACCGCAGGAGCTTCGGCAATCGCTCTTACTTCCAATCAGGGCGCGTCTGATACCATTGTTGTCACAAATACTCAGGGAACGGGTGCGGCAGCAGTGGCACTTACAGCAACCGCAGGCGGGACAACGATCACCTCTGCCTCTGATCTTCTCATAGCAAGCAGGATTTCAAACACCCCGCTCACGTATTCCTTTACCACAGAGGGAAATATAACAAGCCCTCTCACGTCCTCAATTGTCCTGCTTGATGGGGATAATGACGCAGAAAATGACACTATCGATCTTCAGAACGGGACAACGGCGGGGCAGATTGCGGTATTGATTGCAGCGGTAGATATCGACTCGGATGATACCTGCACAATCAACTATGGAGATACGACCTGCACGAACTGTCCGGCGACTGCCTTCGATAAGGTGGGCGAATCAGCAACATTGATATGGACAGGTACAACATGGGTTGTATTGAGCCTTAATTCGAGTCTGTAAGATAAACCGGGGGATAGGGTAAAACCTATCCCCTCAAGGATAAGGCAATGGCCGAAACAACACAGACGCAGAATCAGACATACAAAGAAAAGCTGGTGAAGCTCGTCACCGGCAGACAATCAAAACTCGAAAGCGAGAAGACGAACTTTATTGAGCGTATGCAGGAGGCCGCTGATTATGTCGCGCCTCACAGGGAAGATGTCAGGGGAACTGCCCAAAAGGGCCTAAAGAAAGGCGCAAAGATATTCGACGGAACCGCTCAAGGTGCCGCAGTTCTCGCAGCAGACGGCATACACGGTTATCATGTTAGCCCCGCGTTCCCCTGGTTCAAATATACGATGAACAGGAAGCAGGCCAACAAGATACCGGAAGCCAGGGAATGGTTGCAGGAGCTTGAATTCAATATGTATATGGCTCTGAACCGGTCAAACTTCTATTCCGAGATGTGGATGTATATCTATGACGGCCTTACCCTCGGTACACCCGCTATGTACATTGAAGAGGACATTATAGAGGAAAGAATAAGCTTTGAAGCAATTCACCCTGGAGAAATCTATATTGCTGAAAACAGATATGGTGAAGTAGATGTCCTCCACAGAAAACGCAAACTACAGGCCCGGCAGCTTGTCCAGATGTTTGGAAAAGATAACCTTTCCTTACAGATCCGGCAGGTCTGTAAAAATAATCCTTTTCAGGAATTCGAGATCATTCATGCAGTATTCCCTCGGGAAGAATACGACGACCGCATGGCAGATAACCTGAACAAGAAATTTGCTTCCGTCTGGATGCTGACCGCAGGCAACCATATATGCAGGGAATCAGGTTATGACAGGTTCCCTTCTCAGGTGTGGAGGTACATGAGATCGGGTAAGGAACCTTATGCAATTACCCCGGCTATGCTGGCAATGGCCGACATAAAAGGCGTAAACATCATGGCTAAAACCGATCTGGGTGCCCGGCAAATGGCCCTCGATCCGCCTCTGAATGTCCCCGCTTTTCTTGAAGGTAAGGTCCAGTGGAAACCACGCGGTATAAACCTCTATGAAAAGAAAGGCGAGATAGTGAGCGCTGCGAATACCGGCGCAAACTTCGTACCGGTGGAAGGCGTGATCGACCGCGTTCAGCGAGCAATCAAAGAACGGTTTCATGTCGATACATATTTAATGCTGTCATCGATGCAGGCACAGGGACAGCGCACAGCATATGAAGTTTCTGAACTGATGGCAGAGAAAGCCGCGGTATTGGGCGCGGAGCTTGGACCATTAAACCGCGAACTGGATAACATACTTGATTTTGTCTACGACATCGAGGTAGCAGCCGGCAGGATGCCCCCGCCTCCAGACATCCTCTTGGAAATGGCAGATCAGGACCCGGCATTAAGATTTGATCCTGTCTATGTCGGTCCTCTTGCCCAGGCTCAACGTGAGAGATTCGCAAAGGACGGTATAAAGAAATTCATGATGGAAATTGCGCCTATCCTTCAGATAAAGGAAGATGCGATCGACAACCTCAAGATTGACGAGATATGCCGTTATATAGCCGAATCGGACAACGTACCGGAAGAACTGCTTGCTGATCCTGACGAAGTGGCGGCAATCAGACAGGGCAGACTTGAAGCCATGCAGCAGGAAAACGAACTGGAAGCCCTGGGACAGACATTGAAGGGTGTTGAAACCGTGAGCAAGGCAGATAAGAACATGGGCGGGAAGCTCTCACAGGCAATCGGGGGGATGATGAATGGACAGGCATGATCTATTCCCTACGGAAGAACTTATCGCTGATTATCGTCGGATATTCACGGGCAGGGGTTCTGAAGATGTGATCATGCACATACTGTATGACTACGGGGTATTCGTTGAATCCGATACACCTGAAGATGTTGTATTGAGAAATCAGGGTATCAGATTATTAAACATCCTCGGCGGAGGAGAGATAGACCGGGAAACGATAAGGATATTTATTAAAGCGCTGGTAAGACAGCCGGTGAAGAAGGAGAAAAAGAAAGAATAGAGTAAAACGGGTTTTCTGAAGGTCCGGCCAGACCGACAGAGACGAAAGATAGAGAGGGCAATTACGGTGCCGTAATCACTGTGATTGTCCTTTTTCTATGCCCGAATCAAATAATCAGGAGGTTTCACAATGGATCCAAACAATGCCGGAGGAAACGAGGGCGGAGGAAACGAAGGAAACAGACCCGCATGGATGGCGAGTTTACCGGATAGCCACAAAGGGAATGAAAGGCTTGCTCAATTTGCCGAGCCGTCACACGCTTGGGACAAATTTGACAGCTATCTTTCCGCAGAGGCCGAAGGGAAGCTCTTAACGATTCCGGGCGAGAAAGCAACCGACGAAGAACGGAAAGCCTTTTACAACAAGATAGGTGTACCGGAAGGGCCGGACAAGTACGAGTTTGACGATCTCAAGGTTGAACAGTACACGGCTGAAGCAGACAAGATGTTCCGGGAACTGATGCTTAACTCGAACGTGCCGAAGAGTGCCGCAAAAGGCATACACAAGGCATTTGTCGAGATGATCAAGCAGGGCGTTGAAGCATCGGCAAAGGCAGAAGCCGACAGGCAGGCGGCGGATGATAAGGCCCTCAACGATGCAGTGAACACCCTGAAAGATCAGTGGAAAGGCAACGAATTCAAGGCAAATACCGAACTTGCCCACAGGGCGTATATGAACGTGCTCAAGTGGGCTGGCATTAACGAAGCAGAGGGAAACACATTTCTCTCTGATACAAAGATCGGGAATCTCTCTCTTGGTGATCATCCAATGATTCTCAAAATGTTTGCAGCTGTGGCCTCAAAGATATCCGGGGATAATGCCGGAGGTTTCAGAGGCGGCGGTGGCGGTGAGAAGTCGGATGAAGACAAGGCAAGGGACCGCTTCCCGAATACGCAATTTACCAGTTAAGGAGGCTAACCAATGTCAACACTGACAAACTATTACAGCTACGTTGAACAGGCAAAAAGGATTGACCCGAACGGCGAACAAGCCCGAATCGTGGAAGTCCTCAACCGGGAGATGGGCGAGATCATGAGTGATGCGCCGTGGCTCCCTTCAAATGATATCTGGGTAAACAAGACGACCCGCAGGGCTTCACTGCCTACCGGTCAGAGAAGGAAGTTGAACCAGAGAATCAGCAACAGCGTATCGAGAACCACAGAGATCATGGACGTACTCGGCATGATCGAGGATTTCTGCGACATTGACGCAAAGCTTGTAAGAAGCATGCCGTCAGAAGCGGTGTTCCTCAGTGGCGAAGTCGATGCCTTCATAGAAGGTATGGGCCAGACCGTTGTTTCTGACATTCTCTATGCAGACAGCAATAAAGACCCTGACGCTATTCATGGTCTTGGGCCTCGCCTCGGCACCCTTGATGCACGATTTGTCATTGATGCGGGTGGCACCGGCTCTAACCTTACCAGCGTCTACGCTGTGACCTGGGGACAGGATACGGCTTTCCTCATGTATCCAAAAAATATGCCCTCAAACATGGGCGTAAATCATACCGATTATGGGTATGTGGTATCAGAAACGGCAGACGGCAAGATGGTTATTCACCGTGACCATTTCGAGATCGTCTTTGGCCTCTGCGTGAGACACCCCCGAGCAATCGGGCGGTATGCCAACATCGAGCAGTTGAGCGTTGGCGCGAATGTCTTTGACGAGAACGACCTTATTACCCTTTTGAACAACATGAAGACCGGGCCCGGTACTCGCCTTTACATGAACGAGACCATCATGACACAGGGTCAGATCAGGTTGAAAGACAAGGGTAATGTCTACTGGACACCTGGTAGCGGCCTCGGTGGGGAACCGTTCCTGTATTTCTCAGGCGTTCCCATTCGTAAGATTGCAAGAGAAATCTTGCTGAACACAGAAGACGCAATTTCTTAATAAGGAGGTGATTTTACATGATCATGGACGAAAATTTAGTATTTTCCGAATCTCAGGACATTTCAGGCAATGCCGGGACCAATGAGAACTCAACCAACGAAATCTACATCCCCAGGGGTGTAGACCATAAGGGAGTTGCCGAGAATGACCGGCCCAATGTGAGTGGCCGTCTGTTCTGGAACTGCATTGTTGAAGACACCGACCTTGCGGCGGCTCTCGACAGTTGCGCGTTGAAATTTGAACTATATAACCACAGCGCAACGGGGGCGGTAGCCGGAGGATCGGTCATCGACACGGTAGATGTCTCGGTAGAAGCTACGAGCAACTACCCCGATGGTTCACGGGTATTTTCAAGGCCTCTCCCGCAGGGCCAGCTTGCCCCGTACTATGAGGTTAAAATCTCAAGGGCAACACAGAACCTTTCAACGGGTAAAGTGACCATGTGGATCGGTGGACCGATACAGGAAGGCCAATAAGCCATAAGCAGACAGTAACAGGGAGAGGGTGAAAGCCCTCTCCCATCTTAACAAGAATGGAGGATTCATGGAAGCGAAACTTATAGCAAGAAAAAATTTTCAGTTCGGCGCAGGCGTAAAAAGGATGGATGATGTTATTACCGTATCGGAAACATTTCTCAAGAAAGAGATAGCTAAGGGCAAACACCCGAAAACGGACAAGTTCCTTTCCTCATTGCTCAATCACTGTGATCCTGTTGACGACTTCACGGCTGGATTGATGGGCATGGAAAAGAAAGAACTTCCCGCAGGGCCAGAAGAGGAAGCCATAAGACTCGGAGAGATCAAGAAGAAAATGGACGAAATGGGCGCGGCTTATGACAAGCGGTGGAAACTGCCACGGTTTGAAGCCGAACTCATTAAGGCCAAAAAGAATAGAGGCGTGTAATGTCCGCCTCCGAAGTGCAGATATGCAACTTTGCCCTGGGCAAATTCGGGGATAAATATATTACATCAATAGACACTCCCACGAGCAAAGAAGAGCGTATCTGCGCTGTATTCTATCCTCTCCTGCGTGACCAGCTTACCTATTCTCACCCTTGGAATTTTGCCATGAGAAGGGCCGACATATCGGCTCAGTTGTCTACAACTCCGGCCTTCCAATGGGATTATGCTTATACCCTTCCCACAGATCCGGTATGCCTTCGGGTGTGGGAACTCTACGGCTCTGACGCGGAGTGGGTAGTTGAGCACGGCGAACTTCTGACGAATCAGGACGAAGAAATATACATCCGGTTTATCTCGCAGGTCGAGGAAACGGGGCGGTTTAACCCTGCATACGTCAATTGCCTTGCTACTCTCTTAGGTGCAGAACTGGCCGCTAAACTCATGGGTGATGGAGGAAGCAAGAAACGGCTTGAACTGCTTTCTGAACTCAATGAAATTCTTCTCCCAAATGCCCGGTCACTGAACGCCATGGAGGGGAACGGGCCTATTCATAAGAATATGCAGGCGTTAGATGAAGGCAATTTTTCATGGCAGACAGAGGGACGGTAAGTGGGCGTATATCATCATATGCAGTACAATTTCAACGCGGGGGAGTGGTCTAAACTCCTTGAAGGACGTGTTGACCTGCAAAAGTACCCGAATGCTCTTTACCGTCTTGAAAACTTCATTATAGATCCTCGCGGAGCTGCGGTCTTTCGTCCAGGGTGGCGTTACATCATCGGGACAAAGCACAATGACAAGGCATCTTCAATAATACCCTTTATCTGCTCTGTTACGGCGGCTTATGGTGTTGAACTTGGTGATTACTATATCAGATTCTACAAAGAACAGGCGCAGATTCAGGGGACCTATGCGGCCTGGGTGACGACAACGGATTATGTTGTCGGTGATCTTGTCACTCAGGGCGGGAACTATTACCGGTGTTGTGAAGCTCACACAGCGGGAGTATTTGCTAACGACCTCGCGGCCTTGTATTGGGAAGCATCGGCAGGAGCGACAGATTTAGCCTATGAAATCCCTTCACCCTATGCGGCGGCAGATGTCAAGAACATCAAATATCATCAGAGTGCCGATGTGCTCTATCTCTGGCACCCTTCCTATGCGACAAGGAAACTCTCAAGGGGTAGCGATACATCGTGGACCTTGACGACTATAAGCTGGAATCCTGCCCCGCTTGAAGAACAGGGGATTAAACCGGCTACGACATTGACCCTTGCGGCTGTGACCGGTGCAAGTGTGGTATTTACGGCGGGTGCGGCAGTATTCCAAACCGGGGACGTGGGAAGGCTTATCACTTCAGGGACCGGCAGGGCTTCTATCGTTGGGTTTAACTCCGCAACTGAGGTTGCCTGTGATATTCTCGATGATTTTACTTCCGTTGGTCCCATAGCTTCACAGTCATGGACATTGCAGGGAAGCCCAAACGGGACGCTGACACCATCAATCAAAACTCCAGTTGGCGCAATCTGCACCTTGACAGGATCAGGAGCCAGTGAAACATATACGAACCTTCTTGATCACCCTGACCCGGCTAACGATAATTGGCTCGCTTCAGGATCGGGAACCGACGAATACTATCTGGTGAACACCGCGGCTTTCTATTCGGCCACGGAACCGGACAAGATGTATGAAAACGCCGTTGAAATGGTCAAAAGTGCAGTTGGTACACTCGGTATAGCTCAATGGGCCTGGGGTGACAATGACACGCTCGGATACAACACGATCTATGTAAGGCTGTCTGATGGCACCGACCCAGACACGAAAAGCACCGATGCGGCGCCGGATGATGACTACCTGAAACGTGCTGCCGTCTCAGCTACTACCGACCTATGGAGGGCTTCCGATGTAGGAAAGCATGTGGACATTCAGAGCGGATTGATCAAAATAACAGCGTATACATCACCGACGGTCGTATCGGGAGAGATAATCAAAGAGCTTGACGCGATCACGGCAACGGCGTTATGGACAGTCAAGGATGAAGTATGGAACGCAGCGAACGGCTGGCCTTCATGCGGCACATTCTACGAAGATCGTCTATGCGCTGCCGGATCAACGGCATACCCAGAGACAATATGGGGATCGGTTACCGGGGATTATGAGAACTTTACACCCGGAGCCGATGACTCAGATTCTATATCGTTCACTATTTCCGGTCGTGAAGTCTCAATCATCAGATGGTTGGAACCCGATGAATATCTGCTTGCTGGATCTGTGAGTAAGATTTCTCGTCTTGGTCCGGAAGATTCAGGATCGGTATTGACTCCTACAAACGTTGTTGCAAAACGTCAATCTCCCGATGGTGTAGCAAACATCCTGCCCGCTCCTGCCGGTAACGCAATACTTTACATCATCAGGACCGGCTTTGATGATTCGGAAGGTTTGAAGGTAGGCGAAATAGCCTGGTCATGGGAAAGCGAGAAATATGTTACTCCTGATTTATCCATTCTCGCAGAACACATTCTCAAGCCGGGACTAATCGGCATGGCATATCAAAAAGAACCTCATTCTATTCTGTGGTGCTATCGTTCCGATGGTGAGGCGGTAGCAATGACCTACCTTCGAGAACAGGACGTTATAGGCTGGCACAGACACCCAACCGATGGGGATATTGAAAGCATGTGTTGTATTCCTGGGGATGGATATTATGAACTGTGGGCGGTCATCAAGAGAACAATCAACGGGGCCGCTGTTCGTAATATCGAAATGATGGAAAAGGTTTTTGAAGACTCCAAGGCAACCTATGAAAGCAACAAAGGTCTCAATGCCTTCTTTGTCGATTGCGGTATCACATACAACGGAGCGGCGACGACAACGATAACCGGCCTCGATCACCTGGAAGGCGAAACCGTTGTAGGCCTTGCCGATGGTTCGTATGTGTCACCTAAAACAGTGGCAAGTGGATCGATAACGCTATCAAAGGCCTCGTCTGTTGTCCATGTGGGTCTTCCTTATACCGGATACATTCAGACCATGAGACCGGAAATACCATTACGTGACGGTACGATGCAAGGAAGAAAAAAGACGGTTACCGGCGGTCATGTCCGGGTATATGAATCGGCTTCTTTCAAGATCGGCATTGATGAAGACAACCTTGACGATGCCTTTGACCCTGAACGCGTAATAACCCTCGGCGGCGCGTATCCTCTTTTTACCGGGGATATTCCGTACAGTCTCGATGACACTTTCAACATGAATAATCGGGTGATGATCGTACAGGATAAACCCATGCCCCTTACTGTTTTGGGGATTATGAAGGAGTTGGCCATTTCATGATAATCCGGAACATGGACATTTCAGAGATAGACAAACTGACCGAAGGGGCGCGGGAATTCTTTTCTGAATCAGAAGCCTTTCACGGTGATTTTTGCCCTGAGATATTCAAGGTCACATGGGAATTCATCTATGAAAGCAACCAGGGAGTAATCATTGTCCTTGATGATAATGGAGAGATTGCCGGAGCTATCGGAGGCATGGCCGTACCGGATTGTATCACTGGTATATTATCGGCTACGGAAATGTTCTGGTACACAAGGAAACAACACAGGGGGCAGGGGTTAAGGCTCCTGTCTGCATACGAAGCATGGGCGAAAGAGAGAGGATGTAAAAAGGTCCGTATGGTCCACCTCTATGACCTTATGCCTGACAAATTACGAAAACTCTATGAAAAGAGGGGATACAGAGAGATAGAGACGACCTACGAAATGGGGGTTGACTAATGGCTATAGGAACGACAACAGCACTTATCATTGCGGCAGTAGTGACGGCGGCAAGTGCGGGTTATACCGTTTATTCTCAGCAACAGGCCGGGAAGAAAGCCGAAGAAGCAGAAGAAGAAAACGCTCGAATCCTTGAAGATCAGGCGAAAGCGGCACAAGACAAGGCCGCTTACGATGAAGAACTGCACAGGGACCGGGTAAAGAAGCTCCTGAAATCTCAACGGGCATTATACGGCGGTTCTGGTGTTGAAATGGAAGGCTCGCCAATGATGGTGCAGGCAGACACGGCAAATCAGGGAGAAATGGACGCACTGGCAATAAGGCAGGGCGGCAATGTTACCGCGGCTCAATATAGAAGTGAAGCGAATTTAAGAAGGATGTACGGCAAAAATTATAAATCGGCGGCGAACAGGCAGGCAACGGGAACATTATTGTCAACCGGATCATCAATGGCCGGCTCTTATTTGAGGACATCATAAGATGCCTAAAATACCGACATACGAACGAAAGTTAAGCATACCGGGAGAAACAGGACAGACATTAATAGATCCCGGCAAGGCGAGCATGGTTGAAAATGCTAACGCTAATCTTGGCCGCCAGGTAGGTAAAGAAGCCGAAGGCATTACAAACATCATCCAGATCCACAAAGAGAAGCTACGCCAACAGGACATAGCCAATAAAGCTCTGACGATCTCAGCACAATATAACGAAGATCAGAGGATATTCAAGCAGTCAGAGGACCAGAACACCGGAGAGACGGCGTATGGGAACATGGAACGGGGTACGAAATTCAGGGAAGATTCACTGTCTAAGTACACGAAGGGAATTACCGACCCTGAATTAAAGATGAAGATAGAAGGCCATATCAGGGCAAAGTCTGAATCCCTTTTTGATCATCTAGCCACGCACCAGGCAACACAGAGACAGGAAGTGACAAAACAGGCCATCGTAGGTATCAAGACCGGGCTCCTGAAAGATGTCTATGAGGGTGAGGATATCGAGGATGCGGTAGAAGAATTAAGGAACGCAGTTAAAAATCAATATCAAACGGGTGCGAGGGGCGAGCTTTCCAGCGTTGATGAAATCACCAAAGGAGAGGCGGCTATTGCAGAGGCGCATCTTGACGGATTGATAAACAGAAGCCCTTCCGCTGGAATAGAGGCGATTAAATCAGGAAAGTATAAACAATATCTTCCGCAGAAGAAAATAGAGGAATACGACAAGAAGGCAAAGGATTTACAGAAGGCATTAATACAAGATGCCAAAACAGTAAAGAAGGAAGCAGAACAGGCCGAAAAGGACAAACTGAAAACAGACCGTGAGGCAACGGGTAATGAATTTGTATCGCGCTTGGTATCCGGTAAACTCACTCGCGCAGATATTCTGAAGTCGAACCTCGAACCGACCGGAGAGAACGGGAAACAATACTGGTTGAATCAGATCGAGGCCATGGAGAAGAAAATATCAGGAGGCGGAGAAGGGTTTAAGACGGATAAGGCCCTTGACGGTAAACTATTTGCCCGGATCGTGAAAGACCCTGAAAGTATCACAGAGGGACAGATTGTTGATTATATCGGAAAGGGGTTAAGCCGTTCAAGTGCGGACAGTCTTATCACCGAAAGACGGCAACGGCTTAAAGGTGATAAAGACCCTGCAAGAGACGCGGCAGAAAAGGCAGTCATTGAAAACCTGAAACGGGACAGAAGGGCCGGGGTGTTCGGTGAGGATAAATCCGGCGATCTTGAATATGCAAAGCAGATAGACTCGTTCCGGAGATGGTCAAAAGCGCATCCAGACGATGATCCAAGCGACTATTACGAAAAGCTGATAGAACCCGTTAAACGGTCATTTGTCTTTGATTTTCTTGCAAAGGATAAACCAGACCCGAAGGCGAAAAGAGAAGCCATGGAGAAAGCGGGAGAGATACCGGGAAGGAAGGGCAGTAAAAAACCAGATCCATTAGGAATACGATAATGCCGGTAATTGAATTACAGAGCTTCAGAAAGAAATACCCCGATTACAACGATATGGACGATGCTACACTTGCGGGAAAACTGGCTGAAAAATACCCTGATGCGTACGGCGATCTGCCTCAAAGGGTAGGCATGACACAAGACGTTGTTGTCCGCAAAGATAATGAAAGGGTTGTCACAAATCCCTATCATCCTGATTTCCTGAAGACCGTGAAAGACGTTGCAGGACCGGAACTCTATAAGAAATCAAAGAACGCGCTTTCTATCGCTGCCACGCATGA
>Ga0172380_10005223_pt1 | contig 15947 bp, 21 predicted proteins | sample Leawe162metaG_FD_119747 | JGI IMG/M metagenome (GOLD analysis project Ga0172380, IMG submission 119747) | Leachate microbial communities from a municipal landfill in Southern Ontario, Canada - Leachate well 162 metaG | ecosystem: Engineered > Solid waste > Landfill > Unclassified | place...
AGAAGCTGAGAGGATAGTTAAAGAAGAATACAAATTAAACAAAATAGCTGTTATCTCTGGGGTGGGAGCAAGAAATTACTACAAAGAAAAATTAAACTACAAATTAAAAAACGGCTATATGGTTAAATTATTTAAAGATTAACGTTTTTCTTTTTCCACCCCACAATAAGAGGAAGGGTAAGCGTTAAGATGTAATATAGATAAACATCTATCTTATAATATCCATCCGCGGGATTAAGAATTTTAACTATAAAAAAATAATCTAATACTATGGCTATTAATGTCCAAGACAAGGCTAGTTTTATGTAATATTTAAATGAATCACTTTTTATCTTCTTAAATAAAACCCAAAGGGTAATAATGATTCCTATGGGCATAATAACCCAGCCGATTAAATTTTGCGGAACAAGGAGAAAAAACACAATACCTAGGGTGTATCCGATAAGCCAAAGAATAAGTCCCCAGCCTAAAAAATCATTTAATAATTGTTTATTCATAATTTATAAATTATTTATATCTATATAATATCACAAACAAAAACCGACTAAAAGTCAGCTTTGAATTTACTCGGGCAATAGGATTCGAACCATAATTATTAAAATCTTTTAACTCTTGTTAACCCACTATAACAGATAATTTCAATTCCTTTTTTTTCTATCTCGTCTAAAAACAAATTCATGCCTAAAGAATCAGAAGAAATATGGCCAGCTATAACAATATTGATATGAGCAGCTTCGGCTTCTTTTCTGTGTTCTTCCGAAGCGTGCATAGACAAAGTAGTCCCTATTCCAGCCTGAGACATCTTTTCATATAACTTAGGAGAACCTTCAGTTCCTCCGGCAATTTCCGTTACGGCAATTTTCCCGCACCTACTGTCTGGCTTTCCAGTAATGGCTCTCGGTCCAACTCCTATCTTGATCGCCTCCTTGTATTCGGGAATTTCTTTTAATAAACTTACTAAATCTTCAACTCTTTCTAGACTTTCTTTTTCGACTAAATCTTTTAAAAATTTAGCAACTAAATTATCGGCCGGCCCATGAACATTCATAAAGTTAATATTAAGTATTCTTGCCGCATCAACCGATTTCTGATGATTTGAAGCAGAAACTCCTCTCGCCACCTCGCTAATTCTTGGATGATTTAAAGACTCGGCAACATTAATCGGAACTCCATAATAATTATATACATCTGCTTGCATTTCCATAGTATCGGATAAATTAGCCAAACCTCTCCCTACCGGATGATGAGCTATCACTAAATCAATGCCTTCGAGCTGTTTAGCCAATAGTAATTCTGAAGTATCAATATCAATACCGACTAAAATCTTTTTAATCTCTTTGTCTTCAGCAATATTATAGATCCTTGTATCAAGATACGGATTAGTTAAAGCCTCTTTATCAAATTCTTTTTTTGCTTTTTCAGTCAAGGATTCGTATTTCTTCTTTTTTCTATCCAAAACCTTCTTCACTCCTTCTTTTCCCCTAAAATCTGAATCAATACCCATCTGTATTGCCAGGTCAAATATTTCCTGTATTTTCATAGTTTTTCTTTACTTATCTATTTTAATCTTAATCAAAAATAATTATTTTGTCCAATATTAAAAACGGGGCCAAAGCCCCGTTCCTTCTATTTCTCTCTACACTTTCTCAATAAAAGAACAGTTCTATTGTTAATCGTTTGCAGAACCCCTTTTTCGTTCTCAAACGCTTTTTCTCCATTTTTAGTCTTCACCGTTATCTTCCCCGCTCCCACCGCCAAAACCAAAGGAGTATGGTCGCTCATAACCGAAATGTACCCTGTGGCGGTCGGCACGGTTAAGACATCGACGTCTCCTTCAAATATTCTTTTTTCCGGTGTTAGTATTTCTACTTTCATGAAACAACTTGATTAATATTTCCCTTCATATAGAAGTCTTCTTCTGATTTGTGGTCAAGCTCACCAGAAATAATCTTCTCAAAACCTTCAATTGTTTCTTCAATCTTAACATATGCCCCAGGTATTCCCGAAAATATTTCGGCTACGGCAAACGGCTGAGATAGATACTTCTGGATCTTTCTGGCTCTCGCAACCACCGTCTTGTCTTCGTCAGCTAATTCTTCAATTCCTAAAATAGCGATAATGTCTTGAAGTTCTTTATATCTCTGAAGAATCTTTCTTACTTCTGTTGCAACCTTATAGTGCCTTTCTCCGACAATTCTCGGATTTAATAATGACGAAGTTGATTCTAATGGATCAACAGCCGGGAAAATACCCAATGAAGCAATGGCTCTTGATAGTACCAACGATGAATCCAGGTGAGAAAAAGTAGCAACGATAGCGGGATCGGTCAAGTCATCAGCCGGGACATATATGGCCTGGACTGAAGTAATTGAACCGTCTTCAGTTGAGGTGATTCTTTCCTGCAACGCTCCGACTTCAGATGATAATGTTGGCTGGTATCCTGTTTGTGAAGGAATTCTTCCAAGCAAGGCTGAAACCTCTGAACCGGCTAAAACAAAACGGAAAATGTTATCCATAAACAGCAAGACGTCCTTCTTTTCTACGTCTCTAAAATGTTCAGCAATAGTCATGGCGGTAAAAGGAACTCTCAGTCTCACTCCAGGGGTTTCGTTCATTTGACCGAAAACAAGACAAGTATTTTTTAAAGTATCAGCCTCTTTCATTTCTCTAAAAATATCATTGCCTTCTCTTGACCTTTCTCCGATACCGGCAAAAATTGAATATCCTTGATGAAATTTGGCAATATTGGTAATTAATTCCTGAATTAAAACCGTTTTGCCTACTCCTGCTCCGCCGAACAGTCCTACCTTCCCTCCTTTTGGAAGAGGGCATAATAAATCAATGGCTTTGATCCCTGTTTCTAATATTTCGATTTCTGATTTTTGCTTACTCAATTCCGGACCTTTTTTGTGAATTGATTCTCTTCTTCCCGCCTTTATCTCTCCCTGGTTATCAATCGGCTCACCTAAAACATTTAATAATCTTCCTAAGGCATCTTTGCCTACCGGAACTTCAATCGGCTTGCCCGTATCCAAAACCTCGTCTCCCCTCTTTAATCCTTCCGTCGGACCCATAGCGAGACACCTTACTTTATTTTCACCCAACTCCTGCTCAACTTCAAGAACAAGATTCTTGTCCTTTAATTTTAAGGCGGTATAGAGGGCAGGAACTTTTCCTTCTTCAAATTCTACGTCTATCACCGGTCCGATAACTTGTGTTATTTTTGCCATATTTTTTTTATTTTTATTCCATTGCTTCTTTGGTCGATGAAATTTCGCAAACCTCAGAAGTAATTTGTTCTTGCCTTGCCTTATTATATGCCAATCTCAACCCCTCTAAAACATCCCTGGCGTTGTCTGATGCGTTCCTCATCGCCATCATACGAGCCGAGTGTTCAGAAGTATTGGCCGACAAAATGAATTGATATATCAAGTATTCCACAAAGACAGGAATAACTTCATCTAAAATAACTGAAAAAGAAGGCTCCAATAAATAATCTGCACCGAAGTATCCGCCATTATCCTCTTCTTTTAAAAAGTTCTTGACAGTTCCGTCTTCCAAAGGAAACAATTGAACCGTGCTCGGCTTCTGGATAAAAGAGGAATGGAAGTGGGTATAAATAATATATACTTTTTGATATTTATCTTCTAAGAAAGATTTGATAAAAAGGTCGGAAATTTCTTTTGTCTGTCTAAAACTCCAATAATCTCCAACTCCGCTAAAGCTATAATTAACTCTTTCCGTCTTCTTGTAATGGGCAATTGATTTTTTGCCAATAGGCATTATTTCCACCTCCCCTTCTTCCCTTATTTTTTTAATTTCTTTATCGGCAAATCTCAAAACATTTGCATTAAAAGATCCGCAGAATCCCCTGTCCGAAGAGACAACGCAAACTAAAATATTCTTAACGGGTCTCTGTTCTAAGAAAACTGACTTGCCGTCTTTAAGCGCCTTTTTCATCTTCCTTAACATCTTCGCCATTTCTTCTGCAAAAGGCTTTGATTCGGAAAATACTTTCTGGGTCTTCTTCATTTTTAAGGCTGAAAAAGTCTCAAGAGCACTTGTCAGCTCGGAAATATTCTTAACAGAACCTATTTTAGCTTTTACTTCTTTAAGATCCATAGCTATTCTTAATCTTCTTAATAATTTCTAGAAGCTTGCTCTTGCTGCCGTCGCTCATGTCTCCCGTTTCTTTAATTTCTTTTAAAATATCAGGACTTTCCAATTCAACACTTCTTAGAACATCTACCTCAAAATCCTTTATTTTCTCCATCGGAACCTCTTCTATATCGCTATTAACTCCGGTGAAAATAACGATAACTTCTTTTTCAATTGGGAGAGGAATCAAATCTGGCTGTCTTAAAAGTACCCTCATTCTTTTTCCTCTTTCAATGGTTTTTTTGGTTTGAGGATCAAGTTCTTCCGTAAACTCGGAGAATCTTTCCAATTCTTGGAACTGGGCCAAATCAAGCTTCAATCTTCCGGCAACTTTTTTGGTTGCTTTCATTTGAGCCGAAGAACCGACTCTCGATACTGAAGTTCCGATATTGATTGCTGGCTTCTGTTCTTTTCTAAATAAAGTTGAATCCAAGAATATCTGACCGTCAGTGATAGAAATCACATTGGTCGGAATATATCCGGAAATATCTCCGGCTTGAGTTTCAATAATGGGCAAAGCGGTTAAAGAACCTCCTCCCATTTCATCGCTCATCATAGCCGCTCTTTCAAGCAATCTTGAATGAAGATAGAAGACGTCTCCCGGATAGGCTTCTCTGCCTGGCGGACGCCTTAAAATCAAAGATATTTCTCTCCACGCCCAAGCTTGCCTGGTTAAATCGTCGTAAACAACCAAAGCATCCTGCTTGTTATCTCTAAAATATTCTCCGATTGTTGCTCCGGCGAAAGGAGCCAGATAAACAAAACTGGTTGGGTCGTCTGGAAAAGCACAAACCACAGTTGTGTACTCCATTGCTCCTTCTTTTTCTAAGGTGGCGATTAATCTCCTTACTTTGCTTTTTTTCTGTCCGCAAGCAACGTAAACACAGTAAGGCCTGTTCTTTTCAGTCTTTTGATTAATAATTGCATCTAGGGCAATGGCTGTTTTTCCAAGACCCCTATCTCCAATAATTAACTCTCTTTGTCCTCGGCCAATCGGAATTAAAGCATCAACCATTTTAATTCCCGTATGCAGAGGCTTAGTTATGGGCTTTCTTTCAATAACCGAAGGACCCTTTCTTTCCAAAGGAAGATATTCTTTAGCTTTAATTTCTCCCTTTCCATCAAGCGGCCTTCCTAAAGGATCGACAACACGACCTAAAAGACCCTCACCCACCGGCACGGAGAAAACCTTCTTGGTCCTTTTAACTGTCGTTCCCTGTTTAATATTTTTGTCGCTGCCCAAAATTACGGCACCGACTTCATACTCTTCTAGGTTTAAAACCAGTCCCATCACTCCAGCTTCTTCAAACTCTATCATCTCAAAATTCTCAACATTTCTAAGTCCAGATATTTTAACTACGCCATCTTTCACCTCGACAACTTCCCCCACCTCTTCCATTTCCGGAGAAACATCCAGTCCTTCCAATTGTTTTTTAAATTGTTCAATTATGTCCATATATTTTGTTTTTTAGCTTCAATAAAACATCTTTTAAAGAAGCTCTAACTAACACATCTTTTGTTTTTAAACGAAATCCCGCCAAAAGTGATTCGTCTAAAACATCGTCGACTTTTTCAATTCCTGGAACTATGCCTTTGATTTTTTCTTTAAACTCTTTTTTATCGTGTTCGCTAAACTCTTGAGCCAAAGAAAGCTCCGCTCTCTTCTCTTTTAAATAAATCCTTTCCAATTTTTTAAAAATAGAAACAATAATAACCTGTTTCTTCCCTAATGATTTTTTAAAGTTAACCAAAATACTCTCGACCTTATCGGGATTTTCTTCAAAAGCTAGATAAAGGGCGCGAGCCCAAGAAGAAATTTCTTTCTCTATCTTCATACCTTTAATTTACTTAAAAATTCGTTGGCAATTTTCTTCCCTTCCTTTTCGTCAATTTTTTCCTTTAAGAGTTTCTCCGTTAGAGCAAAAACATTTTCAATTGTTCTTTTTTTAACTTCTTCGCTTTCCTTTTCTTTAATCTCTTCCGCCTCTTTTCTGGCTTTAACCAAAAGTTGAGACTTTTCTTCTTCTGCTTTTTGCATTGATTCGGCGATTCTCTTTTTCGCCTCTGATTCAGCGGCGATTAAAACCTTCTTTTTCTCGTCTTCATTTTTTTCTTCCATCTTCTTTTTCATCTCTTCCATCCTAGAAAGACGCTCTTCCGCCTCAGCCGACTTATTTATCCCTTCTTCTATTTTATCTCTTCTTGTTTTTAATAGACTTAAAAAGGGTTTATAAACAAAAATTTTGAGCACGAAAAAAAGGATAGCGAAGTTGACTATCTGTCCTATTAATACTTTCCAGTCTATTTCTAAAGCACTCATTTTAGTTTAATTAGACAAATAATATAATCAAAGCTACTACCAAAGCATAAATAGCGATAGCTTCTGCGAAAGCGATAGCTAAAATCATTCCTGTCTGGACTTTTGAAGATGCTTCGGGATTTCTTCCGATTGCTTCAGAACCTTTTGAGCCGATCATACCGATACTTACAGCGGGACCGATAGCTCCCAAACCGATAGCGATAGCTGCTGCCAATTGTGTTAATGTTTCCATATATTTATATTATTTAATTATCTTGTTATTATCCGACCTTTTTTCCAAAAACGGAATTACTATTTTATATACGTTTACGACGGTTAAAATCATTCCTGCTAAAACCGATGCCAATAATATCCACGGAAACGTATTTAATTTTTTATCTATCCACAATCCCAGAAGAATACAAATTATTAAAGGAAGTGCTATTAAAAAACCCAGCTCGCCTCCTAAAGCAAGGACCTGTCCTAAATTAATGTTCTTCTGTGGTTGTAAAGACATAAAAAACTGTTATTAGTGATGAAAAAACTAATGCCTGAATAAATCCAACAAATAATTCTAATCCTAAAAACGGTAAGGGTACTATGTACGGGACCATAAGTGAAACTATCATTAAAAGAATCTCTCCGGCAAAAAGATTTCCAAACAACCTAATACCCAAAGAGGCCGTCTTCGTTACTTCCCCCATTGCTTCTAATGCCCCCACAAAAAACATAATAGGACTTTCCAATTTTATAAACTTTTTTAAATAATGAACACCGCCCAATTTTTTAATGGCGGCAAAATGAATAAAACCCATTGAGAAAATAGCCAAAGCCAAAGTGAAGTGCAAATCAGAACTGGGCGATCTCAAGAATTTAAAAACCCCCAACCCGGGGATTACTTCTATCAAATTATTAACTAAAATAAAAATAAATAAAGTAGCTGACAAAGGAAAAATTTCTTCCGTTTTTTTCCTGTCTCCCGTCATGCTATCAAAAATTCCAAATATACTTTCTAAAATAAACTCAAAAAAATTCTGTACTTTGCCGGGAACAATCTCTTTTTTCCTTAAGGCAAATGAAAACGCAGTCGTGATCAAAAGTGCGCAAACAATAGCCAATATAAAAGTATTGGTAAATTCTATTCCTAAAAAACGAAAAACTGGCTCGCCCGTAAGGGCTATATGTATGTTCATATTCCAAGTCTCATTCTACTGGAAAAACACCTTATGTCAAGAAAGCTTCTTAAGCTCTTCTTTTACAATCCTCCTGTCATCCCACGCTTCCTTTCTCCCATCTTCCCAACAAATCCAGGGCTCACATCCTTTGCCAGTAATAACAACAACGTCTCCCTCGTTGGCAGAAGACAGGGCTTTTCGTATCGCTTCCCTTCTATCTAAAATCTTAATCAATTTTTCCTTATTTTTTACTCCAACGCTAACTTGATCAATGATATCCTCTGGCTTTTCGTCGTAAGGATCTTCGTTGGTAACTATAACTAAATCACCGTAATTATCAGCTAATCCTCCCAAAACTGATCTTTTCCATTTATCCCTTCCTCCTCCGCAAGAACCTAAAACGCAAATTAATTTTCCATCTTTCGGTTTCACAAACTGATAAACCTTATCCAAAGCTTCGGGAACAAAGGCATAATCGACAAAAACTTGAAAAGGTTTTTCAATTACTTTTTCCATTCTACCAGCTATCTGACTAACCTTAGCAACTCCTTTTTGACAAGTATTCAAATCAACTCCTTCGGAAATAGCAATGGAAATTGCAGCTAAAGCATTATAAATATTAAAATCGCACAGAATCTTTAAATCAAAATTAATTCCTTTGACGGAAAATTTAGAACCATCAGAAGTCGCAATAATATTTTCGGCTCTTATCTCTGCCGTTTCTTTTTTTATCCCGTAGGTAATTATTTTGTTCGCAAAAAAAGATAAAAAGTAATCGGAATGCTTGTCATCAATATTAACAATATGGATTCCTTTAACGTCGTTAAAGAATTTTCCCTTAGCATGTTTATAGTTTTCGAATCCGCCATGAGACTCAATGTGCTCCGGATTAAGATTTGTAATAACCGCTGTCTTAAAATCAATAAATTTGTGACGATTCTGAACCACGCCCTCGGAAGTTGTTTCTACTAAAGCATAATCACACTTAGCCTTGACGGCATCACTCAAAAACTTATTAATCACAAGCCTGCCAGGCATAGTCATTTTGAGTTTATTTTCTTCCTCTTTATCCCCTATTTTAAAAACTATTGAAGTTAAAGCAGCCACCTTATACCCAGCTTCTTCTAAAATCTTGGCTCCAATATTCAACGTGGTTGATTTTCCATTAGTTCCTGTAATTCCAATAACTTTTATCTTCCTCGAAGGAAATCCGTAACACAAGGCTGAAAAAAAAGCCATGCCGAAATGATAAAAATTAATAGCGCTTTTCGGAATCAATTTTCTAATCATTGTCTTTAAGCTCATCTTCCTAAATGCTTTAATGCTTCTTTCAGTCTGTTTTCCGCCCCGACGATTTCTTCCGGAACCTGGGCAACAGCATCGGCCACGTCTTGTTTATTAAATCCCAAAGAAACTAAAGCGTCAAAAACATCGTCTTTGGTTATTTTTTTCTTCGGAAAAATCTTTTTAACTTCCTTTATCTTCCCCGTAATCTCCAAAAGTATCTTTTGTAATCTTTTTACTCCCACACCTTTAACGTCTTCAGGTAATTCTCCCTGTTCCAAAGAATCTTTTAACTTTTCTAAAGACCCAGCAACCGATAATCCCATAGCTGTTTTAGGTCCCACTCCCGAAACCCCTTTTAATATTTTAAATAATTCCAATTTCTCAGAAGTTAAAAAACCATATAATTCAAGTACTTTTTCTCCTAAAAACAGAAAAGTATAAACATCCCTCTCCTCCCCAACTTTCAATTCTCTTAAGTCAGAAGGAGCTAAAAACACCTCGAAACCTATTCCGCCTTTATCAAAAATCGCCTTTTTATCGTCCTTATATATGATTTTACCGTAAATATGACTAATCATTAATTTCATTATACCAAACTTGCATATTTCTACAAATTAGTGTATATATAGTTATATGCCAGTTACAAAAACAACTAAAAGACGCCCTGCTCAAATCGAAAGACGCAGAGCTGTTAATACTAAAAGAATTTTAGAAATGAGAAAGCTTATCAAAGAAGCCAATGCTTTACTATCTTTAAATAATATTGGAGAAGTTGAAAAAATGCTTCCCAAGATATATAAAGCGATTGATAAGGCCGCCAAAAGAGGAGTAATTAAGAAAAACGCTGCCTCAAGAAGAAAATCTAGAATAATGAAAAAAGTAAACAAATTAAAGAAATAAAAAACCGGGTCTCCCCGGTTTTCTCTTACAATATATCTTGTATCTGCCACAAATTATCAATCTTCTTCCAGGCGCATCTCAATAATTCTTCATTATTGGTGTCCATAGCAATCCCACGTCTGACCATCTTAAAAACTCCTACATCATTATCTCCGTCTCCCACAAAAACAATATCATTAATATCAACTCCTTCTTTATCGGCTAATTCTCTTAACCTTAATTCCTTATATTCCCTACTTTTAATGCACTCGCTCGTAATATTCTCCAGCTCTCCGTTTTCGTCAAAAATCAAATGACTCCCGGCATAAAATCCGTTAAGATTAAGTTTTTGAACGAGGCAATCAAGATAAACATCAACTGAACACGATATTAAATATATCTTATATTCTTTTCCTCTTAAATATTTAATAATTTCTTCGGCCCCGTCTTTAAAGCTGCTGGTTACGTCCCAGCATTTTTCTATAAATCTTCTGTTGGCCCTTCCAGTATTTTTTAATGAAACAACCATTCTTTTCCACATTTCATCTATGGATATTTCTTTTTCATAGTAACTTGAAAAAATCTTTTCGATTTCCTCTTCTATGTCTTTTTTACCGTGAGTAAAAATCTCCCAGGAGTTTTCCTCAACTAAAGTTCCGTTAACATCAAAACAAATTATTTTGTTCATATTTCAGAAATCAAAACATCCAGTGCAATATCCTGTTCTATTTTACCAACTTTTATCTCCGAATCCAAGTCAACGATTTTTCTGTATATTCTTTTCAAGTCTTCTATAGAAAAATTCTTGGCTTGAAGGGTGGCTTTTCTCAGCACAAAAGGGTGCATTCCCGTCACTCCCGAATCAGCTTTAACTGAAATTATATTCCTTATCTGTGAAGCTATCATCGCCAGAAGAAACAAAACTGAATCACCTTTCTGTATGTGCTCCTTTAAAAGTTTTATCGCTTTTTTCTTGTCCTTGACTGCTATGGCATCGATTGTATCAAATATATTACTTTCGTATTTAGGTTTGACCATGTCGTCAACATCTTTTTCTGAAATTTTCTTTGAATAGCTAACCAACTTTTTAATTTCATTTTCCATCTGCCATAAATCACCTCCGATATATTCTATTAATTTTTGCAAAGCTCCTTCTTCAATTTCTCCCTTTAGCTCTTCAACTTCTTTTTTAATCCAACTGTTCAGCTTAACTCCTTTTAAGGGTTCAAACTCTTGAATCTTCCCTTCTTTTTCCAAAAAAGAAAGCAATTTTTCTTTTTTAAGAATACTTGCCCTTTCGGTCAGAAGAAGGACGTTGTCCGAATCGACAAAAACCTTGCCTTTTTCAAGCATATCTTCCTTAAGCTTTGAATTGGAGAAAAGGTCGGAAACGACTACAAGCTTCTTTTCTTTGAACATTGATGCTCCAAGCATTTCATTTCTCAAGTCATCAAAACCGATATTTTTTCCTTCCAAATATCTTAAATTAAGCCCGCTCTTGTGCTTTTGCTTGTGTTCTTCCATTATTTCCGCTACTTTCCTCTTCATTCGATATATATCTTCTCCGTGCAATAGTATTATCATTTTTTTACCTGACATTTAGGACAAAAGAAAGAACTTCTTCCCCCTTGAACTATTCTTTTAACTACTCCGCTGCAATGATAACATTTTTCCCCTTCTTTTTGATAGACCCTGACAATTTCTTGAGTTTTTCCCTTTTCTCCATAGATGGTGCGGAAATCGGAAAAACTATCTCCCTTAAGCTCAATCGATTTCTCAAGAATTCTTCTCATTGCCTTATATATTCTTTTTAAATCTTCTTTTGTTAATTTGGAAACGTCATCTTCGGGATGAATTTTAGCTTCAAAAAGGATTTCTGAAGCATAAATATTTCCTATGCCACTAATAAAATTCTGGTCCATTAAAACTTGCTTTATTTTTCCTTTCTTTTTTTCAAATAATTTTTCAAATTTTTCAAAAGTAAAATATTCTTCCAGCGGCTCAGGCCCAATTTTCAAAAATTCTTCTGATTTTTCTAATTCTTCTTTTTTCCATAATTCAATTTTTGCAAACTTCCTAGCATCAGATAGAGCCAACTGCCTTTTATCATCTAAAAGAAAAATTACATGAAGAAATCTGTTCATGGGGTCAAGCAAAAGTGGCCCTTCTTTTTCCGCAACCCATTTCTCTTTTTCAAATTTCCATTTTCCCAAAAGCAGATGTCCTGTAATTTTTTGATGGACTAAGAGAACGTAGCCCTCCGACAGATCTATTAAAATATTCTTAGCTCTTCTCCTCACTCTTAATATCTTTTTCCCGATAATTTTTTTCTTAAAACTTTCAAAGGTATCTCTTTTTATCAAATTCTTGGCATCAGCCCAAATGTCAAGAAAAGTCCTGTTGCGGACTTCTCTGTCTAAATCTCTGACTATTGTTTCTACTTCGGGAAGCTCGGGCATTAATCTAAAATAATTTTAAGTTTGTTAATAATTTCCTGAGGAGTAAAGTGGGCCTTGACTAAAAAATCTTTAGCACCAAGCTTCAATCCTCTTTCGATATCTTCTCCTTGTCCCAGATTGGAAAGAATAACAATCGGTACATTAGCGGTTTCAGGATCCTTCTTGGCCATTTCTAAAACCTCGAATCCATTAATCCCGGGAAGTATCAAGTCCAAAAGAACAACGTCGGGCCTTGATTCTTTGATCATGACTAGACCGCTTTCCCCATCAGCAGCGGAAACTACGTCGTAGCCCATACTTAAAAGTTTCTTACTCATTAATTCCCTTAGAAATTTATCATCTTCAATTATTAATATTTTTTTAAACATATATTTTCTATATTTTAAACTTATTATGCTAAACGGTCAATATCTATAGGTATAGAAAAATAGAAAGCGGTTCCTTCCCCTTCTTTTGACTCAAACCAAATTTTCCCCTGATGTGCTTCAATAATGTTTTTCGTAGTATAAAGTCCCAAGCCAGAACCTTCGGTTTCCATTTTAATAATATTTTCACCCCTAAAAAATTTGGTAAATATCCTTTTATGGTCCGAACTAGGTATTCCCACTCCCGTATCCTTTATCTTAAAAATAATTTCTCCTCCTATTTTCTCCAAAGATATGTAAATGCTCCCGCCCTCAGGAGTATATTTAACCGCGTTTTCTAATAAATTCTGTACAGCTATCCCTACTTTTTCTTTGTCAATATTTAAACTGGGCAACTTTTCTTTGGGAATATCCGCACTTAATTTCATCTTCTTCATTTTTAATAATTCCTGAGAACCTTCAATTATTGCATTGACAACATCTTCCAATTGTCCCGGCTCCTGTCTATATAAAAATTTCCCCTCTTCAATCCTTGAAACATTAAGAAGATCGTTTATTAAAGCTATCATTCTTTCGTTGCTGATATATGTTTTTTCTAAAAGTTCTTTTTGTTCGTCCGCTAATTCTCCGACGTCTCCGTCAAGAACCATTCTCAATGTCCATTTGATTGCCGAAAGCGGAGTCCTTAATTGATGGGCAGCGATAGAAACGAATTCGGTCTTCATTTTCTCCACCAGTTTGTCTCTTGTAATATCATGAAAAATTATCAAAACCTCTCCTTCTTTGCTTAAAAAAACAGTGGTTAGCTCTAAATCCATCTTCTTCGCGACAGAAACTTCCTGTCTGTAAACAATTTTTATATCCTTGTCTTCTTTACCCATCAATAACTCTCTCAAGGCTTTAAAATCTTCCCCTTTTAAAAGTTCTCTTATATCTTGACCTAAGATATCTTTTTTATCTTTCTTAAAAAAATCAACAACGGGATGGCTGATAATTTCCACTATATTCTTATTATTTAAAAGCAAAATTCCGTCAGTCAAATTTTCGACGATGGCCATCGTCTTATTTTTTTCATTAACGGCTCCTTTTCTAGCTTCATCGGTATCTTCAAGTACATTTAAAAGCGCCCCCCTCACTCTGCGGAACGTTTCATCCGTATCTTCTTTGAAGTTTGCTTTTTCTTCGTACATTTCTTTCTTTTACTTTACCACAACTTCAAGTTTTGACCAACCAATTTTTCTTCTTCAGAAACAATATTTTTAATCAAACTATTAAATCCGAAATCTTTGAGCATATCGATTATGTCTTTTTCGTCGTAGCCTCCCCACTCGCAGTCTTTAAGATTGATTTCGATAGGAACATCTTTCCTTATTTCACCCAAAGACCTGCTTAAAAAAGCTTTTTCCTTATCGTTAAATAGTTTTTCCTTTATCTTTTGCGGTAAATTAACTTCTCCTTTTTCTAATTTAGAATACAAATTGTCGATACTGCCGAATTCTTTTATTAATTTCAAGGCTGTTTTTTCTCCGATACCCTTTACTCCCGGGATATTATCCGAAACATCGCCACGCAAACCTTTGAGGTCGACAAGTTGCTTGGGAGATAATCCTTCATATTTTTCACCTACCCCCTTTTCGTCATACAGCAAGGTGTTCTTTACTCCCTTGTTTAAATAGTAAACAAAAGTGTTTTGATTAATTAATTGTAAATTATCTAAATCTCCCGAAACAATAATGTTATTCTTCTTGCTTTTTTGAGCCAAGGTTCCGATTAAATCGTCTCCTTCATATCCTGCTTTTTCAAAAACAGGAACATTAAATTTATTTAAAACCTCTTTGACTACGGGTATTTGGTCATACAATTCATCGGGAGCCTTTTTGCGATGAGCTTTGTATTCGGCAAAAGCCTGCTTTCGGAATGTCGGCTCTGGCAAATCAAAACAAGCCACAAGATATTTTGGCTTAAGCTCTTTGATTAATTTAAACAAAACTAAAAGGAAGCCGTAAACGGCGTTAACCACCTTTCCGTCCTTGGATGTAAGGGGCGGTAATGCATGAAAGGCCCGATGGATTACTGAATTACTATCGATGATTACAAAATTTTCTTTATTCTCCATAGTCAATTTTTATTTTTCTTTTATCGCCCCCTAGAATATCGAACTTGATAGAAGCTATATCTTTCGGGAGAATTTTCTTTATTTTCTCAGACCACTCAATGCAAACTATATTTTTTGAATCGGAAATGATTTCTTTAAATCCCAAATCTTCTATCTCTTTAAAATTTTCTACTCTATAACAATCAATGTGATAAAAATTCCTAAATTTTCCTTTTTTAATTGGAAACCTATTCATTATTACAAATGTCGGACTCATTATCTTATACTTGATTCCAAGGCCTTTGGCTAACCCTTGCAAAAAAGTCGTCTTCCCCGCACCTAAATCCCCCTTGAAACCAAAAATAAGGGCTCCTTTTTTAGACTTTAATTGCTGAGAAAGCTCAATTCCCACTTCTTTTGTTTCTGCTGAATTTTCAGTCAAATACTCCATATATTCATAGATTATACTATTTTTAAACTAAAAAGGAAATGATTGACTTTTGATGTTAAATAAAGTAAGGTTAAGGCAAGAATATGGAGGAAACATTAGGCTTAAAAAACATTATAGAAAATGCCAAAAACATCGGTATTTTAACCAAAACTAATGCAAGCGACGATGCCATAGGAGCAACTTTAGCTCTTTTTTTTGCACTAAAAAACACAAATAAAAGAATTTTCTTCCCCGTTGAAAAAATTCCTGATAAAATAGCTAATTTAATAAAAAACAAGGAACATAAAAAGTTCCACATCTCTTTCAAGGAAGACGTTTCCGAGGTTTATTATGAGAAAAATGACGATGGCATTGACTTATATCTTACTCCCAAGAGCGGAGAGGTAAATAATGAAAATTTTTCCTATAAAGTAATCTCTGGAATGGAACATCTTTTATCCGACACATCTCCTAATTACGATATTTTAATAACTATTGGCATTGAAGAATTCCAAGAAGTTGAAAGTATGTTGAGCGACAGCTTGGATCAGCTATATGCCTGCACGGTGGTTAACATCGACAATAATTTGAATAATCAAAACTACGGCGAATTTAATCTTATCGAAGATGAACAATCTTTATCGCAAAAGATTTCCTGCCTATTAAAACAAATGGGTAACGAATATTTAAATAAGGATGTCGCCAGCTTTCTCTTATACGGACTTACTTCCTCTCCGAGAAATGTTAAAAACAAAAAAAACCTACCGACTATAAAGTGGCTTTTCGAACACGGAGGAGAT
>Ga0172380_10005224_pt1 | contig 15947 bp, 11 predicted proteins | sample Leawe162metaG_FD_119747 | JGI IMG/M metagenome (GOLD analysis project Ga0172380, IMG submission 119747) | Leachate microbial communities from a municipal landfill in Southern Ontario, Canada - Leachate well 162 metaG | ecosystem: Engineered > Solid waste > Landfill > Unclassified | place...
ATCGCATCGGGTTCGGCGACGGCGTTGCTGTCGCTGCTGGGAGGACGACTGGCGAAGCGCATCGGGATTGACGACGTGGACACCTGGGCGGCATCGGGACGGCTGGCGAAGGCCGAGGGGGATAAGGTCAGGAAGGCGTTGCTGACCCGCGTGGTCGAAGGTGTGGTTTCGGAAGGCCTGTTTGAAGAGGCACCGCAGTCCGCCGTCGAGCAGATGATGTCGAACATCGCTGGCGACCGCCCGGTGATGCAAGGCGTCGGAGCCGCTGGGGCGAAGGGCTTGCTGACAGGCGGAGCCATGGGCGGCGGCGCCAACGTCGCGGGCTGGGTGGCGTCGAACCCCGCAGAGGCGAAGGCTTTGGCCAGCAAGCCGCAGCCGAGCCGCAAGGACTTCGAGGCGGCCGGTCTGCCAAGGATGCCGGCTGAGGAACGCGCCGCGTTTGCCGAAGAGGTTGCGGCGCAACTTGAGCCCCGGATGCCGGAACCCAGCCTGGTCACTGACAAGGGGGTATTCGCTCCCGGAGAGACGGTGCCGAAGGGAACCTACGAAGTCGGTGGCGAGCAGGTGATTCTGGACGAGGATGAGACAACCGAGACGGTGATGGCCGCCATCGAAGAGCAGACGGCGCCCACAGAAGCCACAGAACCGCCCCTAGACGCCCCTGTAGCTGAACCCGTTGTCGTGACACCCCCGCAGGGCGAGACCGCTGCTGCCGTCGAACCTGCGCAGCAGGACGTGGTGCTGACAGGAAGTCGTGAAGACTTCATGGTGGCGCAGGATCAGTGGCGTGCTCAAGCCAAGGCGGGGGAGATCACCCAAGAAGAGTTTGGCCGGCGAATGGAGAACTTCAAGGTTGAAGGCGGCGAGAAGTCGGCAACGACCGCCGCTAAGCCGCCGGAGAACATTGCCGGTATCCTGTCGAATTACGAAGACGGGGAAAACGGCATTGAATCCGTCCAAGACGTTGCCGATGCAGTCGAAGGTCTGTACGATGCCCCTGAATCGGCCAAGGCCGCCGTTGCCCGGTATCGCGCCAATCGCAAAGAGGACCGGACGGAGTTTGGCGAGCGGGGGGATATAGAGGCGTATGAGGCGGAGTTGCTGGCCAGCCTGAAGAATCCTGCGCCTGCCGTTGTTGCCGAAGAACCGCCGGGGGTGGCCAGCGAACCCGCCGTCGATCCCGCCGCCGCCAAGCCGAAGATCGGTCGCCGGGGCGTGAAGAAGGCCAAACCCGTCCAGCCCGAGACCGAAGTTGTCACCGAGTCAACCCCTGCCGAAACGAAGGTTGACGCAGAGACGGCCGCTGTGGCCCCCGTAGCGCCGGAGCCTGCCCCGGTGGAGACGGAGGCCGCCCCTGCCGCAGTTGGCAAGGAAGAAGAGTGGCTCGCTGGGATGATTGAAGATGCTATAGCGAATCCTGACGGATTCGAGAAATATTACGGGAGGAAAAATCCTCTAACTCCAGAAGCAAAAGAGGTGGCTCGTGGGTTATCCGTGCGTTCTGGCGCTGACGCCGCCATGCGAATGATGGGACACGTCCGTGAAGGCGACAGGTACGTGTTCCGGGGGAACGCCGCTACCCCCTCCGCCCCGGTCGCGCCGGAAGCCGCCGAGTCCCGCGAGCCGTGGCAGATGACGCGGGCGGAATGGTCAGAAATGCCGAAATCCCCGCAACACGGAGATGTTGCCACGAGGGAACAGGTTGCGACGCACATCCACAATATCAGCAAAGACTCCCCCTTTATCGACAAAGACTCCTCAATTAAACGTGGTGCGCAGGACTATAGCGAAAGCTGGATGTCCAGCGACACCTATGTTCTGGCGGAAATCCCCATAAAACGTATTGACTGGCTTGGGCATCTTGGTTCTGAAACGCAGTATCGCAGCGAACCGCCTAAAGCGACCGGCCCAATCGTCGTGGATGCCAACAACAAAGAAAGCGGGAGACTTGGCGGAAGATATGGAGCAGCCCCCGACAGCATTGTATTGGATGGCCAACATCGTCTTAATCTTGCTCGTCAGCGCGGCGACACAACGATTCAGGCGTGGGTCGGAAACCATATTGCCAAGCGGTTTGGATTGAAACAGGTTTTTCAGGACGAGTCTCTTAGAATCGCGCATGATAAAAACCTATTTGAACCTTGGGGGTTCGGTAAATCACACAGAGATTCCGTAGAATCCGCCATCGCCGCTGGCAAGCCTGTGCCGCCCGCCGTGCTGGCCGACTACCCCGACCTCGCAACTAAGGCCGAAGCGCCGGCCAAGAGCAAAGGACTGAAGGCAGATGTGGCCAGCAAGGGCGGACCGCTGCCGATGATTAAGGCCATGATGGACGCCGCAAATGAGTCTGCGGATGCCTTGTCTGAAAGAATGTCGGAAGTGCGCTTCGGCCCGATAGAGGACGGCAAGCAAACCATTCTGTTCAACTTTGACGGGAAGCCGCACAAGGGAATCCTTCGAGGCAGGAACCGCGACTTCGTTGTTGGCACGAATGAGAAGGCCGACAAAGCGATTGCCACCCGCGTGTTTATCGACGACGACGCAACGCCAGTCTCCGCCCCGCCGGCCAAGCTCGGCCGCAAGGGCGTCACGAAGGCCGCGACCGGAGAGCACACCGCGATCTACGGAGGCAAGGAATTCCCTGCCGGGAGCCTCAAGGAAGCCGCGCAGCGCGTGTCTGATAACCTAGCATCCGGCGACCACGGCTATGTCAGGACTCCTGACGGCAAGCTGTTCGAGGTCGCCAGTGACAAACGCACCGCCGTCCCTGTTGCCGAGATGCGGACCAAACGCCAGCGCGACATCGCCGTGATGGAAGACAGGGTTTCCAAGGCGAAGTCGCCGAATGAGCGTGAAGTGTTGACGCAGCGGTTGGCCGACCTGAAGACCGCTGAATCCACGGCCACCGACGCCAAGGGCCGCACGCCGGAGCGCGTCGCCGAACTGAAGAAGCTGGCCAAGGCACCGCCGCCCGCCGACAAGCCGCTGTTCCCCGCCGTGAAGGTCGAGACGCAGCCCGACGGCGACAAGGTTATCTCCGTGCCGTCGAAGGACAAGCCCGGCGTGCCGCCGAAGCAGCAGAAGGCGTACCTGCTCGCCGAACTCGACAAGGCCATCGCAGATGCCAGCGACGAAGACGTGAGCTTCGTAAATCAGAAGATTCCCAAGTTCGAGTCGGCAGATCAAGCTATTGCTCGGGTGCTGGCGCAGCGGGCAGAATTCGACGCTTTGGCAGAAAAGATCGGCAAAGTCACAATCGAAGTACCGGGAGACGGTACGTTTGAGTTGCTGAACAGCAAACGCGCCATTCAGAGATTCAAGGAATCCGCTGCGAAGAAGTTTCCCTTGAAGGTCGCTGCGGATAGCAAGGGAGCGCCGTCCAATCCATCGAATATCGCGGCGGTGCCAAAGAGCCGCCCGTCATCGCAGTCCGACATGGAAAAGATCATCGCCCCTATGGTGTCGCAAGATGAGACGCGCCAACTCATCATGCAGACCCATGTTGACGGAGAAAATAAGGCGATGGTGGCGACTGATGGAAAAAGAATGGCCGTGATTCTTGATGCGCCGTTCAAGACCACGGAACATGTCATTAATGTTGTCGAGAAGGACAAGAAGGGCAACGTCACCAGCAGGAAGAAAGTCGAAGCGTCGTACCCCAACTGGACACAGGTTGTCCCCGGAGGATACAACGGCAAAATGCCCGGCAAAGACATGGACAACCGGGCTATTGTCGATACGACGGAGCTTTCCAGAAAAGTCATTCAAGCCATTGCAAGCGTAGAGTCGCTTGCTGGCCAGCGGGATGTCGCTCCCCTTATTTCCGTCTACCTTTCGAGCGAAGGAAAGGTAGAAATCGCCACTTCCCGAGACGACAACATGGATGGGGACCGCAGAGACGACAAGGTGGTTGCGGGATACGAGTCCGCAGACATCTCGAATGCGACCCTGATGGGGACGTACAACGCGCAGCACATTTTGGATGCGATGAGTTTCTTTCGCAGACTAGGTAACGAGTCGGTTGAGTTCGCCAGCAATAACCAGACAACTCCTGCTGTCATAACAGGTGCCCGAGAGTTTTACGTCATCATGCCGATGACTATAGGGGGCAAGGTGTTGGCGTTAAACGTCCGGGATGGGGAAAAGCCTGCCCCTGCCGCGCTGCCGCAGGGCGTGGGCGCCGCGTCGGCTGTTGGTGCGAAGCCTAAACTTCCGTTTTCCATAGGCAAACAGACGGTCAACTCTGACGGCGAACTGATTACTATTAACGCCCTGATCCGAAAGATCGACAAGGCAAAGAGAAGCCAGAAGGACTCGATATTTCTAACGGTGCATGGCGAAGACCGTGATGATGTTTTGCGCGAGATGCTGCTGCGGATGCCGAATCAAACGGCCCGCATGCAATCCATAAAGGACGCCGTGGCAGAACGCTACGGAGTCTTTGCCGGACTCGAAATCACGCAGCGCACTCTTTTGGGATTGCAGACCATGGCAGAAAAAAGCGTCGGCGTTTCGTTTACGCTTGGTCTTGACGAAGTGCGGCTTCACAATCAGCCTGAATCCGAAACGGATGAAGAACAACCGCTTCCAGGCGGCGTCGGCGCCGCGTCGGCACGGTCGGCAACGGAGTTCTTTGACGGCACCGGCGTCAGCCACGCCTACACCGAGACGATGCGACGCCGGTGGGGCATGGAAACCCGGATGCCTCACGAGGTCGTCGCCGACGAAGAGCGCCTGGCCGAGATGAACGCGATGCTGGCCCGGAATGCCAACGCAGGCCGGGATCTCATGGATGCCCTGCTACTGGACCCCGAGCGGGTGCCCAACGCCGCAGAGTCGATTCTGTTGGAACGCGAAACGGTGATCGCCGAAACCGAGTTCAACAACGCCCGGTCGGCGTCTGTCGGTCTCAAGGGTGAGCAGGCCGTCAAGGAAAACAATGCCCGGATGGACGTCGCCGAAGCCCGCGTGAAGCAGGTCTACGGCATCCTCGAACGTGCTGGATCGGCCGCCGGTGCCGCCCTGCGTGCCCGCCGGTTCATAATGAACGACATGTACCAGTTGGCCCGCATGGAGTTCGCCGTCGAGCGGTCGCAGGACGGCAAGGCGTTGTCCAAGGACCAGAAAGCCGAGATCGCCCGGATGAAGGCGGAATGGGACCGCACGAAGGCCGAACTCGACGGCATCATTGCACAGAAGGTTGAGGCCAACCGGAAACTGGAAACCGACTTGCGGCAGGCTACGGCGGCGGTCAAGTACGCCGAGGATGTCGCCGCGCTGAACTCCGACCCCAAGAAGGCAACGCCGTTCCGCAAGAAGATGCTGGCCGCCGCCGACAGGCTGGAAGCCGAGGCCATGGCCAGCATGAAGGCCCGCGGGGCGCGCATGAGTGCCGGCGTCGATCCCACGGTGTTGCTCGACATGGGCAAGCTGGGGGCGGCGTATGTCATCAGGGGCACCGTGGCGTTGGCAGACTGGACCGCCAAGATGCGATCAGTTTTCACCGACGCCAGCGACGACGACTTGGAGAAGGCGCGGATCGAGGCCATGAAACTCGCCCAGCAGGAGAAATCCCGGCTGGCCACAGCCGAGCGTGCCGCAGCGACCGACGAGGCTACGGCAGGAGGGGACGAAGGCGAAGGGGTTGACATCAAGGCATTGTTCCGCATGGAGGCCGAATCCGGTGCCGTAGCGACGTTTGACGAAGCCCTGGACAACGTGACGAAGATCGTCAACGACAACGGCGTTGAGATGACCCGTGAGCAGGTCAGGGATTCCTATTCGGATTACGACAAGCCCGCCCGAAAGCTGAACGAGGACGAAGCCCGCAAGTTGCTGTCGCATTGGCGCAACGAAGCCCAGCTTTTGGGCAAGATCGAGGATGTCCAGAACCAGATCGAGCCCCACAAGATCGGGGCGCCGAAGTACGAGAAGAGCCAACGCGGCAGGGAGCTTCAGAAGGAACTCAACCGGCTGATGAAAGCCGCGGGGTTCACGGCAAGGCACACCGAGGAACAGATCGCCGGAGCCCTGGATGCCGTCAAGACGAGGCTGCGCAACGCGATTGCCGACTTGGACAAGGCCATTGCCGAGAACAAGCGCATGGTGTCCGAGGGTCGCAAGGGTGTGGAGTACGACGCCGAAGCCAAGGCGTTGCAGGCAGTCCGGGACCAGCGGCAGGCGCAGTACGACGAGATATTCAAGCCCGAAGCCCTCAGCGACGAGCAGCGGCTTCAGGTCGCCATCAAGCAGCAGGAACACAACCTGGCGCGGTGGCAGCGCCGGGTCAGCGATGCCCGCAGCGGCAAGTTCGACCGGGAAGCCCCGGCGGCGTTGCCCTACAGTCAGCGCATGGCCGACCTCAAGGCGGGCATCGAGGCGGCGAAGGATGAGATCGAGACGCTCAGGGAGGCCGCGCAGCCTGGTCAGCGTTCGATTGACGCCAAGCGCAAGCGCATCGAGGCCAACACGAAGGAGATGGAACGCCGTATCAGGGAAAAGGACTTTGCGCCGAAGCCGGTCAACGAGGTCAATATCAGCGGCGATCCCGCCGCGCTGCGGGCTCAGGCGGAGAACGCCAGTGTCAGGCGGCGGTTTGAGTCGCTGAAGGCCAGGGCGCAGTTCGATGCGATGCGCCCCCACGAGAAGTTCGGCGTCCTGATGCGTGACGCCTTTGAAGTCACCCGCGGTATCGCGTTCTCGGGTGACAACTCGTTCCTTGGCCGACAGGCGTTCTTTTACCTGATGTCGCACCCCCGTAAGTGGGCGAGCGTCGCCGGGCATTCCATGCAGGCCATCTCCAAGGATAAGTCCATGGAGCTCGGGCAGAAGTTCATGGAAGACACGATGATGACGAGCGGCATCCTCAAGGAGATGAAGGTCGAGGTCGAGATTCCAGATCAGATGGGAAACTTTGGCGGTAGCGACGAAACCGCAAGAGCCGACCTGACCAGCAAGATTCCGATTCTTGGTCCCGTCGTTGACATCTCGACGCGGGTGTTCGACACCGGCGCCAATGAAGTACGCGCCGGGTTCGCCTACATCATGTTGGAAACCACGAAGACCGGCCGCGAGATCCTTGCTGACCCCAACAAGCCCCGGACGCCGGAGCAAAAGAAGTTCCTGAAGGAAATCGGCTACGGCGTCAACATCTTGACGGGGCGTGGTCCCATCAAGAACGCCAGGGCTTACTCGACGTTGTTTGGTGCCGCCCGCTGGACGGTAGCCATTGCCGAGCAAATCGTCGGTGTTCCTGTGATCCGACCGATGCTGAACGGAAACATGGAAGCCGCTGCGGCGTTCGCCAAGCAGTACGCCAGAGCCTACACGACGCTGGCCGCGATCTACGGCATGGCCTACATGTTTTTGGGCCTTGGCGGTGACGACGACGACAAGAAAAAGAAAATCTCATGGGATATGCGCGACCCCATGTGGGGCGTCGTCCCCATCAGCGAAAACTTCAACTTGCCTGTGCTGGCCACTGTGGCACCCATGATACGCTTCATGGCGCGTCTGGTGTCAGGTCAGAGGGTCAGCAAAGGCAAAGTCATCAACCTACGAAACAGTTGGCTTCCGTTTGCCACCGACGAAGAGAAACAGCAGAAGGTGCCCTATGGCGAAGGCCAGTGGTCGGACACCTTCAGGTTCATCAGAACACGCCTGCATCCCGGCTGGAATGCCGTGGGCGGCTTACTGACGGGGGAGGACTTCATTGGCCGGCCAATGCCTCGCCTCTTCCTGTTGATCGACTCGCTGTTGCCCATTACGGCATCGACTGCTGTGGAAGCCTACGACACGACGAATCCTGCGGAAGCCACGGCGGTCACGGCGTCGGAGTTCTTTGGGTTCAACGTGAAACCGGAGTACAGCAGCTTCGACAATCTAGAACACCGGGCTCGCACGGAAGCGTTTCAGAACTGGGTGTTGGAATCGTTGCACCTGTCGAAGTCCGAGCAGGACGGCAGTCTTGCCGAACGCACCGCAGCCATTGCACGACGGGAGTCCGGCAAGGTGTTCAACGCTGGGACAACGCCGGGGGCTACGGCTTACGAGAAGGACCAGGCGCGGAGTCTGCTGAAGGGCATGGACATTGACGCCGCGCTTGACGCCATGAAAGCCGATCAAAAGGCGCATGGCCGCAGCACGGCAATGCGTTACGACAACGGAAACCTGACGCCCTACGGCGAACACCGTTTGCGTCTGCGGAAACTCGCCGCAGAAAATAAATAAAAAAACCGCTTGACAGGAATTCATGGCGGTAGTAAAGTTTGCCCCATGAAGAAGAAACCAGACAGCAAGCGGGCCGAGAAGATCTCGATTTCCCTGCCGAAAGCCGTCGTCGTGTGGCTGCGTGCCGCTGCCGAGAAGCGCGGTACTTCGGTGTCCCAGATCATTCAGGACTGGCTGCCGCTGCCGAAATGATTTCCGTCAACATCTTGGCGGACTGAAAACAAACACAAGGAGTACAGTCATGGCTATCTCATTGGAATCCATCAGCAAGGGCAAGCAGATCCGCGCCCCGCGCATCATCGTCCTCGGCGTTGAGGGTATTGGAAAAACTTCATTCGCCTGCGGCACAAGGTTCGATGACGACGGCAAGGCCGTCGAAACCGGGATCAACGCGCCGATCCTGATTCCGTGCAAGGGGGAAGAGGGCGCCGACAGCATCGACGTTCCGAGTTTCCCGACGTGCGGCACACATGAAGAACTCATGGAAACCATCGGCGTGCTGTACAACAAGGAGCACGCATACCGCACCGTCGTTCTGGACTCCGCCTCGGCGCTGTCGCCGATCATCGCGGATGGCGTCTGTGCCGAGTTCCATGTCAACAACATCAGGAAGTGTCCGGGGTTCCGCACCGGCGACGCCGCGATCCTGAACCGCTGGCGCGACGTGCTCAACGGCTTCGACGCGCTGCGCATCGACAAGAACATGTCGAGCATCATCATCGGCCACGTCAAGGTCAAGAAGATGAAGAACCCCGAGGGCGACGATTACGACACCTACGACTTCGACCTGGAGTTCACCGACGTCGCCGAGCTTCTGAAGCGTTGGGCCGATGTCATCATCTTCTGCAACCGCAAGGTCACGGTCAGGAAGGAAGGCGAGGACACCGGCTTCAGCAAGGCGAAGAAGCGTGGCATCGACGTGACGGGCGGCGCCCGGTTCATGTACACGCAGCAGCGGCCGGCACACCCCGGCAAGTGCCGCTTCGGCAACCTGCCCTATGAGCTTCCGCTGGACTGGTCGGCCTTCGAGGCTGCGGTCGCGGCGGTGATGTGATCAAAACCAACAACAGGAGACAGACAAATGACGGTAGAAAAGATTGCCGAAGTGTGCCACGAAACGAACCGCGCTTACTGCGCGGTAATCGGCGACAACAGCCAGTTGTCGTGGGCGATGTCCCCTGAGTGGCAGCGAACCAGCGCCATCAACGGCGTACAGTTCCACCTGAACAACCCGGACGCAAAGCCATCTCACAGCCACGACTCATGGCTGAAAGAAAAGTGCGACGCTGGATGGAAGTTCGGTCCGGTGAAGGACGCCGAGAAGAAGGAGCATCCGTGCTTCGTGTCCTACGAGGATCTGCCTTCAGAACAGAAGGCCAAAGATGCGCTGTTCATTGGAGTCGTCCACGCTTTGCGCGGACTGATTTCGTGACAACTACGGGTGAGAACTGCCCGCTGAACCCACAACAACGAAAGAGAACAAGAGCATGAGCACAGACAATGACATTGCCGACATCTTCCCCGAAACGGGCGGATTCGACACCAACTCGGTCCCGCCGTCGAGCGGGGACTTCGAGGCCATCCCCGCAGGATGGTACGCCGCGCAGATCGACGCCGCTGAAGTCCGCGACACGAAGGCGCGTGACGGCAAGTACCTGCACCTGGAACTCACTGTCGTCGGTGACAAGTTCAACGGCAGGAAGCTGTTCCCAAACATCAACTTGGCCAACCCGAACGCCAAGGCTGTTGAGAACGGCACCAGGGAACTCGCGGGGCTCGGCCAGGCCTGCGGGCTGGCCCGCGTGAAGGACAGCGCCGAGCTGCTGGGGCACGTCGTCATGGTGAAGATCAAGGTCAAGCAGGAGCCCGGCCGCGATCCCGACAACCAGGTTGTGTCCTACAAGACGGCAGGCGAAGCCGGAGCACCGCCGGTGCAGGAACCTGCCCCTGACGCCCCCGCGGCTCCCGCAGCGGCTCCTACGGCCGCCCCTGCCGCCGCGAAGTCAAGATTCGCGGCAACACCCAACCCGGCCCCCGCAGCGGCACCCGCCGCAGCGGCGAAGCCCAAACGCCCATGGGAGCGCTGAAGCCATGGACCTCAAAGAACTGGCCACGGCGTTGTATGACACCAAGAAGGCGGAAGACGCCGCCAAGAAGATCAGGATCGCGGTCGAGGATCAGATCGCGGACCTGGTAGAGACTGCGGAGAACGGCAGCCGCACGGTTGACGCCGGCGACCTCAAGGTGACGGTCAAACGGGCGCTGTCCTACGAGGCAGACGTGAACGCCATTATGAAGGTCGAAGGCAGCGAGGACGACATGCCGCTGACGCTGATCCCCGCTGAATGGGTGTTTGACGAGAAGCGGTACGAGGATCTGCGGACTCTGAATCCTGGCCTGTTCGCCGCGCTGTCGACTCACGTCACGACGAAGCCACGCAAGGTCAGTGTCACTCTCAAACTGGCGTAACCCACAATATCGGTTAGCGGTTCCGGATCTGCGAAGGAACCGCCATGCGGGTGCGAAGCCCGCCCATTTAAGGAGAATGGCATGAAGTATCTGAAACGCTGGAACCCCGACCTGATTGCGTCGGTAGACGCAATGCGGGAAGCCCTGACGGAGTGCTACGTCTATGAAGGCGCGTACCCCAGCATTGACGCCTTCTCGGTGAACGCTGAGATTGGTGAACGCCCCGGCACGCTGGTAGCAACTAATGGCCGCATGATGATCGCTGTTGCCGTCATACTCGAAGCCAAGGACGTGGCCGGTTTTGTCGCGCCGCGTGTCTTCGTGTATGCGCGTCAAAACAGCAAGGACGACGACAACTTCATCAAGGTCAAGTTGATGCGGAAGTACGTCACGATCCAGAATGGCGACATCCTGCCGAGGTCCGAGCTTCCCACTGACACGAACTATCCCAATGTGGCACAGGTCATCCCGAAGGAAGACGAATTGAAGGAAGGCCTGCGGCACTTCAGCCCCGTTTTCATGGCTGAACTGGCATCCGCGATGGGCTACTCGCAAGATGGAAACAACGTGTTTTCGTGCATGGCTGCTGACCACATGTCGCCTGCGATCTGCCGAATCCTGCAATGCGAATACAGCAGGCAGGCCGTAGGCGTCATCATGCCTCAGCGTTACGGCGCCGAAGGCTAACCCCAGTCTGGCGTGACCCACGCCACATAACCGGGCTACAGGTCAACCCGGACTCCAAAGACCTGCGAGCGGGTGCAAGGCCCGCTCAACTGGGAGTGGTTGAAATGGGTAATCTTTCATCGGTAACACCGAACGAATCACCGACTGTCTCCATGATCTACGCATGGCACAAGTCCAAGGGCGACGCGGAACCGAAACGCGGGTATCTGGGGGCTTCGATCATCGGCCACGACTGCGACCGCTATCTGTGGTTCACGTTCAGGGGATGCGTCAAACGCGACTTCGATGGCCGCATGTACCGCCTGTTCGAGACGGGCAATCTTGCGGAGTCCCGCTTCGTTGCGGAACTCAAGGCCATCGGGTGCGAAGTGATCGACAGGAACAACGACGGAAATCAGATCGGGTTCACTGACATCGGCGGTCACTTCAGCGGGCATCTCGACTCGATGGTTCTTGGCCTGCCGGAAGCCCCGAAGTCCTGGCATGTCGCGGAATACAAGACGCACAGCGCCAAGTCTTTCGCCAAACTTCAGTCCGTCGGCGTGAAGGTTGCGAAGCCGCTGCATGACGCCCAGATGCAGGTCTACATGGGCGAGACGAAGGTGGACCGCGCCATTTACCTTGCGGCCAACAAAGACACCGACGAACTCTATTCGGAACGCATCGCCTACGTTTCGGTTGAATTCAAGGCGATCATGGCCCGTGCGGAGCGCATCATCCGGGCGGCGATGCCGGGCGAACGCTGTGCGACGCGCCCCGACGACTGGCGTTGCAAGTTCTGCGATGCCCAGGAGTTGTGCTGGGGCACCGGTAAGGCCGCTGTGCCTCTGCCCTGCAAGTCCTGCCGGACGTGCTGCCATGCCACGCCGGAGCTTGACGGCGACGCCCGGTGGTCGTGCGCCTACCACAAGAAAGACTTGGACGCCAAGGAGCAGGCCAAGGCGTGCCAGCACCACCTTCTGATCCCAGGACTCATCGGCTTCGCCGAGGTCTTCGACGCCGGCCATGACTGGATCATGTTCAAGAACGCCGATGGCCAAGAGTGGACGCACGGCTGTGCCGTTGGCCAGTGGACGACCGAGGAACTGATGCGGGTTCCGGCGTCAGTCGTGGGCGTGAAGGCTGTCGATGCTGCCAAGGCGATCTTCAACGGCGAGTGCGTCGGCGTCGAACCCGCGTTGCCGCTGATCGACAGGTATCCGCCGGAGGACTGCGAACTGCTGTGGGAAGGAAACCCGGACGAAAACGACACCATTACGGGAGTCCTCGAAAAAAATGGCATCCCTTGGAGTGAGGTGCCAGAGAAGTTTGAAGACGACAAGCACGCCGCCTATGAGTGGCGTCATGAAATCCTTCTTGTCATCTACAAGGCCGACAACTACGCGGCGATCTGGAAGGGCAAGGAGTGACATGAAAGAGCGAGGCATTTTGTTTTCGGCTCCGATGGTCAGGGCGAACTTGGCCCGGCGAAAGCGCATGACGAGGCGGCTGGTTAATCCGCAACCGGATCGCGTCGATGAATCGGGGACGTACACACTGCACGATGGTGACGATGACGCCATGTTCCGTTGCGAACTTGTGTGCCCCTACGGAGGTCCAGGCGACCGGCTCTACGTCAAGGAAGCCTCGTGGATCTGGTGCCAGAAGGATTCCGATGGCTTCACGCCGACGGGACGCCGCAAGTACCGCTACATGCCCGTTGGTCGGCACGTCGTCTACTGCGCCGACGGCGAAAAGCCCACGGAGCGCATCGACGACAACCCGCGCTGCTGCTGGCGCTACAAGGCGGCGCGCTTCATGCCGCGCTGGGCTTCGCGCCTATGGCTTGAGGTCGAGTCCGCGCGCGTCGAGCGGGTGCAGGACATCACCTATGAAGACGCAGAAGCGGAAGGCGTCCAGTGTGTCGAAACCGACGACACCGAAGATACGTACTGGTGCATTGAGCCGAATGACGGCGGGCCAGTGGCAGACCTACCGCAAGACGTGTTCGCGTGCCTTTGGGACGACATCAACGCCGAGCGCGGCCACGCCTGGGCAAAGAATGAGTGGGTGTGGGTCGTTTCCTACAAGCACATCGAACAGGAGGCCGCACAATGAGCGCAATCGAACCAACGGCGTCGGTGTATGACAAGAATGGTCGCCCTATTTTGTTGGGCGATGTTTTGAAGGTCTACCATTTCACGGGAGCAAGGCGCAAACGTCATTTTATGTATAAGTATGTTTCTGGCATACGTCCAAGCGGAAAGGCGTTTGTTGTAGATCACCTTGAGCCGAATTCATTGCCGTATTTTCTTTTGCTTGATGGAAAAATAAAACAGGACTATGAAATAGTTCAAGGATATGCGGGAGTTTCTGGCGGGCAAGATTTTAGCGCCAGAAAGAAAAAGGAGACGCCATGAGCATCGAACCAACGGCGGCATGCGGCACCTGCGGCGGAAAACCCGCGCTTTCAATGTGCGACCGCGACGGCAAGACGGCTGACATCATCGGCGGATGGTGCCGCCAATGCGGGCGCCTGGGGCCGATGCGGCCGGAAGTTGACGAAGCATGCGCGGCGTGGGACGCTGACCAAGCAAAGCCGGATGGACGGTCGGTGTTTTTCGAGAACATTGGCGACCTCGTAACAATGGCGCGGTTGATTATCGAATCCTCGAATCATGGGCGCATTTACATGCGGCGCGATGAGATAGACGACATGACTAAAACGTGTGACGAAATAGACCGCGTTCTCATCGTGCGGAAAGGCGGCGTGAAGTGAGCAAGATCATCAATCCGAAGTGGGCCGATTCCGTGCGTGATAGACTTGCATCAGGATTCCCAATAGATGAAACCATTGCATTTGGGCAGGCGGCATCATGGCTTGTGACCATGCTATCGCTTCGCAATCGAGCGTTCAAAGTCTACAACCTTCCGTGCGGCGTGAAGCGCATCACTACCGAGACTGACGTTTGCCCTTGCTGTAAGCGGGCCATGGAAGTGCGGAAAGGCGGCAAGGCGTGAAAACGCGGCTCAGGGACGACGACGGCAACTGGACATCTGCGGGAGACACCGTGCGTTTTATCTACGGCATTCCGCCGGTGCCTGTACGCGCCAAGATTGTCGAGCGCGACGGAAAGTTGATCGGGTTGTGCCCGGTTCATAACCAGCAGGAGTTCAACCTGCGGTCACTGAGGCGGTACGTCGGCGCATGGTTCAACCAGCAGGAGTCAGGAGTATGATGCTTGGCATCACGCCGTCGCAGCAGATCGTCCCGCGGCCATACCAGACCGAAGCATGGGAAGCCCTCGACAATCACATGCTGACCCGCGACGACAACCCCTGCGTCGTCATCCCGACCGGCGGCGGCAAGTCTATCCTCATGGCATGGGCGATCCAGAACTGGAAACTGACTTTTGCGCCCCTGCGGGTCGTCATCTTGGCGCACCGCTCGGAACTCGTGAAGCAGAACGCGACGGAACTCAGCGACGCATGGCCCCATGCAGACATCGGCATCTACGCCGCAGGCCTGGGTCGCAAGGACGACGAGCACAGCATCCTGTTCGCCAGCATCGACAGCATTTGGCGGCGCTGGGGCGAATTCGCGCCGTTCGATGTCATCATCGTGGATGAGGCGCATCGTTTGCCTGCCTCCGGAGAAGGCAAATACAGGGAGTTCATCAAGGGCTGCCGCGTCTGCAACCCAAAGCTCAGGGTTGTCGGCTTCACGGCGACGCCGTTTCGCATGGGCTGCGGGCCAATCTGCCACCGGGATCACATCCTGAATCACGTCTGCTACGAGGCCAACACCGGCGACCTGATTGCACAGGGGTTCCTATCGAAGCTGAGGTCCAAGGTCGGCGAAACGCCGGATCTCACGAATGTGAAGCGCAACTCCGGCGGCGACTACGTTGTGAACTCGCTGGCGGCCGCAACCAATTTGTCGGGGGTCGTAGCAAAGGCCGTGAATTCCGCGATGCGTCACATCGTCGCCGAGAACCGGAAGTCCTGCGTGTGGTTCTGCGTCGATGTCCAGCATTGTCACGCGGTTTCAGCGGAGTTGCGCAAGTACGGCGTCGAGGCTCCCGTGGTGACGGCGAAGACGTTGCCGCAGGACCGCAAGCGGTATGCCGAAGGCTTCGTTTCTGGCCGGTACAAGCACCTCATCAACGTCAACGTCTACACCGAGGGGTTCAACGCCAAGCGCGTCGATTGCGTCGTCCTGCTGCGACCCACGTTGTCCAAAGGCCTGTTCAGCCAGATGGTTGGCCGTGGCCTCCGTCTGTTCCCCGGCAAGGACTTCTGCTTGGTCCTTGACTATGCGCATTGCATTGAAGAGCATGGCCCTATAGACTGCCTTGATGCAGGAGAAGTCAGAATCATCGAGTGCCAGGGCTGCCACGATGTCTTCAGTCGGGCGCTGCGTCGGTGTCCACATTGCGACTGGGAGATTCCCAAGCGGGAAGTCGAACGCGAGGAAGCCGAGATCCGTGAGAAGCGGATGCACGACGCCAAAGCCAGTCAGGCCGAGATACTGGGGCGCCAACCTGAGACACTGGTTGTCGATGAAGTCACGGTGGCCCGGC
>Ga0172380_10005225_pt1 | contig 15946 bp, 24 predicted proteins | sample Leawe162metaG_FD_119747 | JGI IMG/M metagenome (GOLD analysis project Ga0172380, IMG submission 119747) | Leachate microbial communities from a municipal landfill in Southern Ontario, Canada - Leachate well 162 metaG | ecosystem: Engineered > Solid waste > Landfill > Unclassified | place...
CAGGCGCGTAATAGTCCCTTCGGGGAGTTCCTCACCGGAACAGGCGATGATGCCGACCTTCTTGCGCGGCAGTTCAGGCATGGCTCCCTCCGTTCCCGGAGTGGGTCAATTCGTCCACCACCGCATCGATCTCTTCTGCCAGCAGAGCGGCCAGCTTTTCACCATCCTCGTTAAGCTCGGCAATCCCCTGCGGCTTCAAATCCCGGTGACGGCGAAACGTTTCCATGACCTGACACTCTTGCACAACCAGGCCACCGCTCTGCTGCACCATCTTTGTGGCACAGGCCTGCGGACAGCCGTCAATCGTGATTGCCGGGTTCTCCGCCACGAACCGGCCGTATTCTTCGTCCCCCATCACCAGCAGGGCCAATGGGACAATCCGGGTCCGCTCCGGCCGGTCATCTTCCGTCACCTGATAGGCCGCCACCCGGCTGACCGTTCCATACGGCTTGCCGATGCCGCTGCATGGCACAATGGCAACCGTGCCCGAAAAAGAGCTCATGATCGCTGCGCCTCCTCAGCGTCGTGCTTCATTTTTTCGAAGTAGGCGTCGGCAGCCAGCAGACTCCGGCTGTCGCCATCCCAATTGCTTATTTCGACCTCGCATAGCCACCCCTCCCCGAAAGGATCTTTGTTTATAAGCTCGGGAGTGATTTCCAAAGCGGGGTTCACGCGCAGCACTGTTCCGGAAACCGGCGAAGCCAGCATGACATTTGCCTTTACCGTCTCAATCGAGGCAAATTCGTCATCAAACGCAAGGATCGTTCCTGCCGGCTTGACATCCACAAAGGCAATATCCCCGCTGCGTTGCTGTAAATAGTCCGAAAGCCCCAACCTCACCCGGTCGCCTTCCAACCGGACCCAGACACCTTCGCCGGAATAGAGGCAGCTTGGATCGACCCGGAACGTAAATTTATCGATGGTTGTTTCCAGAAATTCAGCCATACGCCTCTCCTTGATTGGCTTTACTGAAATGAAGTGTAACGCACATTTTACGCATAGCAAGAGAGGCTGAACCTTTCCGGGCATACGCACCTGTTATTGAAGCTTGATATATCCGCTAATACGGATATAATCCGTTTTATCCTATTTACGTGAGGTGCATATGTCAGAACACATTACCCGCAAGCTCTCCTTCCTCGACCGCTGGCTGACCCTCTGGATCTTTGCCGCCATGGCTCTTGGAGTGGGTCTCGGATATTTCATCCCCGGCACGGAATCATTTATCAACAGCTTTCAGCTCGGCACCACCAACATCCCCATCGCCATTGGCCTGATCGTGATGATGTACCCGCCCTTTGCCAAGGTGAAGTATGAGGATATGCCGGAGGTGTTTCAGAACAAGAAGATACTGGGGCTGTCGCTGGTGCAGAACTGGCTGATCGGACCGGTGCTGATGTTCGTGCTGGCAGCGCTGCTGCTGCCGGACAAGCCGGAATATCTGGTGGGATTGATCATGATCGGCCTGGCGCGTTGCATCGCCATGGTAATCGTCTGGAACGAACTGGCCAAGGGAAACACCGAATATGCCGCCGGGTTGGTGGCGTTCAACAGTATCTTCCAGGTACTGTTCTACAGCGTCTATGCCTGGTTCTTCATCACGGTGCTGCCGCCGCTGGTGGGACTAAAGGGAATGGTGGTAGACGTCAGCATCGGCCAGATTGCTAAAAGTGTCTTCATTTATCTGGGCATACCCTGCATCGCCGGGGCGCTCACCCGCTTCATTGGTGTGAAGGTCATGGGCAAGGAGCGCTATCACCGCGAGTTCGTGCCGAGGATCAGCCCCCTGACCCTCATCGCCCTGCTGTTCACTATCGTCGTGATGTTCAGCCTGAAAGGGAACCTGATCGTACAGCTGCCACTGGACGTCGTACGCATCGCCATCCCGCTTTCCATCTACTTTATCGTCATGTTCGTGGTGTCATTCTGGATGGGTAAAAAGATGGGAGCCGACTACAGCAAGACCGCTACGCTGGCCTTTACCGCAGCCAGCAACAATTTTGAGTTGGCCATTGCCGTGGCGATTGCGGTCTTCGGCCTTAATTCCGGAGCCGCTTTTGCCGCCGTAATCGGCCCTCTGGTTGAAGTGCCGGTCATGATCGGACTGGTTCATGTGGCGTTCTGGTTCCAGCGTAGATGGTTTCAGGTTTAAGACTAACAGAAGCGTATCCTGGTGAATCCGACCAAGATATTCTGTAGTCGCAAGGCAGGTTTTATCGCCCGTTATTTGTCATAAAAATCCATGAACTGCTGTCTGAAACGCTCCTCCGGGTTCTGCTCATAAAACTCATTTTCCGCAAATGAGAAACGATAATCGGTGACGTAATCCTGTAAAATGCGATAGGCTGCGTTTATCTGCCGAATTACTTCTGGCTCGGATGTCGCCCCGGTATCGGGATGATGGCGTTTTACCAACTCTCGATGGCGAGCCTTTATATCCTTCATAGAGGCCCGTTCTCTTAGTCCCATAACCTGAAGCGCATTCTGTAATTCGGTATAAGTCATTGCCTTCAGTGAGTCCAGTCAATAATCTTCGTATCGGCCCCGAGCCTTTTTTCAACTGCCCCTTTGATGGCGGCGAAGTGCGGGCAGGGGTAACCGATAGGGTTGCCGTTCTTCATGCAGGAGGCGAACACAATTGCCTCTGCCCCCCGATCAACCATCATCTTGGCCCTCGTAACGGCCTTCTTGCCCGAGCAGCCACCGCACGAGAGAAAGCCGATTATCTCCACCGGACCGGTTTCCTCGAAACCCAACGTCCCTTCTCTGGCAACCTTGAAATCGGTACTGCCGGGGCACATATCCTCGGTCAATTGACAACGGATGATTCCTACTTTCATGCGTGTTTCCCTCCCTTTATTTTGATCGCCTGTATAACCACGAACCCGCCGCTGCCGTAGCCTTCCTTGACGGTCAGGTTAGTTGTTTCTTCTGGAAACAGGGTCTGACGGTAGGCGAAGTCCAAGAAGCCTGCGTTGGTCAGTAACCCCACAAGCTCGCTCACCGAATAAAAGGTAGCGTCGCGGTAGAACCGGCTCTGTTCCTTCTTCTGGCTGTAGTAATACCCAAGCTCGCTCTCCTGGTCGATAAATCCAATGACAAGAGTTCCATTCGGCTTGAGTATGCGGCAGGCTTCCCGAAACGCCAGGCCTACATCGTCCAGAAAGCAGACGACCGTTACCATGATGGCAAAATCAAAACTGCAGTCGGCAAACGGAAGATCTTCCGCCATGCCCGGTACAACCTCAACCCCTCTATGTCTTGCAAGATCTGCCATCCGAGGCGCTGGATCTACTCCGATGGGGATGCCAAGGGGCGCAGCAAATCTACCGGCACCTACACCTATCTCGATCCCGCTGCCATTGACAGGAATGAAGCTTCGTATAGCCTCCAGCTCTGCCAGGTAGAGATCCGGATGTTTCTCAAACCAGGCGTCGTACTCGCTTGCCTGTTCGTCGAATGCTGTAGACATTAACATAGTTGATTCTCTCTGCTGCCTCACGGGCAGCAAGGTGCTCATCAGGTAAAGGACTTCTTGAAGAGCAGCCCGTAGTGGTGCGGCGGCAGGTCGTAGCGGTTCCGCTCATTGAAACGAAATCCAGCTGATAATCCCCATTCGATGCACTGTTCCGGTCGAGGACGGATTTCCATTGCTGGCCCACGAGGTGTTGTCGGATCATAATTCCAGTGAATCACCGCCAGCATGCCGTTGGGCTTGAGCACACGTAGCGCCTCCTTCATCAAGGGGACTGGTTCCTCATGATGCAGGATATTGAAGAGTAACGCCGCATCCATGGAGTTGTCGGCAAGTCCGGTGCCTGTGGCGACAAAGTCTCGTAGCGTAACTTTTACATTTTGCACCCCGGCATTTTGGCACTTCTGCTGAACAACGGCTGTCATCTCCGGTTCAATGTCCAGGGCATGCACGGTGCCAGATGCAATTGCAGCGGCGGCCAGGGTAAAGGTTCCATAACCGCAGCCAAACTCAACCAGATCCTGTACACCCCTGCCAAGGCCTAAAACTTCCAGTACCTTGGCCGGCTCAAAAAATCCGTCCCACATTTCCTCATCCGGCATCCCACTGTCACGAACCTTCATATTTCCCCCAAAAATGGATATTCAACTAACTCAAAACGGCAGTTTCTCACGCGGACACGCGGAATTCGCGGAGAAATTCAATATGTTACGTCAATTAATGCTTACAAACACGGGTTCATCTGCATGTCGTGCTTAAAGAAAGGCAACATGGCTTCATCTAACACAGCAGGCACCTCCCGAATGTTTTTCTTGGTCAATCTCTTCCTTTGTTTTACGTGTAGCCGGTTCCCCCTCGGCAAGTTGCGAGAGAATTGCAGACACGAGCTTGGGACGGCTTACGAAGTAACAACGCTGGGAGCCGTCCTGGGCAAAGCTAACAATTCCAGCATTACGAAGCACAGTAAGATGTTGCGAGATATTTGCCTGAGATGCTGGCAATATCTCTTGGATATCGTTTACACACTTGGTACCCTTGAGTAATTCTGCAACAATCTGAAGGCGTGTCGGGTGCGCGATGGCCTTTAAGAGTTCGGCCCATTCAAAAGATGTACTGATATCCACGGCGCTCTCCTTATGATATTCGAATATCCTAATATCAGTTTCAGGCGAAACATTCAAGAGGAATGCTTTATTGCCATGCACTGTTTCGCCTTTACGGTCAAGGTTTACTCTTTTCTTCCGCATGAATTCTCCCTTCAGTTCGATATCAGCGTCAGGTTCTAGTGGAAGAGGAGCTCGTTGTGCAGAGATGCCCAATCAGGAGGCATTCGTCTGGTTGTTGTTGCACGGGGGGGGTACAGGGTAGAGCAGGTTTTCCGGTTAGTCGGTTTCATTCCGGGACGCTGGGCGGATTGTCAGCGGAAGGTTGGTCGGATTCAAATCGAAATTGCGGTCGGTTTAGCGCCGGAGCAGTTTTATCAGGAATAATAAAACCGGTTATTTTACTGTTCCTTGGCGCTCGGTTACTGGAACGAGACTTTGATAGAGTGACAAGTAGCTCTCTGCTTCCGTCTGAGGAGAAAAGTTCGTCAAAATGTCTTCCTTGGCACGACGCCCCGCTTCTTTCCGTAATGATGCACTTTTCCTGATCCGCAGGACCATCCTGCGAAAATCATCCTCACCATCAAAGAGCCAGCCGTTTATTCCGTTATGAATCAGCGAGCGGTTACCAGATATATTGGCTGCAAGAACGGGGCGCCCTAACGCCATCGCTTCCATAAGACTGTTCGGCATCGATTCGGACAGGGAACAGTTTAGCACCAGATCGGCACGCTCATAGAGAGTGCCCATACGCTCATGCGGCACCTCGCCGAGCCAGGTAACAAAAGGTTTGTCACTCAGCATGTTACGGATTGACGCAGCATAATCGTTATCAATTATTCCGCCGGCAATGACGAGTTGCAGCGACTGATCACTTTTCGCCAGCTCCGAAAGGGATGTGAGGGGAAACTCAACACGCTTAACCGGACGTAATGCAGCCGGCAGGAGCAGCACGAAGGAATCAGGCCTGATCCCAAAGCTGTCGACTCCAACAATCGGTAACGGCTCAACGCCTTGGGCCACCACGGCAACTTTCCCGCAAAGGTTTGGAAAAAAATCTGTCAGCCTGTCAGCATCGCTGCTGTGAAAACAGACTATGGCTTGCGCGGCCTCGATAGCGCTGACAGTATCAGGGTTCAGGGTGGCTCCTCAGCAACGGGTCACTCAAGTCGCTTCCCGTCATGGTCATCGCATACGGGATTTGCATCTGTTTCGCAAGTCTCCGCGTCGTTATTCCACAATAATGCGCATGGAAGCCATGGATCAGATCGGGCTTGAATTCCGCCAGTTGCTGTTTCATCCCGTTAACAGAACAGTTATCGACAGCAAGAGTAACCGTCGCAACTCCTGCTTGCCCCAGAAAGCGCGCTATGCGGCTGACCGTAACAATATTTCCCCGCATGGGGCCGTGCAAACAGGGTGATATAAGTGCAACTCGCATGGACAATCCTATGCAGACACAAGAGTTGAAACGCAGAAGAAATACCGGATTAAAACATCAACGTGAAATTGAGGACACCGAACCGGTGTCAGGATGGCATCCTTCAACCATCGGAATAACACCCGCCGTCAGAGGCGGAAGAACCCGCAGATGAAAAGACAGAAAGCTTTTTTCTGGTTTCGCTTGAACCGCAATCCGGACATATGGGCTTCGGCTCAGCTGTAGTTTTTTGAAGCTTTTCAAAATTACAGCCGCACTCAGTGCAGTTATATTCGAATATCGGCATTACTGATTTTCCCTTCTCGCACATGTATTTTAAGGCTTGAAAACAACAGAGCGCCTAAATTGAAGCAGTCGTACAGTGGCTACCATCTCGATTGCCTTGTCCATTGCCGTTTCCATCCATCTTGCGTAATTGTTTTTGCTGCAGAAAAAGAACGCTACTTAATTACTCCCTTTGCTTTCATTCTGTCACAAGGATTTGACTTCATAACCGGCAGTGAAACACCATTATTTTTGGCTCTTTGCTCCATCTGCTTATGATGCTCGTCCACATATTCCTTACAAGCACCGTACTCGGTAAAGCTACGCATTTTAGTGCGATGTTCGGTGCGCTCTTCCGGAGTCATCAACTGCCATCCAGGGGTGTTTTTGTGATTGGCATCCCATCGCCACTGGCGAGCAAAGGCTGATGATACCGTTAGTGAGATTGCGAGAGTCAGGGCGACAGTGGTGATAATTCTGTTCATGGCGGTTCCCCTTTCGTTCGGCAAATTATTTCAAGCTGCAATTATTGTAAAGAATATCGCTAAAAGCCCACCATTCAAGCCCCCCCTTACAATAATTGCTCTGGTAGTTATAAGGCACCTTTAACAACCGAAATCAAACATGCCCCTTCAATAAACACAGTAAAGCCAATTTCAATCCCGAGGAAGCGTAGCGACAATTTTCTGCGCCAGTGGATTTACTATTGTATAAATTAATTCTGCCCCCTTGCGGTTGCTGTCTATGATACCGCACTTTTTCAGTACCGAGAGGTGCTGCGAAACCGCGGCTTGCTTCATCCCAAGGCATTCCCAGAGATGCTTTACGTTACATGTATTCATGTCAAGCATCACCAGTATTTTCAAGCGAATCGGATGACCGAGAGATTTGATAGTCAAAGCATCTGCAATTCTATCATTCGTGGAAGTGAATTGAGTCTGTTCAACTGCAATCATAACTTATAACTCCAGAAGTTTGCGCCGATTGCCTGTTTGAGTTCCGGTGTACCGACAGGCACCTGAGGCCCGTCAGCAAAGGCAAAATAGCAGTCTGTCAGAGCTGCTGCGTAAGTTTTACATGTTATTTTTCCTGAGGACGCCCGTCTTGTCGCCAGCTGGCCATATGTCCCACGAGAAGGACAACATTCTGATAACCGAAAGCACCGAGCAAACCTTTTGCAAGTTGGGCTCGTGGGCCATGTTCACAAGTAACCACTAACTCGGAATTCTTGTCGGAGGGTAACCGTGCCATTCGCAGAAGTATTTTCCAGGTAGGGGCATGAACAGCCCCAGGTATATGGCCATTGCGAAATTCAAAGCCGCTTCTTACGTCAATGACCGTTGGAGGTTGCTTGGATTTTAATCGTTTTAGAAGTTCTTGCGGTCGCATGTGATCCCCATGTATTTCGATATCAATTAATTGCACCAGTAGATTAATAGAAGACACCACCGATTTTATCTATCTATATGAATAATTATATGTGCAAAATATGTCAATATAAAAATATGCTGCTTCAAGCTGTCTCGTTAGGTGCCCTCTGAAATTCAGCCCGCTCTTTTCAGGACAAAATATTTGACAACCGGCAGATCCCGGACTATATGATTATATAGTCATGCAGTTTAAGGGGAGTTTATGAAAGACCTTATTGAGTATCGGGCAGAAATCCTGAAAGCCCTGGCCCAACCAACCCGTTTGAAGATTATAGACTTTCTCCGTGACGGCGAGCGGTGCGTGTGTGAAATTTTTCCTGCCATCGGCGAGGAACAGTCCAATACCTCGCGCCATCTGAACATGATGCTGTCTGCCGGAGTTCTTTCTCGCCGCAAAGATGGGTTGAAGATCTATTACGCCATCAGACACCCGGAAACACTCGATATCATGGATATTGTCACAGACATTGTGAAACAGGAAATTTCCGGACGGCACCAGCTTTTGCGGGTAGCCTGATTTTAGGTGTTTTTTTAACTGATTATGTGAGCAATCAATCAGTCGCTCATGGAGCAGACCATGCTTAAAAGTTTTGCCGATTACGTTGTCTTCACCATTATCGGCCTTGTCCCAGAATCCCGTTCAGGCGAAGCTCTGGATTTCTTTATCTATGACACTCTGAAAATATTCCTGTTGCTGACAACAATCATCTACATCGTGGCGATCATCCGTACTTCTTTTCCACCGGAAAAGACCAAACGGCTCCTCTCCCACAAACGGGAATATGTCGGCAACGTCCTTGCAGCCCTGCTCGGCATAGTGACACCCTTCTGCTCCTGTTCGGCGGTGCCGCTCTTCATCGGCTTTGTCGAATCCGGTGTCCCGCTGGGGGTGACCTTTTCGTTCCTGATTTCTTCGCCGATGGTCAACGAAGTAGCGTTGATCATGCTCTGGGGGCTGTTCGGCTGGAAGATTGCCTTGATCTATATCGGCACCGGCCTTCTGGTCGCGGTTGTCGCCGGTATCGTCATCGGCAAGCTGAAGATGGAGAACTACGTTCAGGATTACGTGTGGGAGATGCAGGTCGGCAACGCCGAGATCATAAAGCTGAACTTCCGGGAAAAGCTTGACTATGCACGTAGCTACACCCTCGGTCTGCTGAAAAAGATCTGGCCCTATGTCGTGGTTGGAGTTGGCCTTGGGGCCTTCATCCATGGTTATGTGCCGGCTGATTTTCTGGCGAAATGGGCGGGGCGAGATAACCCCTTCGCCGTGCCGGTAGCGGTGGCGCTGGGAGTGCCGCTCTACAGCAACGCCGCCGGGGTAATCCCCATCGTCCACGCCCTGACGGAAAAGGGAATGGCCATCGGCACCGTATTGGCTTTCATGATGGCGGTTACGGCGCTGTCACTGCCGGAGGCGATCATTTTGAAAAAAGTCTTGAAGAACCGGCTGTTGGCGGTATTCTTTGGGACAGTAGCTGTCGCTATTGTCTGTGTCGGCTATCTGTTTAACGCGATCCTCTGAAAGGATTAGAGTTGAATTTCAGAAGAAGCACACTGAGTGGGCGGCTTCATAATTGTTCACAATGAATTCATAGTACGCACACAATATGTTGCTACTCTGGCAACATGGAACCACCACATTCGCAGCACGAAAGGGGAACTGCCATGAACAGAATCATCGCTACCATCGCCCTGACACTCGCAATCTCACTGACCGTAACAACTGCTTTTGCTCGCCCGTGGCGCTGGCAAGGGAATCAGAATAACACTGCCGGATGGCAATTGATGACCCCGGAAGAACGAACGGAACATCAGACTAAATTGCGCAGCTTCACCGAATACAACACCTGCAAGGAGTATGTGGACGAGCATCACAAACAGATGGAGCAGAGGGCCAAGGAAAAGAGTGTTGCCGTGCCGGTCATGAAACGCAATCCGTGCGATACGATGAAAGCAAAGGGAATACTCAAGTAAGTAACCATCTGCAAAAATGGCGTCCTGGCTTTGCTCGCTTCCGAAAAACGAGGTAAATTCGGCCCCAGAACCGCAGGAACCATTATTACCCGCAAAGGAAGCGGAATCACTAAACTCAGTGATCTCAAAGGCAAACGACTGGTTTTCGGCCCTATGCTCGCACCTACCGGGTATATGGCGGAATATGCTTTGAAGAGCTGACTGACAAGGATTATGATCCGATTCGCGAAATGGCGAAGCGGGTCAATATGCCCCGTACCAAAAATATTAACGTTCCACTTCAGATATGAAAGGCTACTCTATGAAATCAAGTATGTTGTTATCGATTATTGCGTTGTTGGTTGCTTCAACTGCCTGGGCTGAGCTTCCCGGCGCAACGGCTGCTGTTGTCAATCAAGCCCTCTCTTCGGGAAAACCAACCGTAATCGACCTTGGCGCCCGCACCTGCATTCCTTGTAAAAAGATGGCTCCGATCCTGGAGTCCTTGTCCGGTGAATACCGGGGCAAGGCCAGCGTTCTGTTTATCGACGTGCATGAGGATGAAGCGGCAGCCCGAAAGTTCCGTGTCCAGATGATCCCGACCCAGATATTCTTTAATGCCCAAGGTAAAGAGGTCAAACGTCATATTGGGTTTATGGACAAATCCGACATCTTGAAAGAACTGAAAATTGCCGGTCTCAAATGACATTCCTGGATAACATCGAGCAGATCATCACCCTCTATCCGCTGGTGGCTTTCGGGGCGGTGTTCCTGGCCGGGGTGCTTTCATCCGCATCACCGTGCGTGCTGGCGACCATCCCGCTGGTGGTCGGTTTTGTCGGCGGTTACAGTGATGGCGATAAGGGGAAGGCGTTTCGCTATTCGCTGGTCTTTGTCCTTGGCCTGTCGCTGACCTTCACCGCTTTTGGCGCTGCGGCAGGGCTATTGGGCACCATGTTCGGCACGCTGGGCGGGCCGTGGTATCTGATCGCCGGGGCAATCGCGCTGGTCATGGGTGGCCAGTTGATGGGGCTGTATGAGATTCACCTGCCGATCAGGCACGACTTCAAACCTAAGCAGGGGGGGATGGTCGGAGCTTTTCTGCTCGGGCTGTTCTTCGGCGTGGTTTCTTCACCCTGCGCCACGCCGGTGCTGGTGGTGCTGCTGACGCTGGTGGCGGGCAAGGGGCAGGTGCTGTACGGCATCGCGCTACTGTTTTGCTACGCTATCGGGCATTGCCTGCTGATGCTGTTTGCCGGGACGTTTACCGGCTTTGTTGAGGGCTTTGTCAAGGCGCGGGGCGTGGTTAATTTTTCTCTTTGGGCTAAACGTGTCAGCGGACTGGTTGTCGCGTTGGTTGGTGGCTGGTTCGTGTGGCAGGGGATCTAAACAATCAACACACTGATCATCAAGTCGATTTTACCGGCCAGTTTCTACATCTCTGAAGGAGAAATAACTATGATAAAAGTAACGTTATTTATTGCACTATTTATCCTAAGCCAGGTTCCATTGGCATCAGCCCATGAAATTGCCTTTGATACCTTTCTCACCACGTTCGACTATGAAACCCGCGCCGACATGAAGATCGACAGCAAAAAGCTGATTACCCTGCTGACAGAAAAAAAGGCGGTGTTGGTAGATATCCGCTTCCCGGAGGAGACCAAAGCCTGGAGGATGGGGTTTGGACTGCATATTCCCCTGAATGAGCTACCCAAGCGGCTTGCCGAGCTACCAAAAGACAAGATCATCATTACCGCCTGCCCGCACAAGGATCGTTCATCCATCGCTATGGCGTACCTTCGCACAAAAGGTTACAAAGCAAAATATCTTACCGACGGCCTGATCGGGCTGGCTGAGAATCTACGAGGTGACAATGCCAAGGAATTTTTGGAGGAGATCGGCATAGCAAAACCATGAGGACATGCTTTATTCACCGCAAATATACGCATAGTGCCGTGGCAATTGTCTTAGTCGTGTATCTGTTCAATTCAATTCTATCATCAATAAGGAGAACGGTATGAGAATCGAAGTGCTGGGAACCGGTTGTTCAAAATGCAAAACCCTCTACGAAAACGTCAAAAAAGCGATCGCAGAAAGTGGTAAAAGCGCAGAAGTCGTCAAGGTTGAAGAGATACCCAAAATAATGGCCTACGGTGTTATGAGCACCCCGGCGCTGGTGGTTGATGGCCAGGTAAAATTCTCCGGTAAGGTTGCCTCGGTTGCAGAGATTGTGGGGCTACTGCCATGATCAGAAAAATCAGCGCAGCCTTTGCAGGCGGAGCTATAGGCGGGTTTGTTGATAGTTTCAATATCTGGGCGATGGGCAAAACCGGCATCAGCGACTTAATCGGTCTTGCCATGAAACCCGAATTTAGCGCCCCGTGGCTCTATCAGCGAATGGTCTGGGGAGGTATTTGGATGCTGCTACTCTTGCTGCCACTCATGAATAATCGTGTCATTGTGCGCGGGATGTTATTCAGCCTGCTCCCCTCAGCCATGATGTTATTCATAGTCCTCCCATCCATGGGGAAAGGAACTATGGGGCTTGGCTTTGGCATCATTACACCGCTGGTCGTTATAAGCTTGAATTTCATTTATGGGATTGTAGCTGCATCATGGTATCGATCGGCAACTTCGTGATGAATGGTTGCATCTTTTTGATGTGCGTCAAATCCCTTATCAGGGTTTCTGCTATTCTGTAGTGAGCGTTTACAGACCGAATAGGAGATCTAGTGATTCACATCTACCGCAAATCATGCCTGTTTACCCTATTGATGCTGCTTTGTACTGCACAGGCACATGCAATCCCTGCCATCACCTGCCACTGTTTTACCGACCGGTCGTATGACCCGGCCCATCCTGCCACAGCTGACCCATATTTCCTGGCTACGACACAAAACTCTTTCTTTGCCGCCGTATTCAATACCGACAAGAAAACTATCGTAATGAAAAAACAACAGGGAACCTCTCCTGATGATCTCTGGATTGCCTACTGGGTGGCGCACAACTCAAGTGGATCACCGGAATCACTGCTCAAGGCCAAGCTGAAACATGACGCGTGGAAGGATGTAATTTCACCATTGCAGCTTTCCTCAAAAGCGTTGGGTAACCGGTTCTCAAATGCCCTGAATGTCAACACACCGACAACACACCTGGCTGAAGCGGTAGTTGACGAATTATTCCTTCGCTACCAGTTGTTGAGTACCGCGGAACTGGCTTCACTCCGGTTTTCGGGAGCATCCAACCAGGAATTGATTATTGCCACCGTTATCGCCACGAAAACGGGGCACGCTGCCAAGCGGATTTATCTTGAAGTGAAAAGTGGAGCCAAATCGTGGGGATCTCTTCTCGAGGGGGCAACGATTAATCCAAAAGATATGCAGCGGGAAATTTCCGGAATTCTGAAATTATCTAACAAGCTGAACTAACGACCAATACTCTTTTTTTGTTACTGTTCCGCTTCCCTCAGCATAGCCTTGAACAACCGTGCTGAAGATACATGGACTCATTTTGTTCTTCCACCACCCAGTAAAAGCTATCTTGTCCGATTACGATTTCCACGGGCGTATCCAGAGAGAAGGCAAACAGTTGGGCTGAAGAGTAGAACTGAAACTTTACACACATGACTGAAACCTCTTTTCTGCCCTGAAAAGGCTGTCGGTATCTGACATATTTCTTAAAGCATAAGGCGTACCAAACCGTAATATTATTGAATAACGGCACGTTACACCTGACACACTAAGTATTTGACACCATTCCATCGATGTCGGAACAATTATTTGTCACATTTTTGACATTGATACGATTTGTCAAATTGAACAGCGTTGTCAAAGGGACAATCGACAACAAAAAAAAGCCCTGATTTCTCAGGGCCTTTTTAACAATCCGGGTGTGCCGGATATTTAACTGGTGCGGTGGAATGGAATCGAACCATCACGGAGTTGCCCCCGCCAGCCCCTCAAGCTGGTGTGGTACCTCTTTCCGCTTGACTTTGCATAATTATATATTTATAAAATAACCATATTTTACAGATATTTAAATAAATTTTGTTTCTTCGTGTTTCGGTATGTCTTAGTATATTTCTGTTGTTGCCAGACACAATTTAGTGGAAAAGTAGTGGAAAGGAATATACGTGATTTTTTCTGATCGGTATATAAAAAATCTAAAAGGTGAAAGTAAAAAGTACGTTCGGAATGAGGGGAGAGGCTTTACGCTCGTGGTTATGCCCTCAGGCACAAAAACTTTTTACATCAGATACACATTTAAGGGGAAACAGCAAGAACATGCTCTGGGTAAATACTTATCCAAGAGTGAGAACGATAAAACACCTACTCCAGGATTTGTGTCCCTCGCTGAAGCCCGCACTGCTTTCAACGAATGTGTTGAAATGCTAAAAAGGGGTGAAAATCCAAAGGCTAGGAAGATTGTAGTTGAACCACCAGATGAATCACCATATGAACCACAAGTAGAACCACCAGTAGTTGATACAACCTTCGGTAAGATGATGGAGAAGTTTCTAGAATGGTCAGAAAAGAATCATTGTGATCAGTGGTACCGTGATACCAAGTATACACTCAAGAAGCACGTACCCAAGGAGTGGGAAAACCGTCCGATTGCTGATATCAGAAAAATTGACTGCATTGAACTGATGGAGAAAATTGAGAAGTGTGGTAAAGGGGCTGCCAGAAATGCTCAGAAGGCTATCAGAGGTGTGTTTACATATGCAGAGGAGCGATGGTATATAGACAATTCACCCATTGTTAAGCTGACGAGGGCTGTTCCATCGCTCAAACCTGTATCTCGCAAGAGATACCTTAGCGAGGCTGAGATAAAGACTGTATGGGATATACTATCTGATGGATTAGAGAACAGCCCTACAAAAAGAGCTATCCTTTTGATACTGGTAACAGGACAAAGATCTTCTGAGTGCGCTGGATTAACTTCCTTCGAAATAGATGGGGAATGGTGGACCCTACCTCCTGAACGCAATAAAATGGAGCGCTATCACACGATCTATCTGACTGAAACCGCAAAGCAACTTATAGGTGATGCTGAAGGAATCAAGTTCCCAGGGATAGATGGTACCAAACCTTTGAAGAGAGTATCGCTTTCGCATTATATTTCCGACAGAAAATATTTTGGTTTGCCAAGGTGGACTCCCCACGACCTTCGGCGTACCGCCAGAACCCATATGGGAAGGATAGGGATTCTGGACGAACACGCTGAAGCTGTTGTGAATCATGGAAAGGAAGGAATGACTGCTATATACAATCTTTACGGATATGATAAAGAGAAGAAAGAGGCTCTCTTAAAGTGGGAAACTGAATTACTTAAGATCATTGCTGATAAGGAAACTGATGCTGCAAGTCCAACACCGACCGAAACCGACTGACCACCCTCCCCTCTCCGAATCGGGTGAGGACAAATGAATCACCAAACCAATTTAATCAATTTTCTAGAATAGAATGGAGCAAGTATGACCAAGGCTGACATCGTTGAAAAAGTTGCTGAAAAATGCAGAATATCAAAGAAAGATTCTATCGATATGGTGGAATCGGTCTTCAGCATACTGAAATCAACTCTCGAAGACGGCGAAGATATAAAAATATCAGGGTTCGGTAAATTCGAGGTAAAAAAGAAACATGCACGCAAGGGGAGGAATCCTCAAACTGGGGAATCCATCACTATCGACGCTCGAAGTGTACTCACGTTCAAGCCCAGCACTCTATTGAAGTCGGCTGTAAATAATGGATAACATCATAATACTGCTATGTTAATTCATAGAACCTGTTCTATATCCCTCCAAGTCAACGGATGTGTATGTAAAACCGGCATTTTTTATTATTTGAACAACCTTATTTTTTAAAGGTCCTAGTGCCTTACACATTTCTTCAGGACCTAATTCAAGACGAGCGACTGTATCATGATAGCGAACCCGCAACACTCGAAACCCCAATTCTCGCAGCGCCTCCTCTGCCTTGCCAACCTGCCCCACCCGCTCAGAAGTTATGGCGGTCCCATAGGGAAAGCGACTGGATAGACAGGCAAAGGCTGGTTTGTCCCATGACGGCAATCCCAGGTGCCGTGACAGATCCCGAATGTTGGCCTTTGTGAGTCCGGCTTCCTCCAAGGGACTGCGTACTCCGATCTCTTCCGCGGCCTGACGTCCGGGTCGGTGATCGCCCCTGTCATCAAGGTTGGTCCCATCCAATACGTAGGCTAAACCTTCCTGATCGGCGATGGCCCGCAGCTTGCCGAACAGTTCCTTCTTGCAGTA